>Ga0315328_10000203_pt1 | contig 24803 bp, 35 predicted proteins | sample M120032315metaG_FD_203462 | JGI IMG/M metagenome (GOLD analysis project Ga0315328, IMG submission 203462) | Ammonia-oxidizing marine archaeal communities from Monterey Bay, California, United States - M1 200m 32315 | ecosystem: Environmental > Aquatic > Marine > Intertidal zone | place: USA... | reverse complement strand
TACCTATTCTAACAAATTTAAAACCCAAGAAGTTAAGTCTATTTATTATCGACATCGAAAAGATTTAGTTTCCTTTCAAACGTATAAAATGATAACTAATCGAAACTTTAGCCGAAAAGCCTCTATCAAAGCCCCCCAAATTGACGGATGCGGTAGCGATGAATTTTGCATGGAAAGCTGGTTAGAATTATGATAAACAAAGAAATAATTGTTTTTAGTGCTACACGCACAGGGTCAACACTCATTTGGCAATGCCTAAATGAAATTTTCGAGAAAGTGCACAAGGTCCACCCTTCTGCTGAAGCTGATTTCGAATTTTTATCTAAACTTTTACGTAAAGAATTGCCTTGCGTTATCATAGAAAGAGATCCTGTTGAATCATTTTTATCAAAACTAAGAGTTGATATTTCTTTAAACGGGGACACTGTTAAGAAATTTCTTTTATGTATTAAAGAGGAGATGGACAATTATGTAGGAACCACAGAAGGTTTAAAAAAATTCTGTCCTTACATCAATTCATATTTAATGGAGTTAACGAATGTTCAACATATAAAAGACAATTATAAAGGTGAAATGCTGGTTTTAGATTATAATAATTTTTTTAATAATTATGATTACATCTTTGAAAAATTTGAGAGTTTTTTTGAGATACAAATACCTACAGAAGTTAAAGATCGCATAGTTAAAAAAACTAATTTAAGCGCCAACGAAAAGATACAAGGTCAATTTAAAGATTTTAATTCTTATTGCGAAAAATCTCATATTCATGGAGAGCATATTTTGTCAGGAGAACCTGACTTCTACAAATCAATAGTTGGGGCGATAAATTATTCTAAATTACGTTCGGTACTTTCATGTGACAAAAACGAAAGAGATGAATTTTTCAAAACTCTTGGCTTGACTAGTGTAGGCGAAGATGTTTTAATTGAGCTTTAATTATATGCAAATCAATACTAAAACAGTTCATAAAGATTGGGGGAGCGAATTATGGCTTGCCAATAACAAAGAGCATGATTACTGTGGAAAAATTTTAACAATTAATCCGGGTTTTAGTACATCACTACATTTTCACGCTAACAAGCATGAAACTTTTTATGTTTTAGAGGGAGAGTTAGAGGTGGTTACAGTTGATACGGACACCACCTCTCAAAGTTCTTATTTTTTAGCCCCGGGTGACGCTTTTGAAATTAGCCCTCATGTTCCTCATAGACTTACAGCCAACGGAGTTGATGTTAAATTTTTAGAAATCAGCACCTTTCACGAAGACAGCGATAGTTACAGGGTTATAAAATGAAAAAAGGAGAATCATTAAAGAGGACGTGGTTTATTGATATAGACGGAACCGTCGTTAAGCATAATTCTAACGTTAAAATAGACGAAGCCATTGAAGGAAAAGGCAATGACAGCTACCTAATAGAGACCCCAATAAAAGAAAGTGTTGATTTTCTTGATTCGCTACCTAATGGTGATACTATAATTTTAACCACCGCAAGAGATAGCAGACACGCATCTCATACTATAAAAATGCTTAAGCATTATAATATAAGATATGATAGAATTATCTTTGATTTGAGGTCCGGTCCACGATACCTAGTAAATGACATCAAGCCTATAGGTGTCGCACAAAACACCAAACCTCTTAAGACGGCCTTTGCTATAAATGTAGAGAGAGACAAGGGTATTACGGAGGATGTGCCCCGATAGCTCAATTGGATAGAGCACCTGCCTTCTAAGCAGATGGTTGCTGGTTCGAATCCAGCTCGGGGTGCCAGAATTCCGAAAACGGAAAAAATTTTCGACCGAAAACCAAAATGCAGTGGACTATATACAATGTGTAAAAGATGCAAAAAACCTTTTCAAGAAATCGACTTGACATGGATCCAAATAAAAGGCAAACTTCACTTGCTCTGCAAAGAGTGTCACAAAATAGCCGTACAGTCAGCCTTAAAAGAAACAAGTAAACAAAGTGAAGACCTCATCGACAATAGATAAAAAGTGCAAAGAGTGCGACATTGATATAACAGTTAGGCTCTCCGACCACAATAGAGAGCAAGGTAATTTTTGCAGTAGAGGGTGCGCGGGAGCTTATAATAACCGCAAAAGAAAAGCCACCTCCAAGAAATGCGAGATATGCGGCAAAAAATTTACAACGAAATGCGGACACGCAAAGTTTTGTAGCCCTACATGTAAACGACATCAAAACGCCAAGCTTTCCAAGCAAGCCAGAGAGGAAGGTAAATATCGCTACCATTTGTCAAAAAAAATAAAGACCAAATTTGGGAACCTTCCTTGCTTTCACTGCGGCTGGGGCGAAGCAATTTGCGATGTACACCATATAAAAGGGCGAAAAGACGGCGGCACTGATGATTACAGCAACTTAACAATTTTATGCCCCAACGATCATCGTTTAGTGCACAAAGGAAAGATTCAAAGCAAAAACCTTAAAACCCTTGAAAACTATTCTCAGTAAAATAATACATAAATGGTAATGCCGATGTGGTGGAATTGGTAGACACGACGGACTTAAAATCCGTTTCCTGCTGAGGGAGTGCCGGTTCAACTCCGGCCATCGGTACCACTTAAAATGAAAAATAAATTATTTTTATCCCCAAGCTTGGAAGTGAGGCAGTCGGAAATAGAAGGCCGAGGCGTCTTTTGTACCAACGATATCAAAAACGGTGAAATCATAGAGGAGGCTCATATGATTTTATTAGCGCAGAACAAGTGGGAAGACTGCGACTCCGAATTAAGAAGATATGTTCTACCGTGGATAGAGCTGCGAGACGACTGGAAGGATTTTTGCGACAAGCACGGTGGAATTTTACAGCAGCACGCCACTCGTCCCGTAGCAGTCTTAGGATTTGGTATGATTTATAATCACGCCGATGACAATAATGTAAATTATTTTATTGACAAAGGTCGTTTCTTATGCTTATTTAAAGCTAACCGTGACATTGCAAGTGGAACAGAGCTTACTATTAATTACGGAGATGATTACTTTACCTTATCTAAGCTAAAAAAGAATGACTAACAGCTTATTACGTTATAAAAAAAAGCAGAAATATATCGTCTTTGACTTTGAGACCGAGGGATTGAATTTACGTTACTCTAAACCGTGGCAACTGGGATTTATTATTACTGAAGGAAGTCAAGTTAAACTTGAGTACGATTTTCATATTGATTTTCCAGATTTAGATATCTCAGAGGACGCAAAACGCATCACCCACTTCAGTCAGTCAATCCATGATCGAAAAAAACAGAAGAAGGAGAAGGTTTTAGATTTTTTTGACAAATACCTTTATAATCCTGATTATTTGCTGATTGGCCATAATGTTCTTGGTTTTGACGTTTATATTCACAATGTCTTGCGTCTCGCTTGCGGGAAACCGAGCGACTACAGTTACATGGATCGAATGTTGGATACTAATTGCTTAGCCAAAGCTTATAAAATGGGATTAAAACATCCTGATGGAAATTTAACTTTGTGGCAATGCAAATTAAATAATTACATCCAAAAAGGCATGAAAACCAATCAACAAGCACTGCTAAGGGAGTTCGATATAGAATTTGAACCTGATAAGTTACATGATGCAGTTTATGATGTTAAAATGACACTAGAGATTTTTCATAAACTAATTTGGAACGTAGAAGTATGAGTTTTTATAATAATTTTACCGCTTACGATGAATGCGCGCCCGCTGGTGTGCTGTTGCCTCAGATTAATATTGAAGATAAATATTATAAACAACTTGGGATATCCACCAAAAGCTCCAACCTTCAGTTTTTGAAAAAACTGTGCAGCAAAAACATGCGCAAGAAAGGCTTTACCTCTAAAGATAAGAAGTATATAGAGAGAATGAAAATGGAAATAGCCATTTTTGAAGAGCTTGGTTTCATTGATTATATCTTACTTAACTGGGAGGTTTTAAACTTCTGCCACGAAAACAATATTCCCACCGGTCCGGGACGAGGATCTGCCGCTGGTAGTTTGGTCTTGTATTTTTTGGATGTAACAAAAGTAGACCCCTTGAAGTATGATTTATTTTTTGAGAGATTTGTATCACGAACTCGCGCACGCAAAATAGAAAAAAATGGAATAACCTATTTAGATGGTAGCTTATTGGCTGATGTTGATAACGATATAGCTTACGATCGGCGCGGAGAGGTGATAGAATACATTAAGAAGAAATACGTTGGTCGTACGTGTAAAATACTGAATTTAGTAACCTTAAGCGGTAAACTATGCATCAAAGAAGTAGGGAAGTTGGTTGGACTGTTGAGCGAAGACGAGATGAATGACATTAGCGACCAGATTCCTGTGGTTTTTGGCAAGGTAGCTAAACTTAAAACGGCCCAAGAAGAAAGCGAAAAATTTGCACAATGGGCTGAACAGCACTCTGAAGCTTTTAAGGTTGCCAGAAAATTAGAAGGCCTTATCAAAAACACAGGTGTCCATGCTTCAGGAATCGCTATTTCCCATCATCAACTAACTGACATTTGTCCCATTCAACGTACAAAAGAAGGGGATTTGATTTCATGTTATGACATGAACTGGATTGCCGAACTCACAGTTAAATTTGATATTCTAGGACTTAAAACCCTTACCGTTTTAAACGATGCCAAAAAAATGCTAAAAGAAAGACAAGGCATTGATCTTGATTTTGAAAAAATAGACCTTACTGATGATTTTATTTACAAAAACCTGCAAGACCTTCGTTTTCGTGGAGGGCAGGGATTATTTCAAATTGAAGCTGATACTAATTTCGATGTGTGTTGCAAAGTAAAGCCACGGAACTTAGAAGAAATTTCCGCTGTTGTAGCGATTGCACGGCCCGGAGCCTTGAATTTTAAAGACCAATATGCTTCTTATGTTCGTACTGGTGACTCGGAGTTGGTCCATCCCGAGTTTTCAGAAATTTTAGATCATACAGGTGGGATTCCGCTTTACCAAGAGCAATTAATGAAGATGGCGGTGAAGGTTGGTTTCAGCTTGGATGAAGCAGAGCAATTACGCCGTATTGTCGGCAAGAAAAAAGTTGACCAAATGCCAGTATGGAGAGATAAGATCGCCGAGAAAGTAGAAGAAAACCGTTTGACAAACGCATGGACAGGATTTCGTGGCGTTGAAATCGCTGATGTGTTGTGGCAGGTAGCGGAAGATAGTGCCAACTATTCTTTCAATAAGTCTCATTCAATTAGTTACGCAATGCTGTCAGCGTGGACCACCTACGTTAAATTTAAATACCCTCAAGAGTTTTTTGTATCCTTGCTTAAGATGGCCAAAAACGAGGCGGAGCCCTTTGAGCAAATCCGAAAAGTTTCTTCTGAGCTGGGGCTATATGATATGAAGTTACTTCGCCCCGACTTAGCTAAATCTCACGAAGATTTTGCAATGGAGGGGGAAAATATTCGATACGGATTAGATGCCATCAAGGGCGTCAGCCAAAAAAGCCTGCAAAGCATACTAACTTTCCGCAAAGGGACGCATGACGAACTGAACAAGTTTGAGGTCTTTGAAGCCGCCAAGCAAGCCGGAATAAATATTGGTGTTTTTTCAGGGCTGATACAAGCTGGAACTCTTAATTCTTTTTCTGGCGGCAACTCTAGAGCCCGACTAGTTTTAGAGGCCCAGTCTTACAATGTCCTTACCGACAGAGAGAAGAGGATCGCTAAAGCCCTTGGCTCCGAATATAATTATGATATTTTAAAAATAATCCACAAAGCCATGCAAAAGGAACCTGTATTAATGGGGGATGACAACAGGCCTTTTATGAAGGAAAGTCGTTTGCAAACTTTTAAATCTAAGTACGAACCGTACAAAGCCATTTACGACAAAAACCGAGAAGGAAATAATGAAGATTTTGCTAATTGGTATTTTGAAAAACAGTTACTAGGATACAGCTATACCAAAAAACTAAAGGATACCTTTCGCGGTCGAGACAAAGCCTCGATGATAAGCTGCAAGGAGATCTGGTCAGCTAATAATAATGCTCTAGTTAAATTTGTAGCTACTGTAAAATCATGTCTGAAAAAAACCTCCCAAGCCAGCAACAAAAAGTATTATTTTATTATAGCTTCCGATGAAACCGGTGAGGCCAAGTGTATATTTATGGAAAGAGAATATGAGCCTTACTTAAACAGAGGAAAAAGCTTGCCAGAAAAAGACTCAATCGCTATAATAACTGGCCGTAAGGGAGATGGTACTATTTTTGTTAATGACATGAGAGTACTTGACCAACGAATTTACATGAAGCTTTCCGATTTAAAATGACATTAGATAACCAAGATATCAATTTTACCCCTCGCTCTCAAAAGCTCCTGCAGCTATGCAAGCAAATTGCAGAGGAATTAAACCACACGAATGTGGGGGTTGAGCATTTATTTGCCGCTTTTTTTGAACTAAAAAAAAGTAGATGTCTTGAAATTCTAGCTGAAGCGGGCCTTGATTTACAGGCTTACCGGAAGCATATTTATTCTAACGTCTTAACTGAGCAACCGAAGAAGCCTAAAACAAACACCTTTAAACTCTCTTCGGGACTAAAGAAAGTCCTGTCAAACGCAACAGAACTTGCCAATGAGCTATCGCATTCTTGGGTAAGTGCAGAGCATATATTTTTATCCTTTTTCAAGGACGTAGAACTAATTCCTGATGAGATTTTAGTTTTTTTAGGAGTAGACCTGCCTTTTGTGACAACTAAGGTTTTAGATTATCTCTGCGACGCAGAGCGCCACAATGACAACATGTTTCCTGAAGGTACTGCCGAGGATATGGTTTTTTCTTCGACCGAATCTTTCAACACATTGGATAAGTTTGCTACTAATTTAACAAAGAGGGCGCTCGAAAACAAACTTGACCCGCTTTACGGCAGAGAGAAGGAAATATCAAAACTGGAGGATATCCTCAATCGACGAAAGAAGAATAATGCTATAATTATTGGAGACGCTGGAGTGGGAAAAACCGCAATAGTCGAAGGGCTTGTGCAGAACATTGTTTCCAACAAATCTTCCTTTTTCTTGAATGATAAAGTTTTTTTTGAACTCAACTTGAGCTCCATGATCGCCGGTACCAAATATAGAGGCGAATTTGAGGCTCGTATAAAAAAGGTCATCGAAGAAGCTAAGCATAAGTCGGTTATTTTATTTATTGACGAAATACATACCCTTATTGGCGCAGGGGACGCAGAAGGAGCGTTAGATGCCGCCAATATTCTTAAGCCTGCGCTTTCCAATGGGGAAATTACTGTTATTGGTGCCACTACATTTAAAGAGTACCGTCAAAAATTTGCCAAAGACAAAGCCTTACAGCGCCGATTCCAACCCCTCGTCATAAACGAGCCTACCAAAAATGCGACTCTTAAAATCCTATCCAGAAAGAAGAAGATTTACGAAGATTACCATTCAGTTCAAATTTCTGATGAGATTTTAAATGACATTGTAAATTATGCGGAAAAATACATAAACGACACTCAATTTCCCGACAAAGCTATTGACCTCATGGACTTAGCGTGCAGTCACGTTAAAGTGTCGAAAGTAGTTAAACCTAAAAAGATAACAGAGCTTGAACAAAACTTAATCGATTCCTTTACAACAAACGGCAATTCGCTCCAACATATGTCCGATGATCAAAGTACGATGTTTGACGCCTTGCGCCGAGCGCTAGGTCGATGGACAAATTTTCTCTCTAAGAATAAATATAAACTCACACGTAATCATTTGTTTGAGGTTCTCTCTACTAAAACCAACATCCCTGTTAGAGAATTTTTAAAATCCGAGACAGAAAAATATTTAAAACTAGAATCTAAATTAAAAAAAGTTATTGTAGGGCAAAATGAAGCGGTAGAAACCATTACCAAGTGTTTAATGAGACACAAAAGCGGCCTTAGAGACGGCAACAGGCCTATCGGTTCCTTTTTGTTTCTAGGCACAACAGGAGTAGGGAAGACTTTTTTAGCAAAGATGTTAGCAGGAACTTTTTTTGGAGCCGAGGATGCTTTTGTTCATTTAGATATGTCTGAGTTTTCTGAGGAATCTAGCGTTTCTAAGTTAACGGGTTCTAACCCGGGATATGTGGGCTATGACCAAGGAGGGCTCTTAGTAGAAAAAATTACCAAAACGCCTCATTCCGTTGTTTTGTTTGATGAGATAGAGAAAGCCCACCCAAAAGTTCATCAAATGTTACTTCAAATTTTAGATGAAGGGCGCTTGACAGACTCTCAAGGGCGCGTAGCTACCTTCCATAATGCAATCGTAATCGTAACAGGCAATATAGGATCCACCCAACTTGGAAAAACTCAATCCTTAGGTTTTGGTGAACCCGACAATTTGCAAGACTCTAATGTTGAGGATGCTTTCAGTGAGGTGAAGCGCGTGCTCCCCTTGGAACTCATTAACAGATTCGATGATGTATTGTTTTTTAAAAAATTGTCAGAAAGCCATCTGAAGTCAATCATTAAACATGAACTGAAAAACCTTCGGGATAACGCTAGCCAAAACGGCGTAAACCTTTCCTTTTCTAGAAATTTGGCTAATTTTATTTTTTCCAGAGCTAGTAATAAGGAATTTGGAGCCAGATCAATAAAACGCACAATTCAACGAGAGGTATCTGATATTATTTCCAAAGAAATTGTCACTAACGCTACAGCTACACAGTTCAATGTTAAATACGACAAAAAAACAGACAAAATTTGTGTTGATTTTTAATTTAAGGTGTATAATATAATTAATATGGAAGCTTTAAAAGGCAAAAAGACTTATTTTACGGCGGGAGCGGCGGTTTTGACGGCTCTCGGGGCATATTTCGCGGGTGAGGTTGATTTGACAATTACAATTCAGGCTGTTTTCGCCGCACTGATGGTGATATTTCTACGTCAAGGCGTTACATCTGAAGTCGCCAAAGCAGAAGTCAAAAAAGAAGAGTAATTAAAATGTCAAGCGAGTCGACGCAAGCAAGTGGTCCCGCTCCTGACGCCTCTGGCCCTCAGGATGCCTCTGGCCCTCAGGATGCCTCTGGCCCTCAGGATGCCTCTGGCCCTCAGGATGCCTCTGGCCCTCAGGATGCCTCTGGCCCTCAGGATGCCTCTGGCCCTCAGGATGCTAGCGGTCCGACCCATTAAACCGGAATGAAAATCCTATGAGAGATAACAACCCCGTTCAAGTTAATAGCGCAACTTCTATCGCCGATCCGGGTCAGTCTACTGACGCATTTGGAGTCAAAACTACTAAAAATATTTACATCGTCGCTGCAACTGATACTTTTACAGCTAACGGCATAGCCTGCAATCCCGGTGATGAGCCGGTATTTTTAGGCAATAACCCGTTGCTTGTTACGGGTGCAGTTACCTCAGCTACCATAGGTACTATTTTTTATTACGTGGCTTAAATCGCAGGAGCAATGCCGCTTCCCACAAAGCAAAAAGACGAATCTCAAAAAGAATTCATGTCTCGCTGCATGGGGGACGACGCCATGAACTCGGAGTTCAAGGATGCTAAGCAAAGGGCTGCTGTGTGTATTAGCCAGTATCAAGAGCGCAAAAATAGTAAAGGTTCAGTTAAAATGAAAAAATACGAAAAACTTTGGCAGCAAGAAGTTCTTAAGGAGGCGAAAGCCAAACACGATAAGGAAGATCTTAAATTAGCCGGTCAAGCCGTTAAACAACTTACAGATAAGCTCAAAGAAGCCTTAAAGAAGTGGCCTGACAAAAACCATCCATACTACAAGGATATAGAAAAGATAGTTAAGGAAAGCAATCCGTCGATGAGAATGCCCGGTGGCAGAACGATTAATCTTCCTTATTAATATTATTAACTTATCATACTTGTTAATTTTTTACTTGACATCTTTGTCTTATTTTATACAATCAGTTGCTTATGGATAATCCTACAGTTAGTACTAGCGACGGAAGCAAAGACCCTAACGCCGAACTGAAAACGCGTTTCGCGAATTTGCTTATCAACAGAGTGGCACTGAGTGAGTGCCTTAATGTTATTAGAGATGCTTGCATTCAGCGAGCTGGCGAACTGATTGACACTGCTGATGAATCACAAATGGTCAATATTACTAAAGACGTTGAGGCGTTTGAGAACCCTCCTGAACCCCAAGAAGGCACAACCCCTTCTTCTGGTCCCGTTGATGCCTCTGGTCCAGCTGATGCCTCTGGTCCAGCTGATGCCTCTGGTCCAGCTGATGCTTCTGGTCCCGTTAATGCTACTGGTCCAACGGACCCAGCGGACATTCCAGAGTTAACGCCAGTAGACGGCTCAGGCCCGACCCCCTAAAAGTTGAGAAAATAGTTTTTCTAGCCTTATAAAGCTATACCTCCCTATTGGGAGGTATTTTTTTGTAGATTTTTCGGCTTTAAGCTTTATTATCCGACATAATGAACGTAGCGATTTATAAGCCAAATGCTAAGAACACCGGCTGTGCTTTTAGCTTCAGAATCTCCACTCAAGGCCAAGCGCCTGTATTTTATGTTAACGCCATTCAACAGCATAGTTGGGACGACAAAAAGAAGACAGGAAGCTTTATTAAAAATAAAGATAACGATGACAAAAATGTCAGTTTTAAGTTGAATGATTTTGAATTAGGCGAAATCCTTTCTTCCGTTACTTCTCGGGTTCCATGGAACGGCTACCACAGTTTTAACGATAACACCACCACTATCCGTTTTGCTCCGTGGGATAAACCCCGTAAGATCAAAGGGAAGGATGGTGCCGAACAAACATACAAGGCCCCTGCTTTTGGGCTTGCTGTTACCCGTAACGGCAATCAAAACTATAGGATTGCTTTGGAACCCGGAGAGACTCAAGTCCTAAAGAAGCTTATTGAAAGGTATTTTCAAGTGGTTTTTGACGTAAAAGCTGCGCAAGATGAGGCTTACAGAGCAGAAGGGGGTTCAAAAACTCCCACAAAACCTCCAGCCAAAAAAGCCGAAACAAGTGTAAATACTGAAGAGGATGACGCTCCTTTTTGATAAAAATGCCCACCTTGAACCAATATAAAATGGAAGAGCCAGATAAAAATAAAGTAGAAGTTACTGAAAATCTCGAAAACGCTGAAGACAACGTGATTGAAGAAGAAGTCGATGATTTGGCAGTTGATGTGCCGGATATCCCGCTTCCTTCTGTGGAAGATGCGGAAGAGGCTGTTATTGAAGATGAATTCGATAGCGCGTATAAATTCGCTATTGTGGGAGTCGGACAAGGAGGTTCCCGATTAGCTCAAACCTTTTGGAAGCTTGGGTACAGGAGGGTAGCGGTTATCAACACGGCTGCTCAAGATTTAAAGCCCATAGCGTTGCCTCAGAAGAACAAACTTTTAATAGGGGGTAGCGGAGCCGGAAAGAACAGAAAAAAGGCTTTGGCGATATTTGAGGAGCATAGGGAGGACATTCTAGACTTCCTTAAGAAGACCTTTCGCGCAGGTATTGATCGTATTTTGGTATGTATTGGTGCCGGAGGCGGCACAGGTGCCGGAGGCGGGCCTGTGGTAATAGATGTTTGTCACGACTTGTGTCAAAGCCTTGGGGTAGAACAGTCCGCTGACGACGCAAAGGTAGGCGCAGTTTTAGCGCTTCCCACCAAGTCCGAAGGTTCTCGTGTCAAAAGTAACGCCAAAGAAACAGCGGAAACTTTAATTAAATGTTGCGCCAACGGAACGTTGTCCCCTCTGATTATTTTAGATAACGAGCGCATTAAGCATTTGTACCCGAAAATTTCGGTGAATAGATTTTGGAGCACAGCTAATACAAGCATCTGCTCCCTTTTTCACTTGTTCAACAAGATTGCTGTTCAAGATTCAGAGTACACGGCGTTCGACAAAGCTGATTTGGATACGGTGATGTCTTCAGGGATTATTTCGTTTGGAGCTGTTCCTGTAAAACCCAAAGGGGAAGTTATCGAAGAAACCGATATTAGTCATGCCGTTAGAGACAACTTAAAGAAAAATATTTTGGCAAATATTGAAGTTAGTACAGGCAACGTTGCTGCCTGTGTAGTCATAGGGGACAAAGATACATTAGATACCACTGCGCAAGAAAGCCTTGAGCATGGCTTTGAGCAGCTTACAAGGCTGTTAGGAGATGGTTCTGTTGTTCACCGTGGTATTTACCATACCGTGAAAAAGGGACTTGTGGTTTATACTATTATCGGCGGTATCGAAGCCCCAGAACAATTATTTAAATAATTTATATGGAGTCTTTTGCGTTGACAGTAGACGATGCTGTTGATGATCCGCGTTATATTGACAAACTTTATTACTTAATCAATCACAAGGGGCAAAGTTTAGGGACCGGCCAATTTATAAAATATGATGATTTTGTTGATAAGTTTAATTACGAGAATGAATTTGAGTATATTGTAAAAGAAATTACTCGTAAATTATGGTTCAATAAGCTTTCGTGGCTCATTAAAAGCAAAACATCTAAGCAGCCTGCGGGATTTGAAATATGGATCAACTCTCTTCCCGACGCTTCCTTTAATAACCCTTCCTTGGCGGGGGGGTCTGGCGGTTTAAATTACCATATAGATAAAGACGAAAATTCTTCGACTTTAAAATCACCTCTTTTTGCAACAGCTTTGTACCTTGGCCCACGAGAAGGTATTAATGGCGGCGAGTTGATGATCAATGTAAAAGGATTAGAACATTTTGACTCTTACGATGGCGGCTTGATAGATCTAAATGAGAGTGAAAATTGGATTGAAATTCCCTTTAAATTCAATAGAATGGTTGTGTTCGATGCACACTATCCGCATTTTGTTAAACCCGTAATAGCTTTTCCTCAAGGAAAAAAGAGGGTATGTATTGCTATTAATGTGTGGGACCAAGAACTCAGTTCCTAATGTCAACTACCAAAAAGAAAAAAAAGATTTTAATTCACAGTAACTTTTGCAAAGCTTTTACAGGCTTTGGGAAACACAAAAAAAACCTCTTAAAATACCTTTACAAGACAGGTAAATACGAAATTGTCGAATTAGCCAACGCGCATAATTCGAAAGATGAAAGATTAGAGCTGTTGCCATGGAAATGCATCGGAACCCTCCCTACTGATTACCAAATTCTTAAAAAGATCAAGGCTGACCAGAATCGTGTACGTAATGCCGGTTACGGCCACGAACTTATAGACGAAATTATAAAAGAAGAGAAGCCAGATATCTACTTGGGTGTAGAAGACATCTGGGCTTTTACGGGTTTCGTGCAAAGATCGTGGTGGAATAAAGTAAATTGTATTGTTCACACCACCCTAGATAGCCTCCCTCTTTTGCCAGAAGCGATCACAGCTGCGCCGCGCATTAAGAATTATTTTGTTTGGGCTGGGTTTGCCGAAAAGGAAATGAAAAAACTAGGCTTTGATCACGTGAAAACCGTGCGAGGTATTGTTGAGCACCAACATTTTTTTCCCTTTTCTGACGCTGAAAAACAAAAGCTTCGCAAGTCTTGTAGTATTGAAGATGATTTTATAATTGGTTTTGTGTTCCGCAACCAGTTGAGAAAAAGCGTTCCTAATCTTTTGGACGGCTTTAAATCATTTATAGAGCAAAATCCCAACATTAAAACAAAACTCTTGCTTCACACTCACTGGAATGAAGGATGGGATATTAAACGCTTATTGACTGAAAAGAAGATAGATAATAATCTTGTGCTTACGACTTATTTTTGCCCTGCTTGCAACCAATATGAAATCAAGCCGTTTGAGGGGCTCGGTCTCGACTGCGGCAAGTGCGCCACCGCTAAAGTTTGTCACACCACTAACATAAAACAGGGGGTAAGCGAGTCTCAGTTAAATGAAATTTATAATTTGATGGATGTCTACTGCCACCCTTTTACTAGCGGTGGCCAAGAGATCCCCATACAGGAAGCAAAGCTTACAGGGCTTGTCACCTTGGTTACTAATTATAGCTGCGGAGAAGATTCCTGCGTTCCTGAAAGCGCTGGTCTACCATTAGATTGGGCGGAATACCGAGAGCCCGGTACCCAGTTTATCAAAGCGTCTACATCCGCTAAATCAATCACTGAACAGCTAACAAAAGTATTTAAAATGTCACCTACTGAAAAAAAATCTTTAGGTGCTCAGGCGCGACAGTTTGTTATTGATAATTATTCTACTGAAGTTGTAGGCGCGATTTTTGAGAAATATTTTGATGAAATGCCAGAGGTGGATTGGTCGACAATTGATTTAACCCAAGTAGATCGCAGGAATCCTGATTACATATCTAAGCCGGAACTCCCTAATGACAAGTGGCTTTTGGATCTTTATTCAAACATACTACGAATGGATATCGATGAAAATGACCAAGGTTTTAAATATTGGATGAATGAAATCGTCCGTGGAAAAACAAGGGATTCTATAGAAGCCTTTTTCAAACAAACAGCAAAAAAAGAGAACCAAGACTTATTTAAAAAAACACTTAAAGAACAAATAGATTTTGACAGACCTAACAAACGTATTGCTTATGTTATGCCAGAGCACCATGAAGACGTGTTTATGAGCAGCAGTGTTCTCCATAGCTTAAAAAAGCTTTACCCAGAGTATGATATTTATTTTTTTACTAAGGAGCAGTATTTTCCGTTAATAGATGAATGCCCTTACATTCATAAATACTGTCGCTTTGAGGAAGAGATGGATGATTGCTTTTATTTTGAGGGTCGTGCAGACACCGAAGGGTTTTTTGATATTGCGTTTTTGCCCTTCTTAGAAACAAAGAGGGTGCTAAACTATACACACAACGGTAACGACAAACTGGAATTAGAATTACAAGCTAAATGAATATTTTAGAAAAATATGCCACCAACTGCGGGGTTAAGATCCGTGAACCACATGTTCCTGTCTCTTATTTTCCTTTAAGGGAGCAAGAATATATTATCATTGATAACCGCTGCAAATACAACACTAATATTTATGAGTGCTTTAGTGATGTTATGTCATATATACACCCGGTCTTAAAAAAACATGAGATTTCTGTTTATTCTTTTGATTCCGATGAAAATAACGTTATTGAAGGGGCGCTCCCCTTTATAGGCTTGTTCAAGAAACAAGAAAGCTATCTCATCAAGAACAGTCGCTTAGTTTTAGGGTCTGACAACCTTTCAAACTACATAGCTGCTGCGTTTAGGGTTCCTTCTATTGGTTTGTATTCAGCCTACCCTGCCTGCAGTACTGCACCTTTGTGGGGAGATAACCATGTGGTAATTGAAAGCCATCGTGATGGGAACCTGCCGGGTTATGGGATAGGGGAGAGCCCTAGAACCATTAATTTTATCGAACCCGAAAAGATTGCCAATCAAATTTTTAAATCCTTGGAGATTGACCATATAGTAGAGCACGAAACATTTTATATGGGGGACTTATACCCTACGAGAGTGGTCGAGGTTATTCCCGATTTTATACCTCCGTCCTCAGATTTCCTTTCTGGACGCGCGGTTAACCTAAGAATGGACTATCACTTCGATGAAGAGTCGGCAATCAGGTGGCTTGATAACAGGAATCTAAACATTCTTACAGACAAGCCTATTAATTTGAATTTATTAAAATATTTTAAAAAGAACATTGCTCAATTAACTATTAATATTAATGATAGTTTTGATGAGCTTTATCTTAAGCAAGCTAAAGCTGCTGGCATTAATGTACAAATTTTCTGTGAAAACAATGAAAAACTTTCGGATTACCGCTTCAAATTATTTGATTTCGATGTGAACGAAAGCATGTTTAAGAAAAAAGACGATCTGGGTGATGATTTAAATAAAATTAACGAAAACACTAAGTTCCTTAGCGGGAAGGTCTTATTGAGCGATGGAAAGAAGTATTCGTGCTATGAAGCAAAAAAAGCAAAAAAAGAGTTGACAGGCGCACCTGAGGTAGTTTATGATTCCAACGACTTTTGGAAAGAACTAGACCACTACAGGTTAATCAATGACTTATAAAAGAAACGCTGCCGGACTCCTTGAGGGAGTAAAGTACGAATATAACAAAGACGGCTCTATTAATTGGCGAGCAATGATCGCCTCTGAGCACCTTTACCCAAACAAAGGTTGGTTTGAAACTAGAAATCAACCTATGCCCCCTTCCATTGAAGGCCTTGAAGACAATCAGTTATTGATTAAGCTTTCTGGCATAAAGGAGTTGGCACGTTTAAGGGGTTTTCGTAGTGTTAGGTACGATGTTATTAAGTGTGAAGCTGACCATGTAGCTACCAAGTGTGCTATTGATTGGCTTCCTAACTTTGAAGACCCAGAGCATCATTCAGATGCGCGGTTATCTGATATTCATTTTGAAGATATCGCCAACGCTACCCTTAATAATACCAGTAGTTTTGCGCAGAAGTTTTTAGAAACAATTGCCGCCAACCGTGCTTTTGTTAGATGCGTTCGTAATTTTTTAAATGTTCATATCGTGGGGGCTGACGAGATTGACTCTTCGGGTGGCGCACCCCTTCCACAAAAAAAGAAACTAACACCGATTACCATCCTAATGGACAAGACAGGTCTTTCGGACGATCAGTTTTCTGTTTTTAAGGATATCCTTCGGGGTTTGTGGAAGGGTGGTCAGTATAAAAACGAAAGTGCCGCCGATTGGGAAAGTTGGAAGGATATTCCCAAAAAAGAAATTATGAAGCTACTTGAAGTTTTGTAATGGAGTATTCGCCTAGCGACAGGGTTTGTGTGGTTGTTTTTGGTGACCGAGGGGGGCAAAAGCTTACGGAGCCTCTTGTCAGCGACTCTTCTGCTCCAAATTGGGAGGAAAAAGAGTATACGGTTTACAGCTATGATACTGACAATGACTTAGCAATTATCGAAAGAGATATTTCGCCTAATGTTTACCTTACCTTTGGAGACTGGCAAAAGTTTACCAAACTAAGCAATGCCCCTTACTCCGTTCGTCGAAAGTGGCTTAATTTTGATCCACAAGAGCCCTTAAAAAAAGTTGGGCAGCATATTTTAGATTTATACGCTCGTTTATGTTTTGAACCTCCCAACTCACAACCATTAATGTCTGTTATTACCGGAGCATACAAATGTGGAGAAAAGATACTGCGCCCTTACGAGAGCTTAAAAAAACAAACCTATACTAATTGGGAGTGGATTATTTACGACGATTCCGATGACAACAGTGAGACCTTTCACCTTCTTCAATCGATTGCAAATCTTGACTATAGAGTAAAACTTTTTAAAGGCACGCGCCGTAGTGGTCGCATCGGGCAAGTTAAAAGAAACGGATTTAGGTTAGCTTCGGGTGATTTTTTATGTGAGCTTGATCATGATGATGTTTTAACCGACAATTGTTTAGAGTGGTTGGTAAAAACTTTTAACCGCTATCCCGAAGCAGGGATGGCTTACACAGATTGCTGTGAATTTATTGAATCAGATGGCTCTTGTGTTAACTACGGTAACGACTTTGCTTTTGGTTACGGTTCTTACCGTACAGAGATTTACAAAGGCAAAGAATATCTGGTTACCAACTATCCTCGCCTTAACCAAAAAACAATTAGACATATTGTTGGAGTAGCAAACCACGTTAGGTGCTGGAGATCAACCACTTACGATTCCATAGGTGGCCATAATTCAAATTTGCACGAAGTGGATGACTACGAACTTATTGTACGTACCTTTTTAGAATCTAGGATTGCGCATATACCTAAATTGGGATACATTCAATATGTTAACGAGGACCACTCCAATATTACCAATAAACGCAGAGCAGAGATACAAAGAATTGTTAAGTTAGTTCAACAGTACTATGACCAAAAAATACATGACAGACTATTAGAACTTAAGCTTCCCGATCTCCTTTGGGACAACTCAAGCAACAGTAGCGACTTGTATAAAGATATCCCTATGTGCTCCCTGCACGGGTGCATTGTTGCAGACGTATGAATAAAAGCATTCTAAATAAAACAAGATGTTACCTCGTAGGCCACATGCAATACGCGGAACCCGGAAAGTGGCGAGAATTTGTAAAAGAAGAACTCAAAGACAGCAATATTATTTTCTATGACCCCTTGGATAAGCCTTTTATTAGCGACGTAGATGAGACACCTAACACTAGAGAATTTTTAAATAAAAAACTAGAAAATGGCAGTTTTGATTATGTGTATAAACATATGAGCTCCATTAGGCGCAGTGATTTGAATCTTGTTGATAGATGTGATTTTATTATTGCACACATTATCCCGCATACAGGCTCATGGGGGGCCACTGAAGAAATTATGTGTGCAAACAGAATGAAGAAGCCAGTTTTTGTGAGCATTGAAGGAGGAAGGCACAAAGTACCCCTTTGGTTGGCAGGAATGCTTCCTCCTCATTATTTCTTCGATAATGTGAAAAAAATAGTTGACACGATTAAGCAGATCGACTATGGTAAAAGGGCGCTGGATCCTGACCGTTGGAGACTGCTGCGTGAGGAATATAGATAATATGTATTTAGCTTTTATAATTTTAGGTTCGCTTTTTATAGCAATTTGCTTACATATAAAAAGTGACCGTAACCCGTTCGATAGATGATATGACTACTACCGTTATAAACAGGACAAAGGTGAATAATTTCACTAAAGAAGTAATTAAGGAAATTCGGCCAAATATTTCTCGTATTTCGCCTTTATTTCTTGACAAAGTAAATAAGAAAACTATGATACTTATCAAAGATTTGGTCTTGGAAGTTAAAGGTAACCAGAAGACCCTTAAGTAAATAACTATGAATACTAATACTACTCAGAAAAACGAGTGGCGCGAACGCGAAGTGGGCGCGCTGTGGATGAAGCAAGGGACAAGTCAAGACTTTATGTCAGGTCATTGTTCCATTGAGGACCAGAAGGTAGAGCTTGTTGTTTTTAAAAACAAGAATAAGACTTCCGATAGGGCTCCAGATTACATTCTTTATAAGAGCCGTCGCTTGGACGAGCAAGGAGCGCCTGAAGCGAGTCAGGCACCTTCTCCTTCAACAGAGGCGGCTACTGATGAAGTGCCCGATCTTTTGACGTGATACGTCCTATCGCCAAAAGCGATACTCCAGCTATAGCAGTGCTGGGTGAGCGTTTTTGGTGCGAATCAGACACTTTTTCCTATTTTGGGGAGTTTGATTCCGTTTGTGCCCAACGGGCACTCTACCGAGGGCTTGCTAATGGAAGCTTTCTCGGTTGGGTGTCTGTGGGTTCAAGCTCTGAGATTGAAGCCTTTATGGTTGTAGCAAGCGATAAAGCCCTTTGGAACGAGTCCACTATCCTAAGAGAAGTTCTTTGGTATGCGGACGAAAGCAAGAGAGGTGCAGCTCAGGCAATGCGACTTTTTCATACAGCCCACAAATATGCCGTGGATAATAATTACGATCATTTTATTATGACTCGAATAAGAGGGGTTTCTTCGTATAATAAATTAGACTCTTTTTATGAGAGATGTGGTTTCCGAGCTTTAGAAGAAAATTACATAAAAACACTGTCATGAATATTAACGAATTTGACAGAACGAAGCCTCGCCTCACCTTTAGGAAAATACAAGGTGCGATTTTTAAATATGAGAAATTAAGAGACGATTGTGTTCCGCCGTTTCATGATATTTATTCAATTATTGTTAAAGATCTGAAAAGCATTCAAAAAAGTTTCCTCAAGGGCGAATAGTTGCATAGATAATGTTAGCGAAAAACGGTAGGCTAGGTTGGGAGGAATACGCAGTGAGCTTAGCGAAAGCAGCCTCCCTGCGAAGCGAAGACCCTTATGTTAAGGTTGGTGCTTGTGTTTTACGTAATGATTGGTCGGTTGCTGGTGTGGGCTATAACGGTGCTCCTGCTGACATTGAAATTGATTGGTCAGACAGGGATGAACGACGCAAAAGAGTTATTCACGCAGAGATAAACGCTTTACGTTACGTTAAGCCTAATGAAGGACACACGATCGCTTGTACCTTGTTGCCATGTAGCGTATGCGTTCAAACAATTGCTGCTCACGGCATAAAACATATACTCTACGAGGATGTTTATGAACTAGATGATTTTGCCTTAGAGTTGTGCACTGAATTCAAGATAGGACTTTACTCTCTTAAAGATTTTATACAAAAAAAGCTTGACAACCCTACTGAGGGAAGCTATTACGGGGATCACAAATTATAAAATGAATGCTATTCTAAACTTAGAAAAATGTAATTTTTCAAACGACGGTAAGATCCCTACCAATTTCGGCGCACAGGTTGAAGGAAGCACTGTGCTTACAATTAAAACTAAACACGCAAGTGAAGCGCGTACTTTTTACTTAGATGTAAAACATTTTCATTTTGACGAAGAGGGCATCACGCTTGAGGGTATTGTCAGCAACGAAAGCGAATTACTAGGGCGTTGCGTTTTTCGCCTTAAACCCTAGTCAATATTTAGCTCGTAATATCAATGACAGGAATTTTACTACTAGGAGGGCACGGAACACGTTTGATGCCTTGTACCAAATCGGTGAACAAGCAGCTCTTACCTCTTTATAATAAGCCATTATTTTTCTATAGCCTTTCTAGTTTAATTAATTTAGGCGTCGATTCCGTATGTATAGTAGCTAGGCGACAAGATATCCCTTATTACAAGGATTTTTTAATAAAGCCTTTTATGTCTGCTAATCTTTCTGTGGCTTTTGTCCCGCAAGATGAACCACTGGGAATAGCACATGCAATTGGCTTATGCCAGAAATATGTAGAGGGTAATTTTTATTACACTTTGTTAGGCGATAATGTTTTTGTAGGGGACATTTCCTCAGTATGCGTTAATTATAAGAAGCCTTGGATTTTAACCTCTAAAGTAGCTCACCCTAACAAATACGGTGTCTTGGATTCGGCGTTGTGGCGCGTTATTGAGAAGCCCCGCACCCCCATAGGGAATGCTGCTGTTACAGGCCTATATCATTTACCTATTAGTTCTTTTGAGGTAATTAAAGGACTAAAACCTAGTTTTCGTGGAGAATATGAAATTGCGGATGTCGTTAACCACTACATGCAAGACGACCAAATGAGAGTCTTAAAAAGTGAGTCCCATGGCTTGCATTGGTTTGACTGTGGGAACTTTGATGATATTTTAGAATGCGCCTCTTTGATCAAAAGCCTTGAGGGTCGCACCGGTGTTTTATTTGGAGATTTCGTTGCAGAACTTGCAATTAGCCAACGCACTCAAATTAACTTTAATTATATCGCAGAATACCTACAATCTCTGAAGAACGAAGATTACGCAAACAAATTTAAAAAAACTATTTATATAACATAATGAAAACTCTACTCTTAGGCTCAACAGGCTACATAGGCACCGCCTTTGCTAACAAACTGGATAACCACGAAGTAATGACGCACAAAAATGTTAGCGTTCAGAACCTTTTAAATAAATTTGTTTCTACTCAATTTGACACAATTATTAATTGTGCGGGGTTTGTCGGAAGGCCAAACGTAGATGCGGTGGAAAGCAATAAAGAAGAAGCGGTTCATGGTAATATTATCTTACCGTCTGTTTTAGTGGAATTTGCTAACATTATAAAATCTGTTAAGATACTTCATCTTTCTACGGGGTGTTGTTTTAATTCGTCTGATCCTTTAACAGAGCAAGCCGAGCCTAATTTAGACTGGAACAGTGAGGATGCTTGTAATTTTTATGCGGGAACTAAATCTATGAGCGAAAAAGTAATTGGTAGGTTCCCTCAACATTATATCTGCCGCCTTCGGATGCCTTTTGACGAAGAAAACAACGATAGAAATCTGATATCTAAATTAATTAAGTACGATAAGGTTGTATCCCTCAACAACTCCTTAACTCACCGTAAAGATTTTGTTGATGCATGTTTAAGCTTATTAAGCACAGACGCAAAGTTTGGCACTTATAATATTGTTAACTCAGGGCACACAAATAACGAGGAAATCTGTAAACTAATAACACAACACTTACCTAACATCGGCAAAAGTTTTGATGATTATAAATTTTTCACAAATATTGACGACTTCTTAAATGAGGTGGACTGCGGCCCAAGAAGCAATTGTATTTTAAGCAATCAAAAATTATTAGACACTGGCTTTAAGATGCGCTCTGTTCAAGACGCGATCATTGACAGTCTTAAAAATTGGCGATGAGATACTTGGTAACAGGTGGGCTAGGTTTCATTGGTTCTCACTTTATTGAGGGCTTATTGAATGACGATACCACCGAATCAATTATAAACATTGATAAAGGCACTTACGCTTCGAATAAGCTTTTCAAACCCGATGACCCGCGCTACAAGTTGTGGCAAGAAGACATAGGAAGTACAGACGCTATAAAAGAACTGGATTGTGAGTTTGATATTGTTGTCAATTTCGCATCCCACTCTCATGTGGATAACTCTATTGAAAAGCCGTCTGATTTTCTGCAAAACAACATTGAATGTTTTTTTAATTTTTTAAATTTATGTTCAAAGTGGCAAACCGTTGGGAAGATCGGTAAATTTGTTCATATTTCTACAGATGAAGTTTTTGGAGATACAGAAGATAGTATCTATGACTATTTTATCGAAGGAAGCAACCTTCGCCCATCCTCTCCTTACTCGGCGTCTAAAGCTAGCCAAGAAATGTTTATCCATATGGCGCGAAAAATGTTCGGCCTAAACGCTAATATCCTAAGGTTGTGCAACAACTACGGGCCTCGTCAGTTTGAAGAGAAGTTTATTCCAGTTGTTATAAAAAATATTTTAAATAACAATAAAATACCTGTTTATGGCGATGGTAAACAACGTCGTGAATGGATTTATGTTAAAGATGCTGTTAAGAGGATTAAAATGATAGCAACTAAATCTGACGATATAGATGACTACTGTATAGGCTCTGGCGAACTTAAAACAAATCTAGATATCATAAAAACCATAAATGACTTGACAGGAAGGCTTTCCGACGGCAATATTCAATTCGTTCCTGACAGAGTGGGTCACGATAGAACATATAAAATGGACAGCCGTAAATTCAACTACCAGTACAAGGAAGCTCAGGTGGGAGATCTGCCCCTTAAGGAGGGTCTCAAAAAGACTTTACACTATTTTGAAAAATCACCGACACATACTTCAGCTACCCAAGGGGCTTCCTGTTAAAAAAACTAACGTGGTGTTAAATATTTTTTTAAATAGCATTTTACACCGAATGTTTAGCGAAGTTTGCCTTGACGAAGATAGTGAGCAGCGCTATAAAGCAGACATACTAGAGTTGACTGATTTGGTTATTACTAATAATAAATTGAATTTTGTTTTCGATGAGAAAACACTTGACAAACTAAACTAACATATATATAAATACACATTGTTTATGCAAACAAATACAAACGTTATATCCGATGGTGCCGCAACATTAATTGATGCAATCAAAGATGCAGACCCAGTCCAAGTCGATACTCTGTGGAGTATTTTAAAGTATAAGGAAATTGGGATTTTGCGTAAAGTTAAGTGCATGAGTCATGTTTTGCAGTTAAATTCTTCACTTGTTATTGAAGAGCTTCCTTGTGATGATGAAGGTAGAGTTTTAGACTATAAAACACGCCATATGATTCACGATACCTTAATTAAAGTTTCTTAATCACCCAGTAAACGACAATGGAAAACAATATTCCAGATCAATCCGGCTCTTATATTGTGAGAGATAAGCGAGGCACCTACATGGGAGCCTATAGTGAAAAACTAGGGAGAAAGAAGGCTGTTATATGGGCTACTGATTGCGCTAAGCAGTCACGTGGTGTTTTATACCATCGTTCCGCCCCCGAATCCCCAGAGGAGGAGGTGGCCAGTTTTCTTGATTACGGCAGAAAAAATAAAACCAATAAACCAAAAAACAAGACTCCATAGTAGCCTGTGAGTAAAAAGATTTATCTTCCTGTTATTGCATACGGAGGTGAGTGTCGTGCTGAGTACGCGATGTCCATCTCATCCCTTTATGTTAAAACACTTCAATCCTCATTGGATATTTCTTTTTTATCTACCGGCATTTTTTTTGAAAGTTTGGTTTCTCGTGCGCGTAATTCAGCCGCAGCCGCATCTTTACATTACGAGTGTGATTATTTGTTGTTTATAGATGCAGATATTGTTTTCGATCCTGCTGATGTCTTTAAATTAATTAAGCATGATAAAGATGTGGTTAGCGGATTGTACCCTAAAAAATACCTTAATGATAGGAAAATGCAATACATAGGAGAACATCATAATGAGTTGTTCAAGGAAGGGAAGCATGTACCTTTAGTCACCGACTTTACTTCTGAAATAGACACTTCTTTTCTCCAGAAGGTTGCCAGAGGGGACAAATTAGTGGAAGTAGGTTACGCGGCCACGGGCTTTATGTTGATCAAAAGAAGGGTTTTCGAGAAGATAATCAAAGCGAAGCCTGACTTAAAATATAAGAATGAGGTAGATGGATACATGTCATTTGGAGATAATTTTTATAATTTTTTCCCCGCAGATATTAACCCATCTACCAGAAAATACGAAAGCGAAGATTATGGTTTTTGTAATTTATGGAGGTCTTTGGGAGGCAAAATTCATGTAGACCCTTCTATCAACCTGCATCATATGGGCAGTTATGCCTACAAAGGAGATATAAAGGCGCAGGCGAAGATGTATGAGAGTATCATCTAGAAATCAGAGGAAATTTGACGTATGGCAAAATTTGCAGTACTTTGGGCAAGTTAAGGCTTGAATCTCAAGTGGTTTTATTTATTATTTGAAGTAGATAAATGAATTACAGAGACGATATACCCCTTTCTTCAGACGACGGTTCCACTGTTCATGCGATTGTTGAGATACCTAAAGGCGTTAACACTAAATACGAATATGATGTAGAAAACAATTACTTTACGTTA
>Ga0315328_10000200_pt1 | contig 24910 bp, 26 predicted proteins | sample M120032315metaG_FD_203462 | JGI IMG/M metagenome (GOLD analysis project Ga0315328, IMG submission 203462) | Ammonia-oxidizing marine archaeal communities from Monterey Bay, California, United States - M1 200m 32315 | ecosystem: Environmental > Aquatic > Marine > Intertidal zone | place: USA... | reverse complement strand
ACTTCTCTGGAACCCATCGTAATTGAAAAAATACAATTAATTGGACTGATTAACTCTAATCTCGAATCGATCAACCTCCTGCTCGACAGTGATGTTAATAGAGCAAATAAGTTTCCTGAATATTTAAAATTGATGAATGGGTCAAACCTACTTGAGAGGGGAGCCGCCTTCACAACAAAAGGCACGTTCGCTGGATTCCTATCTCCCATGCCAACAGAGACGGACGGGCCAAAGGTATTAATAAGAAGTGTCGATTCCATAACAGACGCATTCAGCAGTGATAACGTGGTCTCAGCTCTCAGTGAATCTTACAGGCGAGAATTTAACTACAGCTCAAGCAAACAGCATGCAAGCAGCGAGCAGATTTACGTATCCACACCAAGATTTGCGACGCTCGCAATAACTAATAAATTTGGGCGCGAGTTAGCTCAATATGATGACCAATTCACCAGCAAATCTGAGGTTTTCTACGAGTATCTCGTTGCAAAAACTGAACGACAAATTGAATTATCCGAGATTTGGTTATTTGACAGTGTTGTTATAGATGCGCTATCTCAATCTCGTTTGCATTCTTCCACGAACGCCTCATGGCATGGTCAATCACTTAAGAGTGTGCCAGCCGCCGCCGCTATCGGACTAGAGAGTAACAGTAACGAATCAAATAGCCTGCCCAAAGGTGATTGGGAATTGCAAATATTAATCGATGGAAGTCTAGTCGCACAAAATCAATTCACCATAGTCCGACAAGTAAGTGAAGCTCCTCAGACCAACTCGCAAATACCAGATAGCCCGGTCTCAAACACCGGACCTGAAATTACTGATTTCGTCTGGGGGACGGAAGCAAATCTCAACGGTGAAATAATTGGTAATGTTGAAGCCGGAATTGAAAAAGTACTGCTTGGCTTTAAGTATCAGTATTTTGACGAATCAATGGTCTTTGGCTGGAAAGTCTACTACGGTCCTGATTTAATTTATTCGTCTAAGGAGATTCCATGGGTCTTCGAAGAAAAAAATCAATTTTGGATTGGCTTCTATCCCTCTGAACCTTTGTGGCCTGGTTGGTGGGAATTCGAACTTTATTTAAATGGTGAAATAATTAAACAAATTGGACGAACAGTGGAAGCGAACTAACTAAATAAACTCAGATAGAATTAGGCTAAGCAATTAAAGAAACTGAGGTTATCAAATATGTCAGAAACCGATAGAACCCTTCACACCATTGCGCTTATCGGGGGGACGGGTCCAGAAGGCAAGGGTCTTGCTACTCGATTTGCGATCGCAGGTCATAAAGTAATTATCGGAAGTCGAAACCCAGCACGAGGTATGGAAGCTGCAGATGACTTAACTCAAACACTAAATGCCCTATCAGATATAGATATCACTGGCGATACAAACGACAACGCAGTTAGCACTGCTGATGTAGTAGTCATCACCGTTCCATACGGAGGGCATCAGGCTACTCTCGAGGGTCTAAAACCATTACTAGTGGATAAAATTGTGATCGACGCCGTGGTGCCCGTTTATTTTGAAAAAGGTCCTCGGCCGATTGAAGTACCGGCGGGGTCAGCAACTGAAGAAGCTGCGGCTATCTTGCCGAATTCAAAGGTGGCTGGAGCATTCCACAACTTGTCAGCCGAAGTCTTATTGGACCCAGCAGCTGACCTCAATGCTGACGTGCTCGTTACTGGATCGGGAATTGCCAAGAAAATCGCTATACAACTCGCTTCGGAAATAAAAGGTGCAAGAGCAGTTGATTCTGGACCCTTAAGATATTCCCGATTTATTGAAGGCATTACTATTTTGCTTATCGGAATCAATTCGAGATACAAAACACATACGGGTGTCATCGTTAGCGGTCTGGAGTAATGAAATTGAGCGAAACAAATCAGAGTGAATCAAGACAAAGCGCAAGCGCTGGAAACTTAAATATCGACGAAGTAAGGATTATAGCAATACGTGATTTGCCGATGGTCAAGGTGGGTGACGATATCATAGATCAAATTATTAATGCAGCGAGCAAGCAAGGTACCCCGCTGAAAAACAAGGATATCGTAGTCATCACACAACGAATATTCTCTAAGGCACAGGGGTTGGTCGTTCCACTCGATGACTACCAACCTAGTTCATTCGCGATTGAATATGCAGAACGAACTGAAAAAGACCCCCGATTAGTTGAAGCTGTGCTTCAGGAGTCCACACGGATCATCCGGCAGGTGGGAGGTGTCCTGATTACTGAAACAAAACATGGATTCAAGTGCGCAAACGCGGGTGTAGATGGTTCTAACGTTGGCGGGGATGATTTAATCTCGCTGCTACCAAAAGATCCTGACCAAGATTGCCAGCAGGTTTGTGACATCATAAAGGTAAGACTTGGACTTGATGTTGGAGTGGTTATGACTGATACGTTTGGGCGACCCTGGCGACACGGACAGACTAACGTTGCGATCGGCGTGGCAGGAATGCAACCTATGAGGGACTACGTGGGTGCCAACGATCTCGATGGGAAAGAGCTGCGAGTAACAACCATATGTGTGGCCGACGAGATTGCTGGGTCAGCCGAACTCGTAATGGGCAAGCTAGACGCCGTACCCGCCGCGATAGTGAGAGGGTATCCATTTGAAATAAGTCGAGGCTCCGCCTCTGAAATAGTTCGGGAAACTCCACTAGATTTGTTTCCATAGGTGAAAATTGAATGTCGCAAACGAAACACAAGAGTAAGCGCAAATGACTGATAAAGACAAAATACCAGCTAGGATTAGCGCCTCAGAAATACTGAAGTCAGCATTTGTTGATGCGGCAGACGCGAGACTCCCGTTGTGGATCCCAATACCAGGATTAGTCATTACGCTTATTTTCGGGGCCTTTATGGGTCTTACTGGTGAATCTGATCACGCCAAATTGATGCTTTCAACTATCGTTTGGCCGGGCTCTGGGATATTTCTCGGCGTAACATTTACTGCATGGCTGGGTTGGCAACTTGAAATAGATTAGGCTTTAAAAATGCTCTATGTCCTTAGTGGAAATGACGAATATACCATCCTCAACGAGCTCTCTCAGATAAAGATCGATCTAAACGTCGGCAATGATTCCCTTGCAAACAATCTCGTGAAAATAAGCTCTGAAAACATCACACTAGAATTAGTACGCCAACATACCCACACTCTGCCATTTATGGGCGGAAACCTTCTCGTTCTTGTTGACGGAATCTTCAGTGCTATCAAAAATAGTGAGTCAGATGCCTGGAGTCTACTGGTAGACGAACTTCTTGCGCTTCCTCCAACAAATCATGTAGTTTTCTACGAAATCATCCCGCCAGGAAAAAGCTTTGCAACGAATATGCTATATAAAAAGATTAAGAACTTGGCTGAATCCGAGAAAGACAAGGGATCCACTATTTCGTTTAAAACTCATAACATTCCTAAACCGGTAAATTTCGGTTCTCTCGAGAAACAAACAGCGTGGGCTCGCGGATTCATTAGTAATTACAGCAAACTGAATAGTTTTGATATAACACACGAGGCGGCTCTTGAGCTTGCGTTACGTGTTGGAAATGAGCCAAGAACTTTAGCTAGTGAACTAGAAAAACTTTCTACCTACAGCACCTCCGGCAGTATTCCAAGGGAATCAGTGCTATTGCTCACGCCACATGAAGCTGACGAAAACCCTTTCACAATAATGGACATGATCATCGAAGGATCGCCTCGAAAAGCGCTTTATCTCGTCCGACAAATGCTTGAACAAAACGAAGAAAATCCGCTTTCGCTTCAAACTCGAATTGTAAATCAGGTTCGACGCATGGTTGTTGCCTGCGAAGCTATAGAATCTGGAGAGAACGGTCAAGAATCTCAATTAAACCTAAGCAAGGCCTTTCCTGCAATGAGCAATAGCAGTTTCCCTTTCAAGAAGCTCATTCAGCAGTCTCGAAATACCTCTAGCGAAAAATGCAAGCTAGCATTAAGACTCCTTGCCGAACACGATAAATTGTCAAAAACTGGTCAGATAAAGAAAATTAGTTCTCGTGATCCTGAAATCAATCTCGAGCTACTCGTTCTCAAGCTCGCAAGAATATTTCAAACAAAAACCGAGAAAAATTAGCCATTATTCATAGATAGTACAAATCGACCTTGTACTTCAACATCTGTCGCATCCTCATAAATAGGAGGCATTGATGAGTTTCTAGGCTGCAAACGAACACGCTCGCCTTCGGGATACCAGCGCTTCAAAGTTGTCTCTTCTCTGCTCTTTATCCACGCTACTACCATCTCACCAGGATCTGCAGTTTGACGTGGTTCAATAACTACAATGTCACCATCGAAAATACCGTCATCAATCATTGATTCACCTTGCACTCGAAGAGCAAATAAGGCGCGTTCACTTTTCGCACCTAATTGACTTCGTGAAAAAGGCAGTAAATCTTCTGGCTCCGCTTGTTGGGGAGTTACCGGTATGGGAATACCTGCCGCGATTCGTCCGATCAAAGGAATATAAAGAAGATTATCAGACGGATTTTCCCTGCTAGAAGTTTCATCTCTGTTAATTTGAATTCCTCGTGCAACATCAACTCGACGAGAAATAAATCCTAATTTTTCTAGATTTCGCATATTATATTGAACGACCGATGTCGAAGAAAGATCACAGGCCACCTGTATGTCACGTATAGAAGGTGGAATCTGGTTCTCATCCAGATAGCTTTCAATAAACTCAAGGATTCTTGTCTGCTTATCGCTTAACTTATCTCGATTAACAGTCATAGTTCTCTACCTTTTTGCAGTTGCAAATTCCAGAACCTAAATTCTATCAATCACACTGACTAACTGAACGTATGTTCTTAATAAGAACAATAGTGCTATTAGGCCATTTTGGTCAAGGCCTCGATCTTATCGGTATTGCTACTAAAATTTAATTAGGTCACCTCGACACAATATTTGAAGAAGTAGAAAATCGTTAAACTTTATGCCTAGCAATCTAATGAGTCTTTTTGACGGGTCAAAAATAGACGGAACTGCAGAAGCTCAAAACCGAAAAGCGATGATCATCGCTGCTCATCCTGATGACGGTGAGTTTGGAGCAGCTGGAACTGCTACTTTACTTACGGCCAGTGGTTGGGATTTTCAATATCTTGTGATCACAGATGGGAGCAAAGGCAGTTCAGACAAAAACGTAGACAAAAATGAATTGCGTGCGTCGCGGCTAGCTGAACAACAGGATGCCGCCAAGCTTCTTGGAATTTCCAAAATAAAAACTCTAAATCACGTTGATGGTGAATTAGTAGCAGACAGGAATTCACTTGGCGAAATAGTTCGTGAAATTAGAATGTTCAAACCAGAAATTATTTTCACGCACGACCCAGAATCAATGTTCTCAGGAACTGGATGGATTCATCACTCTGATCATCGAGTGACCGGTCAAATGGTTATTGATGCAGTCTATCCAGCTGCTAGGGATATACTGAATTTCCCAGAACATTCTGTCCAAGGTCTCACAACTCATAATGTACAGACCATATACTTATGGGACACGGAAAAACCAAACATCTATATCGACATATCTGACGTGCTCGACAAAAAAATATCAGCACTGCTGTCACATAAATCGCAATTTCCTAATCCGAAACTATTTGCTCATCAATCGCGGCAAATGTGGCAAGACTCTGACGGCAAATACCGTGAAGAGTTTCGGCGTCTAGACATTTGGGCATAAAAATATATGTACTTAGAACCAAGATATTGTCAAAACTGTGGCTCAGCGTTGAAACCAACTGATCCAACTCACTTGCAGCTGCCGATAGATTGTTCAACTTGCCACATCAAAATGTGGCGCGATCCGAAAGTAGTCGCGGGAGCCGTCGTGTTACGTGACGATGAAATTCTTCTGGTCCAAAGGCAAAACGAGAAACAAAGCGATCTATGGAGCCTCCCTGCTGGCTTCGTTAATCGACAGGAAGAACCATCTGTCGCAGCCCAGAGAGAGGTTTTTGAAGAAACTCAAGTACACGTTGAAGTGAGTGGGTTATTAGGCTTAACCTCGACTGAAGAAATTATATTCATCGCATACTCAGCGTTACTGCCCTTGAAAGATAAGCAAATGCCTAGGATTAATGAGGAATTAGTGATGGCTGCATGGCACCCCGTAACACGCCTGCCGACCTTAGCCTTTCCACATGACAAAATCTTCATAGATAGAGCTACAAGTAACATCGGTTTATCATTAATTTAGATTGAGTGTAATCAATGACTAACAAATCAACCCCAAGAAAAGGTATCTCAGCAGATAAAATTTCTGAATTCAAAGAATTCTCAATAACACTCCTGCAACAGAGAGGTATTGAGGCCGAAGTTTTTATCCCATTGGTGAGAAGACTCGAAAAAGAATTAGGGCAAGCAAAAGCCCATGAACTCGCAAGGGAGACTGTCTATGAAATGGCTCGTGAGCAAGGCAAGCAATTCTCTAAACTGATTCAAAAAACAGATCTAAACGGTTTCCGAACTATTAAAGATACCTGGAGTGCGGCCGGTTCCGATCTCGACATCGAGGTAATTCAGGACAATGATGACTCGTTTCACTTTAACGTCACTGGATGTCGATTTGCGCAATTATTTAAGTCATTAGGATCTACTGATCTTGGAGCGATATTCTCGTGCGGGCGTGACTTCGCTCTGTCACAGGGTTATTCTGACGACATTGAACTAACCAGAACACAAACTATCATGGAAGGTGCTTCGTTCTGTGACTTTCGTTATAGTTGGAAACCAACAAATAAATAAGAAGAAGTATGGAGGGAAATTGAATGGAAATCAGTGTCGTACTTAGTGATACCTGTGGTTACCACGAAGAAACTCAAGAGCTTCTAAAAGAGGCTATGGCGCAAGCCGGTGTTGAGGCCGAAATTCAGGTTACGGTGATTCACCAGGATGAAGAAGCTATCACTGTCAATTGCATCGCGTCGCCAACAATTCGAATCGACGGGCTTGACATCGAGTATCAGGAAAGAGAACCAGAAGAAAGATCAGCCGGACAACGATATTTCAATACTCCGGCAGGTTGGAAACCCTATCCGGAAGTGGGAATGATTGTGAGAGCGCTTGAAGCCGCAAAGGTCCGTGAAACAGGTGCCTAGTGTTTCCTGTTTACGTGACAGTTAATTAAAATAAGGACAACCCATGGTGGATAAGCGTGACCTAAACAAAATACCAGGAGTAAATCGTTTCCTCTCGGAGGCTTTATCTGCGATAAAGCATGCTAAGCCTAAAGTAAAAAAACTCAGCGAGGATCTAGGGATTAGCCAAGCTGTCCTCGAAGAAAAAAGTTCCGATCTGGTATCAAAAGCTAAACACACGGCCGCTGAATTGAGTCCAAAAGTTTCAGAAGCTTTAGAAGGTGTTAAAGACTACGCTACTGAACACGAGGGTGAGTTAAAAAAAGGAGCGAGCGAGAGTGCCAAAGTTGCTTCAAAAATCTTAACACCACCTCTCTTGAGGCCAGCGCTTGAAGCGTTTCTAAATGAAGTAAAAAGTAAGGGCGAGCCTACCGAAACAGCCGAAGATGAAAGTAAGCCATCATAAGTATTTTTATAGCACGACTTAGTCAGATGATCAGAGCCTAGCCGTAGTTCCTCATCGCACTCCGTCTGACCAAAGTAATAGCCCGTCAGCCAACCTTAAAAGTATCCTCAAAGGCCGAACTTGTATCTGGTTTCTGGCTGGACCTACTCGACTCGTAACTTGATATCTCATCCTCATATTGCATAGTTATACCTATGTCGTCCAAACCATTCATAAGTCTGTGCTTAACAAACGGATCAATTTCGAAACCTCTTTGCCAATCAGATCCCTCTAATTTTACGGTTTGACTCGATAAATCAATACGCACCTGCGAATCCGGTAACTCTTCAGCGCGCGACATAAGATAATCAATATCTGACTGATCTAAAACGATTGTCAATAGACCAACCTTAGAGCAGTTATTTCGAAAAATATCAGCAAATGAAGGTGCCAAAATCGCCTGCACCCCGATATCCTCTAGTCCCCAGACAGCGTGCTCTCTCGAAGATCCACACCCAAAATTTTGCTGCGCAAGCATGATTGGTGCGCCTATATAATTTGAATCATTCAAAACAAAAGATTCTTCCTTTCGCCACTCGTAAAAAGCAAACGGGCCGTACCCCGACCTCTCAATTCTCTTCAGAAACTGTTTTGGCATAATTTGATCGGTATCAACGTCTGCTCGATTAAGTGGGATTGTTTTACCTTGGATCGACTTAATAGTTTTCATTTTCTGTGATACTCCATAATTACACTTCGCGGATATCTACAAAATGACCTGCGACTGCTGCTGCTGCTGCCATAGTCGGACTGACCAAATGAGTTCTACCACCGGCGCCTTGGCGGCCTTCAAAATTCCTGTTCGAAGTCGAAGCAGACCGCTCCCCAGGAAGCAAAATGTCAGGATTCATACCTAAACACATTGAACAACCAGGATCACGCCATTCGAAACCTGCATCTCTAAATATTGAGTCGAGTCCTTCGGCTTCCGCCTGTACCTTTACAGGCCCCGACCCAGGCACCACCATCGCCTTAACAGTCTCTGATATTTTCTTGCCTTTCAAAACTGATGCGGCCTCCCGCAGATCCTCAATACGTCCATTCGTGCAGGATCCGATAAAAACTCTGTCGATACTGATATCTTCTATACGTTGACCAGACTCCAAGTTCATATAAACAAGGGCGCGTTCAGCAGTTTCTCTGCCCGCTGCCGTCGCAAAATCCTCAGGTCCAGGGACGCGACCTGAAATCGGAACTGACTGAGCAGGAGTTGTTCCCCATGTCACATGCGGTTCAATCTCAGACCCATTTAGCACTATTGAGTGATCAAATTCAGCTCCATCATCAGTTTTAAGCGAACTCCAATCAGTCACTGCAGCTTCCCACTCATCGCCCTGTGGAGCCATCGGTCTTCCCTCTAAATACTTAAAGGTTACTTCATCAGGAGCGATAAGTCCGGCCCGAGCGCCGGCTTCAATCGTCATATTGCAAACCGTCATTCGAGCCTCCATTGAAAGAGATTCAATCAGTTCGCCGCGATATTCAATAACTCGTCCAACTCCTCCATCAACACCCATCTGTTGGATAATTGCGAGGATCACATCCTTGGATGTAACTCCTGGTGAAAGAGAACCAGTCACCTCCACCGACATGGTCTCAGGTGGTACCTGAGGTAGTGTCTGTGTCGCCAATACATGCTCTACCTCTGATGTGCCTATCCCGAAGGCCAATGATCCAAAGGCACCGTGAGTTGATGTGTGCGAGTCACCACACACGATAGTCATACCAGGCTGAGTTAAACCGTGCTCAGGCGCAATAATATGTACAACTCCTTGTCTCATATCAAAAATATCCCAAAGAGGGATGCCAAATTCGGCCGCGTTTTTCTGCATAGTCTCTATTTGTTGGGTAGAAAGCGGGTCCGGGTTCGGAAGGTCTCGACCTTGAGTAGGCACGTTGTGATCGACCGTAGCCAATGTAAGGTCTGGCCGGCGAACTGGGCGGCCAGTTAAGCGCAAAGCCTCAAATGCCTGAGGAGATGTGACTTCATGAACCAAATGCAAATCGATATAAAGTAGATCTGGTTCACCGGCGTGTGAACGCACGACGTGTTGCTCCCATACTTTGTCAATAATCGTTTTTCTTTCACCCATCGCCAAACCCCTCTATTAATTGCCTACAAATTTAACTTCAACTCACCTTTACGAAGCCATATGGTCGTTCAACGAACGGTTCATCGCATGTATATAAGCACGTGCACTAGCGACCAGTATGTCCGGATCAGCGGCTCTTCCCATATAGCTGTCGCCATTCGACTCAATTCGAATAGTTACCTCACCTTGAGCGTCGATACCTTCGGTCACAGACTTGACACTGTATTCGGTAAGAGTATTCTCTGCACCTGTCACTCTGTTGACAGCATTATAAATTGCATCAACAGGCCCCTCTCCCACAGCGGCGTCTTCAAATACTTCATCGTCAGAATCAAGCAAACGAACCATCGCCGTGGGTCTTCCATGATCTGCAGTAGACACCTGAACAAGATCTAATTTCCATAACTCATCAACATGAAAGGACGTATGTTCGGAGATAATAGCCATCAAGTCTCTATCATCGACTTCGTCTTTTCGGTCGGCCACATCTTTAAAGGCCGCAAACACCTTATCTAAATCGATGCTCTCGAGATCAACTCCTAAGTCTTGTAGACGCGCTGAAAGTCCGTGACGGCCAGATACTTTGGTGAGCACAATAGATTCGCCTGTTGGTTGTCCCACAGACTCGGCACTCATGATTTCATATGTCTCGCGCATCTTTAGTACGCCGTCCTGATGAATCCCTGACGAATGTCGAAAAGCATTGCGGCCAACGATTGCCTTGTTATTTTGAACTTGCATTCCAGATAATCGTTCTACTAACTTCGAAGCTGGGTATAACTCGGTATGTTTTATGTCGGTATAGACGCCCATCATATCTTGACGTGTGGCTATCGCCATAATCACTTCCTCTATTGAAGTGTTACCGGCACGTTCACCAATACCATTAACCGCGCCTTCAATCTGACGTGCGCCTCCGAGTACACCAGCAATTGAATTTGCCGTTGCCATACCCAAGTCATTGTGGCAATGCACTGAAATTCGCGCCTTATGAATGTTGGCAACATTCTCATAAATTGATTTAATAAAAGCAGTGAAAGATTCTGGTATCGCATAGCCAACAGTATCTGGGATGTTAATTGTTGTAGCGCCCTCTTCAATAGCCGCGTCTAGAATTTGATAAACGAAATCTGCGTCAGATCTGGATGCGTCCATTGGAGAAAATTCAACATCAGACACGTAACTTTTTGCTCGTGCGACGCCAGCTCGAGCCATTTCGATAATGTCTTCACGATTTTTTCGCAATTGATGAGCCATGTGGATATCGCTTGTCGAAAGAAATACATGGATCCGAGGAGATTCCGCTTGACTTAAGGCTTGCCATGCTGCATCAATATCCTCAGGTACGGCTCGGGCCAAACCAGCAATTATCGGCCCGCGAACATCTCGGGCAATTGATGCTACGGCTTCGAGATCACCCGGTGACGTGGCGGGAAAACCTGCCTCGATTATATCTACATTAAGTTTTGCCAGTTGCTTAGCAATTTCAACTTTATCTTCTTTTGTAAAGGAAATACCCGCGGATTGTTCGCCATCACGAAGAGTTGTATCAAAAATATATACTTTGTCGTTATTGTCATTACTCATTGTCTTTTAGCCTTCAGTCTTAGTATAAATTGTAAAAAATACGAGGTAGGCCCTCCCGTTTGCTCTACGCAACGGAGGGCCGCTGAAGCGACAAAAGTAATAGTAGAGACAACAATCGTATTTTCAAAGAAACCTCTTAATGAATCTATACTCAGCCTCATAACTATAAGGTATAAAAAGCTTGTTTACCTTCATGGCCTTCCTTTAAACAAGCAAGGCCATGAAACTGAACACTTTCCACTCATTCCACACTACACTGCGGAAGATTAGTTTTTTTGCATAAAGTATGAAGGAATATCAAGATGAAAAGCCTCAAGCAAAAGTATTGCATCATTGGTGTCGGTAATACAGCATATGGAAAGAATCCTGGCATCTCGCAAATCGCTCACAATGTACTAGCAATTCGCTCAGCCCTAGAAGATGCAGGTCTAACTGCTCAGGATCTTGATGGCGTGCTGACTAAAGCTCCTACCTCAACTTTTCCGATGCTCTGGGGACCAAAAATCGCTGAAGCATTGCGAATTCAGCCCAAAGTTACTGCAACTCTAGATCAGGCCGGTGCAAGTAATATAGGGCTAATTCAGTATGCTATAAGCGCAATTGAGTTGGGACAAGCAGAGGTAATAGCAATCTCCTATGGAGATAATCCACGAACAGGTACCCGTGCCTCATATGCGCGACCGAGAGGTGACGATGCGTTAGCAGGATTATTTGGAGCACCATCAAGCTACGCGATGGTTGCAAAACGACATATGCATGAATATGGAACGACCAACGAACAGCTTGCAAATGTGGCAATCGCTCACCGAACGCACGCGAGCATGAACCCAGGTGCCCAATTTCAAGAACTTTTCACGGTCGATGACTATATGTCATCCAGATGGGTCGCCGAGCCATTCAGATTGCTGGACTGTTGTCCTGTTTCAGATGGTGGCGCAGCTTACATTATAACCACCGAAGAAAAGGCCAAAGAACTCAAAACATTGCCAGTTTATATAGAGGGAATCGGTCAAGCACACCCATCCTGGGATTTCTATCGCCGGCCTGAGTTAGCTACAAGTGGTGCAAAAATAGCGGGAAAGATGGCTTTCGAATCTGCTGGTCTCCAACCAGCCGACGTCGATTTCTGTGAAATATATGATTGCTTCACAATTGTGCCTCTTATAAGCCTTGAGGAATATGGATTTGTAGAAAAAGGTGAAGGGGGTTCATTTTATGAAGAGCAAAGGACCCATATTGGTGGTGAGCTACCCTGCAATACTTCAGGTGGGCTTTTATCTGAAACGGGCATGCCAGGAACTCAACTGGTTGTAGAGGCAGTCCGTCAACTAAGAGGTCAAGGCCAAAACAGACAAGTTAAAGGGGCGGAAGTCGGTCTAGTTAGTCAACAAGGTGGGATTATGACCACTCACGCTACTATGCTTTTGTCGAATCAAGGAGTACACCAATGAGTGATCGTCCGGTAGCTGATAAATTTGCTGCTTTCGAAGAGTTAATTCCTCCACTCACCGATTTAAACACTCCGTACAGAGAAGCTCTTAGTCGTGGTGAACTAATTCTTCAGCAATGTCAAAGCTGTTTTAGTCATCAATACCCCTTCGAATCATTTTGCTATGAGTGCGGATCCACTGAACTAGAAAACAAAATATCGCTCGGGCAAGGCTTTGTATATTCCTTTGTTAAGGTGCACCAACCCTACCATTCAGCGTTCAAACCATTTATCCCCTACACGGTTGCAACGATTCAGCTGGATGACGGGCCTCGCCTGCTCTCCGCAATGCTAGACCTTACGACCGACGTAAAAATAGGTGACAGAGTAAAGCCACGTATTGAAAGAATTACTGCTAGTGAGTCGATGCTAATGTATGAATTAGAAAGGCCTTAATGTGCGTATAAAAAAGATCTGGACGCTCTGGGATAACTCAATCAATTACAAAACATTACCAGGAGCTATGGGTGTTTTTGAAATTGCTGATAGTGAACAAAAAACCATTTATATTGGGAAAGCATCTGGAAAGTCCCCTTTCGGGCTTCGGGGTGAGTTATTTCTATGTTTCGGTGAAAAAACTGATTTCGATGGAAAGAATTGGATCCATCCCAAAATGGGTCAACCACTTCCCATAATTCAAAAGCATGCTGCGTACTTTCGATACGAGGTAAATCATATGTATTACAGTCGCTGGATCGAAATTCTCACGCGTTTTAATGAGGATCACGGCCGGCTACCGACTGGAAACCTAGAGGACTCCGAAGTTATTCCAAAACTCGGTCGGTACCATTGGAAAACAAAAGAAAGCGGAACGGAGGACTAGAATGGTTGATTTTAGAATCAGTGATGAGCAAAAACTCATTATCGATAATGTTCGAAGATTAATACGTGAAGAAATAAGGCCACTGGAGGAAGATCTCGATCCGGATGCATTCTCGCTGCCCCCATCAGAAAAAGATCGTCTGGTTTCCATGGTGAAAGAAATGGGACTTTACCAAATGGACGTTCCCACAGAATATGGGGGTCCGGGAATTGATGTGGTCACGCGAACTCTGGTTGCTGAAGAATTGTCGCAGCATCGAGCGGGCCTATACGCGCCTGCATATGGTGTTTTTGGACATGGTCCTCCGGGCCAACTGTACAACGCTACTGACGAGCAAAAAGAGAAATACTTATGGCCTGTAATTAGAGGCGAGAAAAGTGCTTTTTTTGGACTAAGCGAGCCTAGCGGCGGTTCAGATCCAGCACGAGCAATAAAAACTCGAGGCATAAAAGACGGTGATGACTGGGTCATTAACGGAGGAAAGCTCTGGAATTCGGGAGCCGATACAGCAGATTTTGGAATTGTCTATGTACGTACTGATCCTTCAAAAGGTCGAGATGGTATTAGTGCATTCTTAGTCGACACGGAAACACCGGGCTTTCGTGTTGAACGACTCGTACAAGTATTGAGAGCACATTACACAACTGAGCTCTCATTTACTGATATGCGAATCCCAAGCCAAAATCTACTTGGTGAGGAAGGAAAAGGCTTTGCACTCGCTAATGAGTATCTAAGTATGCAACGCATTCCATACTCTGCCACAGGTTTGGGAGTGGCGATTTTTGCACATGAAATGGCTATGGATTGGGCCAAACAACGAGAGACCTTCGGGCAGCCGCTTGCCAATCGACAGGCGATCCAATGGATGCTCGTTGATAACGAAATTGATATAAGAACTGGACGTTGGGCATGCCTTCAGGCAGCTGATCTTGCCCACCGTGGGGAGCCCTTTAGGTTTGAATCTTCAATGGCAAAGCTCGTAGCCACCGAAGGCGCGGGCCGAGTAGTCGATCGATCGATGCAGATTTTTGGTGGCCTTGGAATGAGTAAAGATCTGCCACTTGAGCGTTGGTACCGGGAATTAAGAATTCGCAGGATTGGAGAAGGTCCATCCGAGGTTCAACGAATAGTAATGGCTAGAGACTTACTAAATATCAGAAGTGGTTCCTAAATCTTAGGACCGCACTACTCTGGCTGAGAGGATTAGAACATGACGATCAACTTTGAAATTTCAAATCATATCGCGACAATCACGATTAACAGACCCGAGGCTCTTAACGCTATGACGCCCGATATGTACGCTAAATTATCTGATTCATGGCTCGAAGTTCGAGATAATCCAGACATCTGGGTAGCAGTGGTAACTGGCGCGCCACAGCCAGACCGAGCACCCGAAAAGCAGGTTTTCTCAGCTGGTGCAGATCTGAAACAAACTATTCCACAAAAACCTGAAGCGTTTGAGTTCTGGCAGACACAAAGCAACCAAATTCTAAATCGAGGACTTGAAGTATGGAAGCCTGTGGTAGCAGGAGTCAACGGACTCTGCCTTGCTGGCGGAATGACGTTGCTACTTGCTACAGACATTCGGATAGCATCCGAGCATGCGCTCTTTGATCTATCTGAGGTGAAGCGCGGAATACTGCCAGGGAACGGTGGCACACAAAGGACTATTCGACAGCTTCCATACCCAATCGCAATGGAGGTGCTCCTACTTGGTCGACGCTTATCTGCAGATCGAGCCGCCAACTTCGGTCTTATCAACGAAGTTGTGCCTCATGACGAGGTGCTTGAGACTGCGATGGAGCGAGCTGAAGAGTTAGCTGCCATGCCCCCACTAGCTGTACGCGCTATTAAGGAACTATCAGTACGTGCGCAGTATATGCCACTCGGCGATGGCCTTCGACTTGAGTCCGCAATGCAGGCAAGGCTGAGTTTCACTGAAGACGCAAAAGAAGGACCAAAAGCATTTGCGGAGAAACGTAAACCAAACTTCAAAGGCCGCTGATTTATAATTAATCACAGTCAGTGCGTATAGAGGGGTACGTATGAGAATCGCAAACGATGTCGGGTTATCAGAACTAATATCTAGTTCCGAGGAATCATTATTGTGCACTGGATTTGCCTTTACTGAGGGCCCAATCTGGATCGAAAATGATAATTCACTTTTGTTTAGCGACATTAATAAACAAACAATTCACCAATGGCAACAGATCACTGGAAGGGTTGATTCGTACCGGCCCTCAAGCCATCATTCAAATGGACTGACTCTTGATTTGGACGGAAATCTTCTTGCATGTGAACACTCAGGACGACGAGTATCCAGAGCTCCGTATAAGCAAGAAAACAAAATCGAGACAATAGCTAGTCATTGGGATGGTAAAAAACTTAACAGCCCAAATGACTTAGTAGTTCACAGTAATGGAACGATTTATTTCACGGATCCCACATATGGACTCACTCAACCTGCTCAAGGAGATCCAAATGCTGTACAGGAATTGGCATTCCAGGGTGTTTATAAAATAGCGCCTAGTGGAGAACTTAATTTACTCACCAAAATGTTTACGCAACCAAATGGACTCGCTTTCTCACCTGATGAAAAGTCATTGTACGTCGGTGATTCAAAAGATCGCCTAATTCGAAAATTTTCCATTGAAAGCGATGGAACTCTTGGTAATCCAGCTCTATTTTTAGATGTAGCAAATGATTCTAGACCAGGAGCTCCCGATGGGATGAAGGTGGACAGCGAAGGGCGCTTGTGGGCGACCGGACCTGGGGGACTCTGGGTTCTAGAGCCCGATGGAACCGTATTAGGCCAAATCGAAATCCCCGAATTGCCAGCAAATATCGCGTTTGGTTCTCTCGACTACAAAACTATCTTCCTGACTGCTAGGACGAGCGTTTACTCCATTAACACCTATGTAAATGGAGTCGTCCCACCAAAACGAACCTGACTCGAAATTTCGCACCTAGATACGAAGAGATATGATGCCTACTCGTTAAGCCACGCCATCATCGATCGAACCTCAGCGCCAACTACTTCAATGGGATGCTCTGCCGTAATCCTTCGAAGTGCTTTGAAATGAGGTTGCCCAACTTGATTTTCCAGCAACCATTCACGAGCGAATTCGCCCCGCTGAACTTCAGTTAAAATCTTCTTCATTTCAGCCTTCGTCTCAGGCGTCACAATTCTTGAACCACGGGTATATGCCCCATACTCGGCAGTGTCAGACACCGAAGATAACATCGCCGCTAGTCCACCCTCATACATTAGATCAACAATCAACTTAATCTCGTGGAAGGTTTCAAAATAGGCAGACTCCGGTTGATAACCAGCCTCAACCAGTACTTCAAATGCGGCTTTCGCCATCTCAGCTATACCACCACAAAGTACCGCCTGCTCGCCGAATAAGTCAGTCTCCGTTTCCTCTCGGAAAGTCGTCTCAAGGATACCCGCCTTCGTCGCTCCTAAGCCTTTCCCGTATGCTAAAGCAACGGCAAGCGCAGATTCAGTCGCGTCCTGATGAATCGCGACTAGAGCCGGCACTCCTCCTCCTTCTTGAAAGACGCGTCTGACCAAATGGCCTGGTCCCTTAGGAGCAATCATTGATACGTCAATATCAGGTGGGGGGTTAATAGCATCGAAATGAATATTAAAACCATGGGCAAACATTAAAGTTTTTCCAGGCTCAAGATGAGGTTCAATATGATCTTTATAAACTTGAAAAGCTATTTGATCTGGCACCAAAACCATAATGATATCGCATGATATGGCTACCTCATCTACAGTACCCACATCGAGACCGCTCTCTTTCACCAAATCCCATGATCGTGACCCGGGATATAAACCGACCGCAACGTCTACACCCGATTCATGTAAATTCAAAGCATGTGCATGTCCTTGTGAACCAAACCCAATGATCCCGACTTTCTTCCCATCCAATACCGACAAATCCGCATTGTTCTCATAATAAACTTTAGCCACAGACTTACCCCCTAATACATTCCCAATACTATTTTTTTCTTACCATCGACTCAATCACTTAGATGTGGCAGGTCACCACTTGGGATTCTACCTGACTCTTGATGGAACCGTCTTAACTCCTCATCTTCAAAGTGCGGCATTTGAGTTGTACGTTCACCGCGCACCAAAGCTATACCTCCAGTTCGAACTAATTCAAGAATACCGTACGGACGAAGACTATCTGTAAGTGCCTCTATGGTCTCGTTAGCCGCAGTAATCTGAATGATCGCACTCGCCGCTGATAGGTCCACAATTGATGCTCTGAATATTTCGACAATGTCTAAAATTTCGCGCCGTTGTCCTGGCTTCGTCATTACCTTGATCAACGCAAGCTCACGTCCAATTGATTCACCATCCACCAGCACCTCAGCCGTGATCACGTCTATCAATTTATCTAACTGCTTGGCAACCTGATCACCGATTAAAGGAGTTCCCTCGACAACTATAGTCATCCTTGATACTCCTACCTCATCGGTAGAACCAACAGCTAAACTCTCAATGTTATAACCGCGACGCCGAAATAATGATGCCACACGAGTCAAAACCCCTGGGCGATCTTCTACCAGCGCGGCTATCGTCTGGCGCGGGCCAGTCAAGTCTGTTTTCATAATTTCAATCCTCTAATTTAACTAAATTGATAAAAAGTAGGCAAAAAGAATATTTTCTGCCCCTATATTTGACTGCTTGATTCCACGGTTTCGCTAAGTGCTGCGCCAGCTGGGACCATTGGCCACACATTGTCCTGCTGTGCCACTCGAAAATCTATAATTACGGGTCCTGGGTCAGCCTCAGCTTCTTGAATAGCCGAGTCAACATCCTCCTGATTAGTTACTCGAATTCCACGAATTCCATATGCCTCAGCAATTTTCAAGAAGTCAGGCTGGGTGATATCCACGTCGACCAAATTCTTGTCATAAAACAATTCCTGCCACTGACGCACCATGCCGAGATAACAATTATTCATAATCGCCATCTTCACTGGTAGCTTCTCAGCGACCATAGTTCCTATCTCTTGGAAGGTCATCTGAAATCCACCGTCGCCACAAATCGTCCATACGGGCCTTTCTGGGCATGCAGCCTGCGCACCCATCGCCGCTGGGACTTCAAAACCCATGGTTCCCAAACCTCCAGACGTAATGAATTGACGTGGTCGAGATATATTTCCAAATTGAGCAGCCCACATTTGATGTTGTCCTACTCCGGTGCACAAAACTGATTCAGGCCCGACGAGCTCGGCAATTCTTGAAATTGCATACTGCGCGCTTAGTTCGGGACCACTTGGAACAGACATTGATTCCTTATGGTTAATCCGCATTTCATTTATCCATTGAAGCCAGTCTGAATGAGTAGATATACTTACAGAATCAATTAATTGACCCAAAACATCTTTAACGTTCCCGACGATAGCAACGTGAGTTTCTATATTTTTTTGGTGCTCCGCAGGATCAATATCAACATGAATAATTTTCGCGTCAGGGTTCATATCTTCAAAACGCCCTAGTGCCCGATCGTCCATTCGCATACCCAAACCAATAATGACATCCGCTGACGAGGCTGCATGATTTGCCCAGTATGACCCGTGCATCCCAAGCATTCCGTATGAAAGAACATGGCTGGGAGCTATTGATCCCAAACCAAGCAAAGTATTAACGACAGGGATATCACTCTTTTCAGCAAAAGCTCGTAATTCCTCTGCCGCGTCGGATAATATTATTCCGTGTCCAGCGAAAATAAGTGGTCTCACTGCTTGATTAATAATTTCAGTTGCCGCCCCAATAGATTCGACGGCACCTGACGTAGGTGGGTTATAACCACGAATATGAACGTCCTCCGGCCAGTGAAATTCTGCCTCCTCTATAAAAACATCCTTTGGAATATCGATATGAACAGCTCCAGGTCTTCCAGTCGTTGCGATGTAAGCTGCTTCACTAAACGCATAAGTTAAATCATCCGGCCTCATAACAAGGTAATTATGCTTAACGATTGGCATAGTAATACCAGTAATATCTGCCTCCTGAAAGCCATCTTTCCCAAGTAGTGAGCGTGTGACATTACCTGTGATAAATAATGTCGGTACTGAGTCCATATGAGCATTTGTAATAGCAGTAACCAGATTTGTAGCACCAGGACCTGAAGTTGCTAATGCAACACCTAACTTTCCTGAAGCTCTTGCATAGCCATCGGCAGCATGACCCGCAGCCTGCTCATGTCGAACCAAAATATGATTTATATCGGGATAATCTGGAAATCGATCATAAAGGGGCAGCACGACTCCTCCTGGATATCCAAACAATGTATCAACACCTAATTTCTGTAAACATCTAAGAACAATGTCTGCACCACTCATTTTTGTCATAATGGTCTCCTCAATCACAAATCTAGTCGGCAGTATGAGTCAAAATGACCTTATCTTACTCACCACTAGTTCACTCTGATATAACGTAAACTTCGTATTCTTGTTAACTCTGAATATTATCGGGTTCTTTAGTTCTCTTGGCTCGACACGCGAGCTCATGGGCGACCAGAACGGCCACCCTAGGACACGACGACTACAAGTACCAAATGGGCACGAAAAACCGAGCTTTCTCTCAACTCAGTCAAAAAAGAAGTACCGTTCAAGTAACACATAGTGAACCCTATTCTGAGACCTAGATCTGGAACCGTCAAGAGCCTCAGCTATTCCCTACACATCGTAGATAGGGGTTAGATTCGTCTACGTGCTGAAATTTTTCCTCCCAGCCAAGCCGCAGGCATAAGTAATGACCGCCCTAACCTCCCAAACTTATTAGTGAGGTCTAGATAAGTTGAATCACCACGGATCAGCTCAATCGCTCCAACCCAAAACAAATCTACATGTTGAAGCATCCAAACAAACGGTCTGGGATACGTGTGGAATATCCGCATTAGTGCCTCTGAAGTCTCAATCTCGGGAATAAGTTCCTTTTGCAGTTCAAGTTGGTAGCCCGCTAACGAATCGACTTCAGAGGAAAGATACTGCTCAACGATCGGCGCAACTGCCATCCCTGATTGTAGGGCCGCAAAAATTCCTTCGCCAGATAAGGGATCGACTAAGCCCGCTGCATCACCAAGCAGGGCGGCTCCGTCAATAGAAATAGCTGAATCATGATGTCGCATAGGAAGATGGTGGCCTTTAATCTCAGTAATCGACTCATAGGCAATGCCATAAATCTCGGCCAACTTATACATAGCGGCCTTGAGGCGTTTGCCTCCACCGGATCGACTACCACCGACTCCGATATTGATATGATCACTCTTGGGAAAAATCCATCCATAGCCCTGAGTCAAGTACCCAAAATTAAGAATTACCTTATGTTCAAACTCGCGCGGAACACCATCAGGAAAATACACGTTACCCTCCAACGCAACGGCCCCTTCACTATGACTATCAAAACCCAATCTGTTACCAGTAATTCCGTTAGCTCCATCAGCACCTAGAAGCACTTGTGATCGTATTTCAGTACCCGACCGAGTATTAATTAGAAATCCGTTGCCCGATCTAGATAAAATGTCGGTTACCTGTTCACCATCTCTAAAATTTGCCCCTGCCTCCTGTGCCTTATCAGCCAGAAATGCGTCGAGACGTGACCGCTGTGTCATGTAGGTCAGAACTGATCCCGAGCTCTGCAGCACAGAAGACTCGTTACGGATTCTGATGTCTGCATCAGTAATAACATCCTCGATCACGGGATCAATAGAAAATGGAAGAGTTCGTTCACACCTGACCGTCACACCACCGCCACAGGGTTTATCTCTTGGAAATTTAGCCCTGTCTAGCAGCACGACCTCAAGACCTGCAGTGGCCAACTGATATGCAGCGATAGAACCGGAAGGCCCCGCGCCAATGATCGCAACTTCTGTGGTTATTGCTGCCATTAAATCAGGTTATACCTTAGATCAAATAGAGTCACTGCTATCTAACCGCCTGACACATGGACTGTGAACTCAAAAAGAAAAATTGATAATCCTGGTATCAGCATTGTGGAAAATAAAATCATCAGGGCTAGCTTTCGTTCCCAAGCAAAAAATATGAGTCCCAATATCGTGTTACTAACTACTAGTACCGACGCAAGTAGTGGAATTTGAAATAATTCATCACGTAACCAAAAAGTAATAAATCTCGACCTTTCCTCACTCATTGGAAAAACCCCTTCGAGTTGGGCCGGCAACTCTACGAAACGAAAACTGAATTCGGACCACATTAAAATAGTCATAAATGCAATGAGTATCAAGTATAGCCACGCGCTTGCTGACGAAATAAGAAAATGTAATCGCGGCCATATATAGCTGAGATGTGGTTCTATTAGATCTTGAGTATCTCTATACCCATAGGCACCAAGGCCTTCGAGAAAATCTGATTCATTACTGACGGATAAGCCATACAACGAATTAGATGTCTCAAGATACAGCAATTCTTGTCTGTTCCGAGAAGTGCCAAAAATAGTAATAGGCTTCGGCGCACTCTTTGTCGAATCAAGTCTGGAAAATCCTTTTCCTATACTCATTCCAGGCCATGAAAACAAATTCACCGAGACGTCATCCGAATATCCGGTGGTGCTAATCCTCGTTACCGATGAAAGTGGAATAATATGACACACCAAACCCCAGTAAATTTTCAAATTGCCGTCATTTACCGCGTACCGTAATTTAAACAAGCACAGAACCCAGTAAGAAAAAAATATCGTTAACAGGGCTGCAAAGAAAGAACAACCGTAGGCTAAAACTTGCTGCACACTGAGCGAAAGTTCACTTGCGAATAAAGCCAATCCCACCGTAAGGCACATCGACCAGCTCAACAAGAAAATTCCAAAAATTAAGCCCTTGAGTCTCCTAGGCTTAAACGTACTTTCATCAGCCATAAATTTAACTTAGTCATTCACCATAAATGGGTATCAGCCAGTCTTCGTACTCAGCTAGTTCACCAGTAATTGCATCGAAAAACAATTTCTGTAGTTCTCTCGAAATTACGCCGGGCTGACCATCTCCTACCGACACACGATCAACCTCGGTTACCGGTGTGACGTGAGCCGCAGTTCCTGTCATAAATAATTCATCTGCGATATAAAGCTCAGACCTATCAATGGTCCGTCGCTCAACTGGAAGGTTAAGCTTTTCGGTCGCAAGAAAAAGAGCGGTATCAAGAGTAATTCCCTCTAATATGTTGTCACTCTGCGGAGGACTGATTAAGACTCCATTTCTGATCATTACAAGGTTTTCTCCAGCACCTTCAGACACATGTCCATCCTGATTCAACATGATGGCTTCAGTCATTCCATTTTGTTTGGCTTCACTGGTTGCCAAACCATTATTCACATACAGACCAGAGACCTTAGCTCTGGCGGGAATCGAAGTATCATCAACTCTGCGCCAAGATGAAGTCATAACGGTGGCACCTGCATTTGGATCCAAGTAGTCACCCAAGGGCCTCACATAAATAAGTAATTTATCTTCAACTGAGTGAATAGCTGGGCCAATATCAAGCCCCGACTTATACACCATCGGTCGGATGTACATATCTTCCTTATACTCGCAACGGCGAGCCAATTCGACAACGACTTCGGAAATTTCGTCCGCATCGTAGGTTCCATTCATTCGCAATATTCGAGCACTTTGGACAAGACGTTCAGTGTGTTCACGAACCTTAAAGAGATAAAGTTCTTCGTGAGCAGAATTCCAATTACCGCGAATTCCCTCGAATACCGCGCTCCCATAATTGAAAGCATGTGTCATTACATTAAGGTTCGCCTCCTCGATAGGAATAAACTTTCCCTCGAAATAAGCCATCTGCTGTGACATACTACCCCCCCTTGAACACGCGCTTGCATAATGTCGCACCGTGAATTATTCATGATAAATCTAAAAAAATTACCGGACAATAGAAAACTCACGATCGCGTAATTTCTTTTAAAAAGCAAATACGTTCATATAAATCTTTTATATAGTATCGTGCTCGCGTACTTCTACGCATCTAAGAAAATAGCTAATTTCCCCTATGAAACTAATTCAGTTGATAGTCTATCCAAATGACAAACTCAGAGATCTTAACAGGAGCAAAATTTCAAATAGGATCGATACCTATTACCATTGTTAACGATGGTACTTTCATGTACGACGGAGGTGCTATCTTCGGGGTTGTCCCACGTGTGATGTGGGAGCGGGCCGTCGAAAATAGAATCGATAGTCAACATCGAATTACCCAAGGCTTAAACTGTGTTCTACTCAAATCTAATGGCAAGAATATTTTACTCGACACGGGAGTAGGCGGAAAACCAGGCGATCGGGATGTAGCTTCACCCATCGAACAAGGGAATCTAATTCAATCAATTGCCCAACAAGGGCTTAGCCCAAGTGACATAGATGTTGTAGTTAACACGCATTTACATTTTGATCACTGCGGTTGGAATACCTCGGTTAGTTCACATAACGAAGAGTTAGTCGCCACCTTTCCTAATGCCACCTATTACATCTCCGAAAAAGAATGGAATGATGCCATTAATCCCAACGAACGTACTCGAGCGACTTACTTGGAAAAAAATCTAAAGCCAATCATGGATCACATAAAGTTATTTGATGATGAAATAAAAATAACCGATGAAGTAGTAGTTTCGCCCACACCGGGCCATACGGAAGGCCACAGTGCTGTTTTTATGCGGTCAGGTCAAGAGTGGGGGGTGTACGTTGGCGACATGATTCAACACCATGCGCAACTCGAACGAACTGCATGGGTTTCCGGACTAGATGTATTACCGCTCGTTTCAATGGAAACAAAAAAAAAGCTCGCTGCTGAGTGTATTGAGTCCGAAGCTCTAATCATATTCTCACACGGGACCTATCCAGGTGTGGGCAGACTCACTATAACGGACCAAGGGTTCCGAAAGTGGGAAGAAGAAGCCCCACACATGACCGATGCACGTCCACACACTCACTAGGATATTTATCTAATTATGACCGAAGACGATGTTAAAAGACAAATAATTCCGATCATCCCCACCATAGGCGGAGTAGAGCGGACAAACATACTTCCACTCGTTCACCTGCACATGAAAGCTAACTGGCATCCTGCGCCTGTCCATTCCTTTACATTGCCGCTTTGGTATCAAGGAACTTACGATGAGCAACGCGCAGCCCGGTCGGGCACCGTGATCTCAGATCGATCCCACCTTGGACGCTTTTATGTAACTGGAGAAAATGCTGAGCAAGTGCTCGGCCGAGTGTTTACGTCTGACCCCCATAAACTAGCAATCGGCCAAATTAGCCGTACAATCGCCTGTAACGAGG
>Ga0315328_10000194_pt1 | contig 25373 bp, 23 predicted proteins | sample M120032315metaG_FD_203462 | JGI IMG/M metagenome (GOLD analysis project Ga0315328, IMG submission 203462) | Ammonia-oxidizing marine archaeal communities from Monterey Bay, California, United States - M1 200m 32315 | ecosystem: Environmental > Aquatic > Marine > Intertidal zone | place: USA... | reverse complement strand
GCTGGTGTTGTTTTAGTCTCAGGTATTTATGACCTAGAGCCACTCATACCGACCACTATAAATAATTCAATTGGAATGGACAAGAATTCTGCGATGGCGGCCAGTCCATTATTTAAAAACCTTAGCGATTTTCCAAATACAATTATTACCTGGGGAGAGAATGAAACAATAGAGTTTAAAGAACAAAGTATTATATTTTCTGAAGCTTTGACAAACAATGGGATAAATGTACAAACAATAGAAATACGTAATCGTAATCATTTTGATATTATTCTAGATTTAGGTAAAGATGACGAGGATCTAGGTAAAAAAGTAATTAAAATGATTAAAGATGGAAGTAGCTAAATGCCGAAATATAAACCATTAAACACACAAATTGTGGATCCTTTAGGTGTAAATACATCAATCGCAGCAAGACCTATGGAAATGGGTTCAAACGAAAGTAGAAACGCAATAGTAAAAGAAACTAGTGGAGAGCCAACTGTAGATTACATTGGTAAAACCAACCCCTACATTGACTATCAAAGTATCGATATTCTTCTATCTTTACAGCATCCTCGTAGTGACGGTTACGATGAGCTAAGCTTCATTGTAATGGGTCAAGTCAAAGAATTGCTATTTAAAGGTCTCCACTTTGAATTAATGAATGCACAAATGCAAATTCGTAAAAATAATATTAATAATGCAATTGAAATTTTAACGCGAGCAATAGCCTATGCAAAGTATATCGCTGACGCATGGAATGTATTATCGACAATTTCAACGGAAGGTTTCAGTGAATTTCGTAACAACCTTGGGACAGCTTCTGGCCAACTTTCTTTTATGTATAGGCATGTTGAATTTGTTTTAGGAAATAAAAGTAAGAGACTAGCGACAGCGCATAAAAATGTTGCGCACGTATGGCCAGAGATTGAAAAATCATTACAATCACCAAGTTTATATGATGACGTTATTTCACTTTTAAGTAGGCGAGGGTTTAAGATCGATCAACAAATGTTGAAGCGTGATTGGACAAAAACATATGAATCAAATACTTCTGTAGAGGCGGCATGGCTAAAAATCTATACAGAAGCATCTCTTGACAATGATCTATACCATCTAGGTGAAAAGTTAACCTCTTTAGATGAGAATTTTTCTATTTATCGATGGCGCCACTTTTTAACCGTTCAAAAAATAATTGGATATAAACCTGGAACAGGTGGTTCTGCCGGTGTTGGATGGCTCGAAAAAGTAACGAGCCATCGATTTTTTCCTGAATTATGGTCTATTAGGACAAATCTTTAATTTTAAATAGGGGCAGAAATTCACCACCCCCATTTTAGTACAAGAATATTAATTCATTGAACCCGCAGGGATTGCTACACCCTTCTCTTCATAATACCTTTGCGCTCCGGGATGTAGCGGCATTCCACCTTCTTTAACAGCATATTCCAATGTTATATGCTTGAGCCATGGTGTTGACGCCCTAGCACCTTCCATATTTTCCCAAAATGTTTTCGTTATTTTGTAAACATCATCATCGGACATATCTGCTCGCGTAATTATTCCTACAGCAGCTCCACCAGTATATATATCATGCGACATAACTACATTATCGCCATAAACCCCTTGAGGTATAATACCAAGCTCTCTACCTGGTAAACTAGCAAGATATTTTTTGACGGCATCGTTATTCTCGAATTCTGATTTATTCATACCGATTAGGCGCATCTTATTTGTTAAACTAATTTGTTCGACCTGAGGAAATGGAGCTATACCGCCATTCACATAAACATCGAATTGCCTATCTTGAAAACCTTGAAATGCTGATGACCAACTAGCTTTTACATTTTCAATATCTCCAGCTTTAACATCTAAACCACCAGCATGTTTTAACCACGCGGCAGCGGCAGCCCATGCCCCTCCGCCCGGAGGACCTAGAAAGACTTTCTTACCCTTCATATCGGCAAATGTCTTAATACCACTATCTTCGTACGCTAACCAGTGATATTGCCCATATGGAAACCACATAACTAGCTTTAGATTTTCAGCTAATTCAGCATGGTCTTCCAGCTTTTTGTACATAGCTATTCCCTTTTTCAAGAAAAAGTGTACGGTCGGTGCGCTCATGCAGAATTCTAGCTTTCCTCTAGCTAACTCAATACCATGCTTTGTCGCTGCTCCAGTGGCATCAACAGTAATATCGATTTCACTCTGGTTTTGATTAACTAAACTGGCGAATGTTGTCATAGTTAAATAGGCAGATGTGCCTGGCGCGATCGTTGCCATTTTCATTCTTTGTGCGGCATAAGCACCTGAAGCAATGAGAGATACTATCAGAACTCCAATCAATGTGATAAATTTAATTTGTTTCATTTTCTCCTCCTAAGTTAAAATTAAATATTAATTCTTTTGTTAAATTTAGTTACTTTTTTCCGATGCCATACAATTAATAAAATTGCCAAAGTGATACACACTCCAGAAATAGGGTAATTAGGAACCAAAACAAGTACACCCAAAATTACTCTTAATACCCTCTCGGGAATGATTAAGCGATCAGCATCATAACCACTCAATCCAGTACCAATGCACCAAGTAGATACGAGAAACGCAAAAATAGCCCACAATAATCCAAACAATTCAAAATCTTCAACAATTATCAAGACATCTTGGTGATAAACAAAAATAAATGGAATTATAAATCCAGCGATGGACAAACGTACCGCTTCAAAACCTGTCTCCATAGGTTTAGAGCCAGCTATTGGCGCCGCTGCAAAAGCTGCTAAAGCAACAGGTGGCGTTACCACCGAAAGAACACCAAAATAAACTACAAATAAGTGCGCGACAATTGTAGGTAAACCCAAACGTTCTAAAGCAGGCCCAAGAACGATAGCAATAATTAGATAAGCCGCTCCAGTGGGAACACCCATTCCCATAATAATGCAACCTAACATTACTAACAACAAGCTAATAAATAATTTTGATCCAGCAACAGTCAAAATAGCCTCTGCAAATTGCAATCCGATACCTGTCATATTAACCACACCAATTACAAAACCGATTGAAGAAACAATAATCATTAAAGTTGCTGAAGTTTTTCCAGCAGTAATCAACACATCCAACCACTTTCTAGGATGGCGAAACGCTGGAAAAAATAATATACATAGGACGACGGCAACTATTGTTGCTGCAAAACCCGCATTTTGTGGTGTTCGGCCATCAAGCAAATAAACTACAAGAGTAGCCAAAGGTCCCCAAAATGCCAAGCTTTTCAACCAATCTGATTTTGTTAATACTTGCCTTGCCTCTACTGGAATTGGACCTATACCTGCTTTCTTAGCTTCGATAAATACAACTAAGAATAATGATATGTAATACATCGCTGCTGGTATGAGAGCTGCAACAACAATCTTTATATATGGAATTCCTGTAACATCAGCCATTAAAAAAGCTACCACTCCCATAACAGGCGGCATAATTTGCCCGCCTGTGGAAGCTGAAGCTTCCACAGCACCTGCAAACTTAGGTGAGAATCCAGATTTCTTTATTATTGGGATGGTAAAAACACCAGTTGATACTACATTTGCTACTGGCGAACCCGATAGGGTTCCAAACATTGCTGATCCCACAATAGCTGCATGTGCAGGGCCACCTGAAAACCGTCCAGTGGCAGCAAATGCGAATTTTAATAATACCTCGCCGGCCCCAGATGTATGTAAAACAGCACCAAATAAAATAAAGATTAAAACTACCCTACCAACAACTTCAACTGGCCGGCCAAATACACCATCTGTGGAATACCATAAGTTTTCTGCGACTCTGATCCAATCCTCACCAGCTCCTAAAAAATTGTTTGGCGCAATTACATAATAAAGCATTGCTAAAAACACAATAAACATCGGCATACCGAAATGTCTCAATGTCAAATAACCGGCAACTGCAATCCCTACCCACGCTAAAACATCATCCCAAAACGTTATTTCAATGAAAAATTCTTCTTGCTCTAGCATCAATGCTGTCCATTTCCATATTATCCAAGTGAAAATAACAGCCAAAAATGCATGGAAAACGGGTATAATATATTTTTCATTTTCTTTAATCTTTTCGAGGTTAAATAAACCCACCATCAAGCCAAGCCAAACGGTCAAACTTGAAACCCAAATGTTATCAAAAACTCCCCAGCCTCCCACATAGAAAGCTAAAACACTTAATGCTATCGCAAAAATGTCGGTAATTTTAGCAAAACTCCAAGTCATTCGTATGACTCCAAAAAATCAATACTATGATCGGTAATTTTTTGTAATATTTTTAAAAAACTGTCACATTCTGATTTAGTTAAGCAATCAACAGAAACATCATTTCGATGTTTTAAAAACCTTAACATGTCATCACTTAGTTGTTTTCCTATTTTTGTAACAGTTAGATCGAGCGCTCGACCATCTATTTTTGATGGCCCCACAGAAATGTAACCACGATCAACCAACATTTTAACAGACCTACTGAATTGACCTTTGTCCATATCTAACATTTCTTGAATTTTTTTAAAAGGAACAGGTTGATTGGCGGTTGTTAAGCCGAGAATTCTCCAATCATTTAAACCTAAATCAAATTTTTTCTTTAACCAATACCCTCCTAAGCGCTGATTAATCCCCGATAATCTCGCAATCTTGAAACTTAATAAATCGCTTATTGAATTAACAGCCGGATGTTTTGAATGCGCAATTGCATTGTTTTCTTGGCTTATATTTTTCATATTATCCCCACTCATCACATTAATGGTAATGTTGATTCGGTCAACAAAAAGCTTTTCCAGAAATGCGTGTACCTCAGAAGGTGCTTTTGATTCGTGCTAACATGTGAATAAGCTCGCAAAACCAATTCAGCTTGATTAATATTAGGTTCACTTAGTGAATAGAGGTCTGGATTAATTTGAATAACTCAAGACTATCCATTCGTTTTTATTGCTTCAAAGACAATGCTTCGAAGCAATACCCCATACGTTTTAGAAAATATCTACTAATTGAGTTTGGTCGAAATGAAATAAATTGGTGAGTTAACTTGACTCATCGAATAGATAATTCAAAACTCTAACGATTATTAACATGTGGCTCTGGGAGTAATTAGATTAAAACCTCCTACATCCCGTGAGATTTTATAACTAGAAGGAAAGTATTAATGAATTTTTATGTAAAAAAAATAGCAACAACTACCGCTATATTGCTCAGTTCTGCGATTATTTCGCATGCTGCGCAAACAGATATTACTATCGGAATGCAACTTGAACCACCAAACCTTGATCCAACAGGAGGCGCTGCCGGTGCAATAGACCAAGTTGTTTATGCGAATATTTTTGAAGGGCTCACGCGTTATCAAGCAGATGGATCAATAGCACCAGCTTTAGCAAAAAGTTGGGACATCTCTAGCGATGGATTGACTTATACTTTTCATTTAAATGAAGGTGTTCAGTTTCATGATGGTAGTGCAATGGACGCTGAAGATGTGAAATTTTCTTTGGATCGAGCTAGAAGTGAAGACAGCACAAATGCTCAAAAAGCGTTATTTGCAGGTATAGCTTCAGTTGATGTGCTCGATGCCTCTACAGTAAAGGTTACATTATCTAGTCCAAACGGTGGCTTTATTACAAATATGGCTTGGGGCGATGCAGTAATAGTTGCACCAGAATCAATCGCTAATGCCGCTACAAGTCCCGTTGGAACAGGCCCATTTGTCTTTTCAAATTGGGTTCAAGGTGATCGAATAGAGATGTCAAGAAATGATAATTATTGGGGTTCTTCAATAGCGCTTGAAAAGGCTACCTTTAAATTTATCTCAGACCCGACAGCTGCTTTTGCAGCAATGATGGCTGGTGATCTTGATGCGTTTCCTGGCTATCCAGCCCCAGAAACTCTTCCTCAGTTTGCTGCAGATCCTAGATTCACAGTAATAGGTGGAAATACAGAGGGTGAGACTATTTTGTCTACAAACAACAAAGACGAGCATTTCAGCAATTTAAAAGTAAGAAAGGCACTTGCTCACGCAATTAATAGACAAGAAATAATCGACGGGGCAATGTTTGGTTATGGTAAACCAATAGGAACACATTTTGCGCCTCATCATCCAGATTACGTCGATCTAACTGCAAATTCAAATTATGATCCAGAATTATCAAAAAAACTATTAGCTGAAGCTGGATATCCTAATGGATTTGAAACTACTTTAAAGCTACCGCCCCCATCGTACGCTAGAAGAGGTGGTGAAATTATTGCAGCTCAACTTAGAGCGGTTGGAATAAATGCTGTCATAAGTAATCTTGAGTGGGCTGATTGGTTGAAACAGGTTTTCAAAGGGAAAGACTATGGGTTAACAATTGTCTCCCATACCGAGCCAATGGATATTGGTATATATGCAAGACCAGAGTATTATTTCCAGTATGATAACCCCGCTTTTCAGCAGCTTATGAAGGATCTTACAGCAGAGAGCAATCCATCAGCACGTTCAAATATGCTTAAAAAAGCGCAAAAAATTATTTCAGAAGATTACGTTAATGGTTATCTTTTCCAGCTAGCTCGAACTTCTGTGATAAATTCAAAAATCAATGGAATGTGGGAAAACTCTCCTACCCAAGCAACAGATTTGACAGGTGTAAGTTGGTCTGATTGATAACTTTGGTTTATAAAAATGACATGCCTTGGGAAAAGCTTTAGGCATGTCAGCATTTAAAACGTTAAAACAATATAATTTCCAAAAAATCTATTTAATATTGGCATAATGACATGCTTTACTTTGCATTTACACGTCTTATATCTTTATCGCTTAGCTTGATTGCAGCGAGTGTAGTTATATTTTCAGTTATAGAAATAATCCCAGGTGATCCTGCATCCTTTATGTTGGGAATAAATGCTCAACCAGATACAATTGCGGCACTTCGTGAGCAACTTGGTCTCAATGGCTCTTTGATCTCAAGGTATTTTAGTTGGGTGTTTGGAATGTTAACAGGTGATTTTGGAATTTCTTATACATACCGCGTTCCAGTTTCTGAACTTATTTTGGCTCGGGTTTGGATAAGCCTGCCATTAGCAATTTATGCTCTAGCAATTTCAACGTTAATTGCCTTTCCAGTTGGATTAATTGCAGCTGCAAATCGAGGTAAGCCCGTTGACCTTGCTATAATGGGGACAACACAACTTGGCGTAGCGATACCTAATTTCTGGTTTGCCATGATCTTAGTCTTAGTGTTTGCTATAAACTTACGTTGGTTTTCAGCAGGGGGCTTTCCAGGCTGGGATGAAGGCTTGCTACTATCAATAAAATCACTAACTCTTCCAGCTATTGCTCTAGCTTTACCTCAAGCTAGTATCTTAGCTAGGATAATGCGTTCAAGTATTTTAGATACACTAAACCAGGATTATATTAGAACGGCTCGCGCAAAAGGTCTCAACCAGCGTCAAGCAATCTGGAGACATGCTCTAAAAAATGCTATGATCCCAGTATTAACAATCATTGGTATGCAATTTTCTTTTTTAATGGCTGGGGCAATCATTATAGAAAATGTATTTTTTCTGCCAGGATTAGGGAGGTTGATATTCCAAGGAATTACTCAACGCGATCTTATCGTAGTTGAAAGTGTGGTAATGCTTTTAGTCTTTGCTGTCATTATAGTAACGTTTATTGTCGACCTTACCTATGCTGCAGTTGATCCTAGGTTAAGAAGAAAATGATTAAACTTCCTCGTACATTGGTTTTTGGTAGTATATTATTTTTCACTTTCCTAATTGCAGCCTTAATTTCATTTCTATGGACGCCAGCGGATGTGGAAATATTAAACATTACCTCCAGATTTAAATTACCATCTGCAATCAATTGGTTTGGAACTGATCATTTTGGAAGAGATATCTTCTCTATGATAATGGTTGGAGCGCGCACCTCAATCGCTGTCGCTATTGTTGCTGTAGGTATTGGAATTCTATTAGGTGTTCCACTTGGTCTATGGGCAGCATCTCATCACGGTCACTGGTTAGATGATTTGATAATGAGAGGTAATGATCTTGTATTTGCCTTTCCCTCATTAATTATAGCTATTTTAATTACTGCTGTGTTTGGCCCTTCTGCATTTAACGCCATAATAGCAATTGGAATATTTAACGTCCCTGTTTTTGCAAGAATATCTAGGGGAGGAGCTCTTTCTATATGGACTTTAGATTATATATTGTCAGCACGTGTTGCAGGTAAACGTTCATTTAGAATTTCAGCAGAACACATTTTACCTAACATTGCGAACCTTTTAATTGTACAAGGCACTATCCAATTTAGCTTAGGCATTTTAGCCGAGGCGGCACTTAGCTATGTTGGTCTTGGTGTTCAACCACCAACTCCAAGTTGGGGTAGAATGTTAGCCGATAGTCAAACTATGATTTCATTTGCACCTCATTTGGCGCTATTTCCGGGTTTTGCAATCATTTTAACAGTGCTTGGGCTTAATTTGATGGGAGATGGTTTGCGCGATATTCTAGATCCTCGAATAAGGCGAACACAAAGATGACCTTATTAGAAGTTCAGAATTTAAATGTATCTATTCATGACACAAAAGTTTTGGAAAATATTTCATTTAGTGTAAACGAAGGCGAAATCTATGGTATCGTTGGAGAAAGTGGGTCTGGCAAATCTATGACTGCTCTCGCTTTGATGGGATTATTGCCAGATGGAGCAACCGTAACGGGGTCTGCAATTCTATCAAACACAAATTTGTTAGAAATCTCAGAAGCGCAAATGTGCTCTTTTAGGGGCAATACAATTGGAATGATTTTTCAAGAGCCCATGACCGCGCTTAATCCCGTTCAAACAATTGGAAACCAGGTAGCAGAAACATTAATTATTCACGATCGAGCAAAGCGATCTGAAGCTTTGAAGATTGCTCGAGAAAAATTAAACCGGGTTGGTCTAACTGAAGACCAATTTCCATTAGATAAATACCCCCACGAATTATCTGGCGGACAAAGACAAAGAGTGGCAATTGCCTTAGCAATTGCAATGAGGCCTAAAATCTTGATTGCTGATGAACCAACTACCGCTTTGGATGTTACTACTCAATCTCAGATACTAAATTTGTTAAAATCACTGGTTAAAGAAGAAAAAATGGCACTAATCTTAATCACACATGATTTAGCAGTAGTATCAGGATTAGCAGATAATGTCGCAGTTATGCAAACTGGGAAAATAGTAGAGGCAGGTTACACAAACAAGGTATTTCGCGAAATGAAACACGAATACACTCGACAATTATTTTCTGCATCAAATCACACGCCAGTTCGTACACAAAAACTCGAAGAGATTCCATTGTTAGAAATTAAAAACGTTGTCAGAAATTATAAATTACCCCGTGAAAGCATATTCGCCAGGCCCAAAACTTTTCCTGCAGTACGTGACATAAGTTTCACTTTACGAAAAGGTGAAAATCTTGGCTTAGTTGGAGAAAGTGGCTGTGGAAAATCAACCTTAACGCGAGCAATCCTTGGGCTCGAAGAATTACAGGGTGGGGAAATTAAACTTGAAGGCGATGTGGTGACTGCTGGGAAAAAATTAAACGCAAAAATAAGACGCAAAATGCAGGTAGTATTTCAGGATCCATTTGGCTCTTTCAATCCACGTCACAAAATTGGCCGTTTAATATCCGAACCATTTTACTTAATGCAATATAAACCAACGAGGGACGAAGTAAAAAGAGAGATCAGTGATGCATTGATAAATGTTGGTCTAAATCTTGACGACGCCGATAAATACATCCATGAGTTTTCTGGTGGTCAACGTCAAAGAATTGCGATAGCAAGAGCTTTAATAATAAAGCCTAGCCTAATCGTATTGGACGAAGCTGTTTCGGCTCTTGATGTGTCGATACGAGCGCAAGTTCTTGACTTATTAGCTGAACTCTCATCAAAATTTAACCTTTCATACCTTTTTATAAGTCATGATTTATCAGTTGTTCGAAATATAACAGACAGGGTACTTGTCATGAAATCGGGTGAAATTGTTGAGAGTGGGGACACTCAAAAAGTTTTTGATAATCCTCAACATGAATATACCAAAGAATTGATTGCTGCGACACCAATACTACCCAAACATTTGAACTAAAAATTTTAGCTTAGAGGGCCCAAAATTAATTACGACGTATTAATGTCAAAATATTTGAAACAAGAAATAGTATAGCTGCAAAGCAAACTATTGTTGGCCCTGTTGGCGTGTCAAATGAAAAAGAAAGTTGTAATCCACCTAAAACTGAAACAGTGCCCACTATGACAGCTCCAATCGCCATTTTTTCTGGGGTGTTTGTCAATCTTAATGCTGTAGCTGCCGGAATAACCAGCATTGAAACAATCAGGATGATCCCAATCACTTTTATCGCAACAGCTACAAATAGTGCCAAAATAACAGTTAAAATAAGTTGCTCTTTTTTGGGTTTAATACCGCTCGCATGCGCAAGATCTGAACTCATGGTAGCTATCAGAAGTGGTGACCAGCGCCAATAAATAAGTACCATTACGGCTAATGACCCAAACCAAATTAATAACAGATCTTGTTTGTTAACTGCTAAAATGTCACCAAAAAGAAAAGCCATTACATCAATTCTAATGCCAGATAGGAATGAAACTGCCACCAAACCAGAAGCTAATGCTGAGTGCGCGACAACGCCCAGTAACGTATCCATTGCGTATCCCCGACTGCTTAAAGAAGAGACGATAACTGCCATAGCTAATGACACTAATAATGCTCCATAAAATATTGGTGCTGAAATAGCTAATGATAATGCAATGCCCAAAACAGAGGCATGGGCAGTGGCTTCACCAAAATATGCCATTCTTCGCCAAACTATGAAACAACCTAATGGGCCAGCAGCAAGCGCAATACCAATTCCCCCCAATGCTGCCCGTAAAAGAAAACTATCCAACATTGTTCTCTTTCAAATTGTCAGTCCCATGCGAGTGATTATGTTCATGTCTATAAATTGCCAACGCTCCCTGTGCACCACTTCCGAAAATTTCTTGATACTCTGGGGCGGAAACAACAATCTCAGGTTTTCCTTGACAGCATATGTGGCCGTTTAAACAGATGACCCTATCAGATGCACTCATCACAACGTGAAGTTCGTGGCTAACCATAAGAACAGAGCAATTTAAAGTTTTTCGCAATTGCTCAATTTGCTGGTAAAAATTTGCAGACCCAGCTTGATCCAAACCTTGAGTAGGCTCATCTAGTAATAAAATATTTGGTTTATTAATTAAGGCTCTTGCTAAAAGCACCCGTTGAAACTGTCCTCCTGATAGCTCTGTCATTTGCTTATCAAATAAATTATTTATACCTGTTTGTTTTGTTGCTTCAGTTAAATCACTGATTGGAACCCGAACAGGAAGATTCAAAAATCTTCTCACCGTTATTGGAATAGTGGAATCAATATGTAGAGACTGTGGAACATAGCCGATACGTAAATTTGGTTTTCTCTCAATACTACCTTTGGTTGGAGTTATGGCACCAATAATTAATCTCAGTAATGTTGATTTTCCTGAACCATTTGGTCCAACAACTGTTACTATCTCACCCTCTAATATGTTCAAATCTATATCATGCAATATTTTTTTTGCACCAAGATCATAACCTAAATTCTCTATTTTAATTAAGCTCATGGGGTTGAAACTTCTTTGCAATTTGGACAAAGGCCTGCTGCCTCTAAAACTGCTTCTTCTATTACAAAATCTGCTGTTAAAGCCGTTTGGTTTAATATGCCTTTTGATGTAATTGGCAGTGTCTCTGCTACCGATTCACAAAGACGACAAATTAAAAATGCTGGTGAATGTTTCTCACCCACATGGGCGCAAGCAATAAAGGCATTAAGTTTCTCAATTTTGTGTGCAAACCCATTAGTTACTAGAAAATCAAGTGCTCGATATGCAATTGGAGGCTGAGAACTAAAACCATCTTCACGTAATATATCTAAAATTTTATATGCCCCTATAGCTTGATGCTCTTTTAATAAAATTTCTAAAACTCTTTTACGTATTGGAGTTAATATTAATTGAGCGTTTTCACACATCAATTCAACTTCTGAAATGCTTTTCTCAATACAATGCTTATGATTGTGTTTCTTAAACGCTAGACTGTCCACGACACACCCCCCCCCAAAAAAAAAATACTTGATATGTTATAATATAACAACTATATCAATTAAAATTGTAATTCAACCTAAAAAAGAGCGTACCATGAGCAATAATTCTAAACAACACGTACTAAAATCAATGAATCGAGCAGTATACTCGTTAATTACTTGTCTTTTTGCCTCAGCATCAAATGCTGATGTCCCAAATGTAGTTACAGATATTGCACCGACACACTCACTCGTATCTATGATTATGAAGGGTATTGGGGAGCCTAAACTACTGATAAAACCCACTGAAAATCCGCATGATTATAGATTAAGACCTTCAAAAGCCAAAGCACTGGAACAAGCAGATATAGTTTTTTGGATAGCCTCAGGCCTCACACCTTCACTAGTGAAAACAATACCAAATATTGCCAACAGTGCAGAATCAGTTGAGTTAATTGAATTAGAAGGTACTGAAATTCTGTACGTCAGAGAGAATGTTGCTTTTGCAGAAGATGATCATGGGCATGGCAATAACCATGATGAACATGACGAACATGATGAGCATAGGACCGTGGATCCCCACGCATGGTTAAGCATTAATAATGGAAAGAATTGGTTAGATAAAATTGCTAATAAACTTTCAATCTTAGATCCAGAAAATAAAAATCAATATCAAAAAAATGCTCAGCTAGCTAAACTAGAAATTTCTCAAACAGGTAAGAAAATTGAGAAAATGCTTGCATCTAAAAATGACGGGAATTTCTTAGTTTATCATGATGCATATCAATATTTTGAGAAAAGCTTTAATATTAGTCCAACTGGCGCAGTACAATTAGGAGATGCCACCGACCCTAGCCCAGCAGAACTAATAGTGCTTCAAAACAAAGTGAAGGAATTAAAAATTGAGTGTGTCTTTACCAACCCTCAAATTAACGCTCGGTTACTTGGAAGTGTTTTTAGTGATCTAAATATAGAAATCGGTACCCTTGATCCAATTGGTATTGATTTAAAGCTTGGTCATAATCATTACCATAACCTTTTACTCGAAATGGGGAAAAATATAGCAACATGTTTAGAAATATAGAGACTAACACCTGCAATTAATTTTTAATTAATAATTTCTTTGTTAACTCTACATCAATGTTAGCACCGCATAATAATACAATTGAATTTTGATCCAATAGTCTTTCTTGCACCTGCTTATATCCGGCTAGAGCCAAAGCTGCTGAACCCTCAACAATTTGATGTTCATTAAATGCCATATCTCTGAAGCAGTTCTCAATTTCATCTTCTTCACACCAAATTAATTCATCGATAGTCTTTTGTGTAATTGGGAGTGTCATTGTATCTTCATCAACACCCCCGGCACATCCATCGGCCAAAGTATCAAAATGCTCTGTTTCAATCATCTCGCCAGCTTTAATTGAATCCGCCAAAGTACAAGAGTTCTTAGCAGAAACTCCCCAAATTTTTGTAGCTGGGCTATGATTTTTTATCACGGCTGAGATCCCACTTATGAGCCCACCTCCACCAATGGATATAAAGAGATTATCAATTGGTATATTTTCCATCTGCTCCAAAATTTCCAATCCAATTGTTCCCTGGCCAGCTATTACATCGGGGTCGTTGTAAGGCGATATATAATAATAACCTTCATCCTTTGATAACTTTTGAGCATAAAGTTCAGCCTGACCAGACTCCGCTCCTTTTATCAAAACGCTGACTCCAAAACTCTTAATACGTTCTAGTTTTATTTTCGCTACTGTCTCAGGTAAAACTACAGTTAATGACGCTCCCAATATAGACGCCGCCTTTGAACTAGCAATGCCATGGTTTCCAGATGAAGCAGTTATAAATTTTAACTCACTTAAATTTTCACTTTCAGCTAATGCCGTTAATTTACTTAACGCACCACGAATTTTAAATGACCCAGTATCTTGGAAGTTTTCTGCCTTAAACATTAATTTTGAGCCGTGCTGCATTGATGGAATTAGCGGTGTCTTAAATATATCTTTACCAATGCGGTTTCTTGCAATAGCTGATTTGGTTGCAATAGTTTCAATAGAAATTGGATCAATTTTCATTAAGGTCTTTTCCTAATATCTCTGTGATGGCTTTAGCTATCATAATGTCCTGTATAGCAACACCAGATAAATCAGCGACAGTAATCTGTTGCTCGTCCATCCGACCTTTTGAAAGATCAACAATAATTGATCCTAATTCAACTATTTTATCTTTACTACATTTATCCACTTTTAAAGCTTGAGAAATTTCACCCCTCTGAACGGCTTGTTCAATACTATCAGTGGCAACAATATCCGCAATATTAATTAGTTCCGGTGAAAGCTCACATTTATCGCTCGTGTCAGATCCCATCGCCGTGATATGCGTTCCCGGAACAATCATTTCTTTCTCCAACAATGGGCTCGTTGCTGGCGTAGTAGTCACAATAATTTGGCTGACTTCACATAATTTATCTAAGTTCTCAGCCAGGTTCACTGTATAACCCATCGCATGCATATCAGCGGCAGCTAATTTGGTTTTTTTTGGATCTCGCCCCCATAATGTCAACTTCCTACAGTCTGTAACTTTTTGTAGGTACAATGCTTGCAAACGTGCCTGTACTCCCGCCCCTACAATACCGATGGTTTTGACATTTTTTGGTGCTAAATACTTCGCTGCAACTGCTCCAGCAGCCGCAGTTCTATGGTTTGTAAGTTCGCCCTCTTCTAAGAGGACAGAATTAATATGCCCAGTTTTTTGGCTAAAAACCATCATACAGCCACTAAATGGACTGAGTCCTATACTGGGATTCTGGAAGAATCCCGTGGCCATTTTGACTACAAAGTCTTCATCTCCCTGAATTGCGCCATATTTGATATGAAGCTCTCCGTCCACTTCCGGAAAAAGCATTTCCCCAATAGGTGGAATGGTTACTTTACCAGCAGAAAGGACCTTAAAACCCTCAGATATAACATCGACAACATCAATTTGTTCTAAGGCATCTAGTATTTCATCTAGTTTAAATACGTTGGTCAATTTGTTACCCCATGCTTATTACTAATTTCAGACTTAAAACTCATTTAATCAATGACCATAAAAGGTGGATATTGTTATTTTATTGCTGCCTCTTTTAATATTTCCACTACCTCACTCGAATGCGTAATAATGACATAATGCCCCGCCTCGATAGTAACATGCCTCATACCGTCAGATTTCGCACGTTTTGCTATTTCACCAAAAAATGACGGTTCTTGTGTGCATTCTATGTATGTACCCTGAATATCCGTGGTTGCAGATGGTAACAGATCCGAATGTGTGCGAATTGTCATCGGAGTTGACCGTTCCATATCAAAACTTTGCAATTCAGGGAAATAGGTCATTTTATCAACCGGCTCCACCTGCCATGGCTTGTTCTTCAAACGAAGCGTTTCAAAAACCTCGGGTTGCCACGGTAATAAATCCCATGCACATTCACCAGCCCGAGGTAAAAATGCGTCAATATAAACCAAATGGGATAATCGATCCTTAATACATGCTGCGGCTCCAGTAATCACCATACCACCGTAGCTATGACCAACCAAAATCACATCCTCAAGATCCTCCCATTCAATTAAGCGTGCAATATCATCAATATGAGTTTCAAGACCTACATTTTCATTTATCAAATGGTGTCGATCTGCCATCCCAGTCAAACTGGGTGCCAAAACACGGTGACCTTCCTTTTCAAGCGCTTCTCTAATTGTCGTCCATTGCCAACCACCAGCCCAAGAGCCATGTACCAATACAAAATTTGCCATTTCAAATCTCCTAAATATTTATTTATTTTAGTATCTAAATCAATTTAAATTTTAATTCTCAGTCAAGACTAAAGATCAAGTTCTAACCTTTCAGAAGCACAGGTTGACACACATGGGGTTATAAAGCTCTTCCTATCGCCCGGCTTCATAACTAAGTCGCGATGAATTGGAGTTCCTTCAAAAAAACGAGTTTTACATTCCAGGCAGATACCTCCCTCACATGAGGCCGGCACATCAACATCTGCAAATCGCAATGCTCCTAACATGGTTTGTCCCTTGGGTACTTGGATTACACGGCCACTTTTTTTAAGAACAACTTCATAAGCTGCATCATCCAAATTCTCATCAATGCCAAACTTTTCAAAATGCAAGCGATCTCCGAGCACTGTTCCATTAGCTACAGCTTCATCAATCATCGACACTGGTCCACAAAAGTACAAATGTTCGTCACTCTTAATACTTGCAATAATGTCTTTTATTGATAGTCGCATTCCATTCTGGCTTAAGTGTTTACGAATATTAATATTTCCTTCGTATAGTTTTAACAAACTTTGGCATGCAATTTTTGCTTCTGACTTCGCACATATGTGTAATTCCCAATCAACTTTCTGGCTGATCAATTTTGGTATCATAGATAAAAAAGGCGTTATTCCAATCCCACCAGCGACAAATATATGTCGCGTAGAATCTGCAAGTGAAAACTGATTACGCGGAAGTGAAACAGGTACTATCATCCCTTCTTTTAAACTATGCATTTCGCTTGAACCGCCACGCCCATCCTTTTCTTCTTGGACAGCTATTACATACCGGGAAATATTTTCAGGATCACTACATAAAGAATATTGCCGTATTCTACCACTTTGTAGATATATATCCAAATGGGACCCCCCAATAAAACCTGGTAGAGGCCATCCTTCAGGATCAGCTAAAGTGATTATCTTTATATTATTTTCATCATCTCTTATTGATATTATCTGAGTAGTTACACTATGGATTCTATTTCGCATTAACTACATCAACTTTATTATATCATCGATAAAAATATTCCCACCGACTACAATTTTTGCATTTAAGCCTGATCTATTCATTAGTTGATTAAAAAGTTCCAAGCCGGTTATCTGTTCGATATGGCGACATGGTGTCGAAAGTCTAGTTCCTTCCAATATAGTATTACCAACCATGAATTTCTTACCAACCAAGTGATTTAATGGGACATTTCGCGTAGTCACATTCCTTCTATGATCTGAGGGACTTAATCTTATATTATGGTCACGCAAAAGGGCTTCAATAGTTTCTTCTTCAAAAAGAGTAATTTGACGCCCCTCTTCAGGTCTATCTGAATGAAACGCTTCGCCAGTAGCATGTCGATCACCCTCGATCCCAATTCCTGCAAGCAATGATAATGATTCAAAGTCCTTCATTGGCAAAAACGAACGAGGCGTCTTATGTAAGCCAGTAACTTCACCCAACCATGTAGCTGTTTTTTTTGTCAAATTCTTTTCTCTAATTTATTTTGCTCAGTTTAATGCTTTCTGCCTTAGAAAGGGTAATTAATTTTAAATCACAATACGAGATTCAATTTCTTTTCTAAAATTAACTCCTTCTGTTTTATATATTTGCTCACCATGATCTATAAGATGGATAATATCATTGAAAGCCTCAAGGAATGTCAAGTTCTGATCTACTATCAAAAACCCTCGACCTTTTGACTTTTCTTCATTTATAACTTCAGACATTAAATCAATATTATCAGACTGCACACCTTCAGTTGGCTCATCTAACAATACTAATTTTGTAGGTTCTGCTATAGTTCTGGAAAACGACAAAAGTTTTTTTTCTCCTCCTGAGAGCGTTCCAGCTTTCTGCGCCAACCGCTCTTCCAAGCGTGGAAATCTTTTAAATAGACGCTCATAACGCTCAAGGTTAGAATCTTCATAATGTAAGGTTAAATTCTCCTCTAAACTCAATTCATCAAATACAATACTTTCTTGAGGCGCATAAGACATTCCCAAATCAAAACGTTTATGTTTTGCAATTTTTTGTATACCTGAGTTTAGAAAAAAAACTGTGCCATTAGTAAATTTTAAAGTTCCAGAAATCAATTTCATAAGTGTACTTTTGCCAACACCATTTCGTCCAGTCAAACTGACTACTTGGCCTGATGATACTCTTAGTGTTATATCTTTCACAATTATCAGATCGTCATACCCTCCAGATAAACCTTTAACATCCAAGATTTGATTAGTCATTATTTGGTGCCCCCGGCATAAATAAGCTGTACTTCTTTATTAGCTCGAATCTTCTCTATAGATCCCTGAGCAAGGAGTTTTCCCTGATGCATAACAAAAACGTGATCAGACAGTAGCTCAACAACTTGCATATCATGCTCCACAATAATGAATGTTGCTTTTGAAGTTTTAGCCAATTTCGAAATAGCTGAGATCATCCTTTCTGTTTCATATTTTGATAACCCAGCACAAGGTTCATCTAGTAAAATTAGCTCAGGCTCTGCCAAAACTGTCATTACAAAATCAAGCATCTGTCTCTGCCCCACCGACAAGGTTCCTGCGAGCACTCCCTTGTCTTTAAGAAAAGGGAAGGAGTTTTGTAAATCTTCCAGTAAATGCATGTTCCATAGATATGGATGCATTAAAAACAAGTGCCGCAATTTGAGTCTATTGACCCAAATAGCAATATCTATATTTTGTCGGATTGTGAGATTAGGAAAAATTGATGGCACTTGTAATTTTCGACCAATACCAATTTTAGGAGTTTGAAAAGGACGCATTCTTTTTAGCGAATTACCAGACCAATAAATGTTACCAGAGCCATATGCCAACTTACCAGTTAACGCATTTAAAGCAGACGTCTTACCAGCCCCATTTGGTCCAATTAAACAATGGACGCCAGACCTTTCAATGGTAAATGAAAGATCATCAAGTATAGATACTGGACCAACCTTAACAGAAACATTTTCAAATTTTAAAAGTGGTATCTTAGCGGTATAGTTTTCTGAGACCATCTTTGTACGGTTGAATTCATTTTCGGAAAAAATAGTAAGCTTTAGTTTTTTAGCTAATGAAACGCCCAAACCAGTAATTCCCCCAGGCATCCGTAAAACGACTATAATAAATACTAAGGCAACTATGACTTCCCAATATGCAAAACTATCTCTCAATCCAGACGCTAAGAATCCAATAAGAACCGCACCAACCACAGGCCCTATAAACCCGAACCTTCCACCAACAGCCGCCCAAATAACCAATTCTGCCGAAAGTATAAACCCCACAACCTGTGGGGTAACAATGCCCTGGTGAGGTGCAAAAAACGCTCCAGCCAAACCTGCAACAGCACCACTAATTGAAAATGCTCCAGCTTTTATCCAGCTGGTATTTACACCTAAGAATTGAACTCTTTCTTCATTTTCACGTACCGCTTCGAGCAATTGCCCAAAAGGTGTGCGTATTAAATAAGTTAAAATAATAGTTGAAATTGTTAAAGCTCCAACAATGAAAAAATATAAATTCCCGTAACTATCAACTCCTGGAAAACCACTTATGCCCGTTAAACCATTGAAACCTCCTGTTATCCAAACCTGAGAGTTTGCTAATTGATATCCTAATAATGAAAGAGCTAGAGTGATTAGTGAAAAATAAGGCCCAGAACCAATTTGCCTATCAAAAACCAATAAGCCTACTACGCCAGCTATTATTGCAGGTACAATAATAGATAAACTTAAAGCAAGAATTACGGATAGCCAGCCAATATTTCCATGCAATATTTTTCCTGAAATATAAGCGCCAATACCAAAAAATAAGGCCTGGCCTAATGGTAGAAATCCGCCTTTCCCCCAGCAAAGTGCAATACCTTGGCCAACCATACCATAAAGAAGATATAGTCCTAACTGATAAGCAGAGTAACTATTCGTAAGGAACGGGATTAAAATTAATACTGCTAATAGCAGAATTTTAACGACGAGAGAATATGCCATCGGGTCTTAACCATAGAAATAGAATAGAAATAAGCAAGACAGACAAATAGCCTGCTGTTTTGTCAAATATTGTTGATATTAATGCGTCACTTCCTCCAATGACTGCAGAACCTATTAAAAGACCTTCCAATGTTCCAAGCCCACCCACTATAAGAATAAAAAATGATGATAATAAATAATCTAAGCCAATATATGGTTCTACTCTAACCAACGGTGCGAGAAGAACTCCTGCCAATCCAGCAAACGACACACCTATTACAAATGTTGCTGTAGAAAGACGTGCTGTATCAATACCAACAGCAGAGGCTAATTCAGGATTTTGTACCATCGCCCTTACCCTTAAACCCGTTTTGCTTTTTTGATACCAAGTAAAAAGTACTATAAATAAGCATATAATTATAGCAACTAACACAAGTCGATAAGAAGGATAAGTTATTCCAATAATGTCAACAGTGCCCGGCATAACTTGATCCACACTTTTGTACTCACGAGTAAAGATAACCTCTACGCCCTTACGAATTAGAATTGCCACACCCCAAGTTGCTAATAGAGTATCAAAAGGGCGTTTATACAAATGTCTAATAATGGCCCACTCCATCAGCCATCCAACAGTTACACACACAAGTATTGAAACAGGTATTGCCCATACAAAATTCAAATCCATGGACTGAACCACATAGGCACTATATGCACCTAGCATTACGAATTCACCATGCGCCATATTCATGACGCCAAGCAACCCGAATACCATAGCTAACCCTAGCACAATCAGTGCTAGGGTAGCTGATGAATATATAAAATTTAAGACAAACGTTATTAGTGCTTCCACAAACTAAGCTTTACAAAAATTTCCAGGTTCTTGTTTCGAAAATGTTTTAACAATTTTGAAATCTGTTCCTATCGCTTCCGCCAAATAAATATCCAAAGTTAAATGTCGGTTCTTCATAACCGCATCACCGCGAGGACTACCAAATGCTGTACCTTCAGCAACTGAGTCCATTTCTTTTACAGACAATCCACCGGCGCGCTCTGCTATTGCATCAAGTGCAGTCAAGCCATCATAACACGATGTGCTAAGTGCATTTAATATCGCAGCATCACTTCCAAATTTTGCTGCATAACTGTTAGCAAAAGCTTTTGCATCATCTGTTTGAATATTAGCAAAATAACTAGCTGCTGAGAACATATTTTTCGAGTTTTCAGCACCGATACCCATTAAAGTGTTCTCATCTATTAACGTACCCAAACGCATAACACTATCTGCTAAACCAAAACTTGCAAAAGCTCTATTAAATGAAACTGATGCTCCCCCTACTAAGGTAATTAGAACCATATCGGCTCCAGTTTCCTTAATCTTTGCAAGACTCGAATCAAAATTATCAACTGTAAACGGCATGTACTCTTCGCCAACAACTTCACCACCCATGTCTGCTATGGTATTTTTTGCGATGACATTAGTGTCCCGCGGCCAATTATAATCGTTGCCTATAAGATAGAATTTTTTTAGATTCTTTTCTTCGGCCAACCACGTCATTGTTGGAACGACAGATTGAGCAGGCGTTTCACCAACGTAATATACACCATTAGCACATTCCCCACCTTCATAGTTTGGACAATATACATAAGGAACTTGTTCTTTGAACACATTTATTAAGGCCCCACGAACTGCACTGTCATGCATTCCTATGAAAGCCTCACATCCGTCGCCACGCCATAATCTAAGTGCTGTCTGCGCGGCTTCAGCAGGCGGTAGTCCAGCATCACCAAATACTATCTCTACTTGTCGGCCAAGAATTCCTCCAGCTGCATTTATGTCATCTGCGGCCATTTGAGAAACATTTTTAGAAGCAGGCCCAAATAACCCAGCTGGTCCACTAAGTGGAATCATCACTCCTATTTTAAGTATTGATCCAGCGATTGCTCGGCTGGCAACACCTTGAAAAGCAGCCGTAGCAGCTAAGGTTGTTAATGATGATTTAATAAAGTCACGTCTTTTCATTTTACCCTCCATTTTTTTCGCTCAATTATACACAAATCTTTAAGATGTGAGCGCCATCTCAATAGATTTTACTAAACTTAACAAATCTTGATCTTGCCCAGGCAAGCCATCAAACTCAATACCAACAGGCAAATCACTCATTCCTTTGCAAGGCAAAGAAATACCAGGAGCGCCTACATTTGACCCTAAGTCTGTATTTCTAATATAAGTTGGAAATGTTGGAACTTGGACACCATTCAAGTCTATTGTTTCATCGTCGCCAATATTTCTTGCAGTTACAGGAGTTGTTGGAAAAATAATCGCATCTAAACTATTTTCAGAAAAAGCCGCCTTATAAATAAGTTTCATAGCCGGTCCATGAATACCAATTGCAGCTTCATAGGCGGCTTTTGGCATAGCTTCAGAACCCATCTGACTGGCAAAAACACCAGCCACATCGGGAGAGCCAATCCCAGCAACTAATTCATCAATATTAACCCCAGAGGTATATTTTTTTAAGTATTCTGGTAAATCTTGCATGACTTCGTATAATGCAACTGGAAAACCAAATGCTTCATTGTGGCTCCAAATATCCGACAGGCTTATTTCTTTCAACTTTACCCCTAATTTTTCTAGGTTCGATAACTGCGCTGTTATGACATTCTCAACTTGTGGCTCTAAATTTTCAAAAAATACCTCCTTGGGAATACCCAAAGTTATTTGATCTAATGATGTATCTTCGAGAGAAGAACCTTCTCCACTCAGAATACTATCAAAAAGAACAACATCTTTTATACTTCTAGAGATAATCCCCACCGTATCTCTTGTATGAGATATTGGGACAACGCCTTCGATAGGATAGCGCCCTGTAGAAGGTCTAAAACCAACTGCCCCACATAATGCAGCTGGGATTCTACAAGAACCACCTGTATCTGTCCCAAGACCAATTGGAAAAATTTCCGCTGCCACCGCTGCTGCTGTGCCCCCAGATGAACCACCGGCAAATTTTTCAGTATTTTTTGGATTTCTAACAGGTCCAGTTACAAAGTTATTGGATGTGATTCCAAAGGCTAATTCATGCATATTAGCCTTGGCACCCAATATAGCGTCTTCATTTAGCAATTTATCAATTGTTGTAGCATTCGTTGACGTAGTGTTCTCCAATAAAGCTTTCGTTCCAGCTGTGGTTGGAAAATTTTTGGAATTTATATTATCTTTTGCAATAAATGGAATTCCACACAAGCAACCACCTGAATTTGATTGCCTTTTTTGGTCAGCCAGATCAGCCTCTTGAAGTAAAAAATCTTTACTGAAGCTTTGAACCGCATTTAAGTGATTTTCACTTAATAGCTTTTCACTCAATTCTACGGCATACTCTCTTGCAGAGATTTCTTGTTTTTCCATTAATGATAATAGATCTGCAACGCCTAGCGCCATCAAATTTGAAGCCATCTTTTTCCCCTTAATTAGCGTTATATTAAACTATTTATCTGAGGGGTAAATCATCACAAATGATGGTTTTTCTCAGCCAAACACTGCGCCAGTTGCGTTCTTCTATTAAGTCCAGACTTCCTAAAAATTACCGCAATATGAGTTCTAAGCGTGGGTTTTGATATACAAAGTTTATCGCATATCTCATCATCCATAAGTCCAAGAACTAGTAAGTCAGCTATTTCTGCTTGTCTTAAGGTGAATTGGAAGTCATCTTTTAATTGCGAGAAACTTAATGAAGATGGACTATCATCTAAATTTTCTGCTCTTAAGAGAGCATTCACAAAACTCGGACCTATCGCATCAACTATTTTGGCGTCTCTTTCTGTAAAATCTTTTCTTTTAGCACCGCGCCAGATTCTTACGTCACCAATATTCGTTCCTCTATCATAAGCAAAATAGTTCAAACCAAAACATAAACCATCCTTTTTCAAAAAATCATTAAAAAATTCTGTTTTAACCAATCTATCATGACTCATGACCTCACTTACAGGTGTGGCTCGCTTTCGTTTTTGGAGCGTTGGTGTTATTGGGTCATGAAATTGATAATAATCTTCATAAACTTGCAAATTATCACGATTCATATTCAACTGTACGCAAGACACAAATTTTTTCTGTTCCTCATCCCACACATAAGAAGCAAAATAATCAGCATTAAGAAGTTCCAACAAGGTCTTACCAACACGCTGCCTAACTTCCTTGTGATCGAAATCGCCACTTAGGTCACGCATGATTGAGAAAACTAATTTAGTTTCTTGACCGGTCAAATTCAAAAGTTCTATCCTTGATTAAGGCTACTAAGCGGTATTAACAGCAACGAAAATGGATGCTCTTCTCAACTTAAATCAATATTTACACCCACAGGCTAAAAAATTATGGCCAAAAAAATAATAAAGAGTCAATCAATCTATTTATTGAATCATATTGTGATCACTATGAAATCTTTAAATTTATGATAAAGTACTATTAAATGGAAAACACCATAAGCGAACATGTAACGCCCTTATATCGGTCAAAACCTCATAAAAGACTTGTTACATCAGTAAGTTCTAAAGAAACATAAAGACTTAATGCAAGATAGATTTGAAAAGTAGCTCAGATGTCAATAAGACTAAACATAACTAATCTATATGCAAGAATCGCTATAAAAAGATTCCTTAAAAATAATAACGATCCAAATCGCGTCCGAAAATGGTTAGAAAATCAAGCAAAATATTTCTTATCAACACCTAAGGATTTTTGGCATTTTACCACTGAATTTGAATTTGAAGGCAAGAGCATTAAAGGTTCCTGGGCCGGTGTGGGAGCGAATAAACGTGAAAGTGGTGTCTTGCTTTACTTACATGGTGGGGCCTTTATTTTTGGTAGCGATAAAACACATATGAAACTCGCTGCACGAATAGCGAGCGACATCAATTTCAAAGCAGCTTTACCAGATTATAGATTAGCACCCGAATATAAATATCCAGCCGCCTTAGAGGATGTAATCACAACATACCAAGCGATATTATCGACTGGCATAAGGCCAGATAAAATTATTTTAGCCGGTGATAGCGCAGGTGGTACGCTTGTTCTGCAATTGCTCAATCACATAATTGTTAACAAATTAGCAATACCAGCTGCCGCAGTTTTATTAAGTCCACTTACTGACCTAACTTTCTCTAGTAAATCCATAAAAACCAAACAAAAATCTGAAGTCATATTACCCGTTGAGCAAATTGATTTTATGAAAAACTCTTATCTGGGTACTATTGATCCTAAAAGCATCTCACCGCTGTTCTATAATTATAAAGGCGTATGCCCAATTTTAATCCATGTAAGTGAATCTGAAATTCTACTTGATGATAGCGTGAATTTAAAAGACAAGCTGATCACTGATGGCGTTGATGTGTCATTAGAAAAAATGGCAAATACGCCACACGTATGGCATCTCCTTTATGGTTATTTTCCGGAAGCAAAAAAGGCTCATAATCAAATATCTGAATTTTTAAATAAAATTTTTGT
>Ga0315328_10000192_pt1 | contig 25381 bp, 26 predicted proteins | sample M120032315metaG_FD_203462 | JGI IMG/M metagenome (GOLD analysis project Ga0315328, IMG submission 203462) | Ammonia-oxidizing marine archaeal communities from Monterey Bay, California, United States - M1 200m 32315 | ecosystem: Environmental > Aquatic > Marine > Intertidal zone | place: USA... | reverse complement strand
TGACAAGGTGGTTCTGGCGGGGGATGAGGAGAACCAAAGTTTTCTGGCAGCACTTGATGCTGACAGCGGAAATGTGCTATGGAAGACAGACCGGACCAACGTCAAGACAGCCTTCTCGACACCGTGCCGTTTCGTGGACCCTTCCGGCACCGAGGGACTTCTGTTCAACAGCATGGCTCACGGCATTACGTTCGTGGATCCAAGTACCGGCAAAACGCTTTGGGAGCAGAGTGGACTGTTCGACAAGCGAACGGTGAGTTCCTGCCTTGTGGCTGACGGCCTGCTCATCGGCACTTGCGGTAGCGGGCAGGGGGGCAACTACCTCGTCGCGGTCAAGCCGGGCCATGTGACCAAGGGAGCTTCGCCAATTTTGGCGTACAAGTTGCGACGGTCAATCCCGTATGTGCCGACCAGCGTGGCGAGGGACGGGTTGTTGTTTCTGTGGGGGGACGCCGGCATTGTGACCTGCGTACGCGCCAAGAGTGGTGACTTAGTTTGGCAGGAACGTGTCGAGGGTCGGTTTTTTGGTTCGCCGGTTTGGGTCGAGGGCAGGTTGTTTTGCATTTCGACCACCGGCAAGGTGATGGTGGTCTCCGCTGCCGAGAAATTTAAGCGGATCGCCGTCAACGACCTCGGAGAGGCGTCCAACGCTACCCCGGCGTTGGGGGCTGATCGGATGTATCTGCGCACGCTTGGCCATCTGGTAAGCCTCGGCGGCAAGTAAGCGGTGTGTTTGGCGAAGCGAAGCTGGAAATGATTGGATTGATGGTCATATTGCCGGTGGCTTTCTTCGCCGGTTGGATCCTTAAAAACAGCGTTACGCTCTACCTTGGCCGAGCTTGGCCAAGCGGCTGGGTTGGGCTGTTCTGGTTTTCAGTCGTGCTCAGCTTGCCGTTGGGTGTCTGGTTTTGCGGTTATGCCGAGTGGGAGTCGATGCAGTTTCGGCGGTTGCCGATTCCCATCGCACGCTTCAATCCGATAACTGGTGTATGGTTTGATCTGGAGATGTCATCCTTGATGCGTCAGCTCGTGTTGACGGTGGACTTCTTCGCCGGGCTGGCACTGGCGATGTTCCCGATCACGGCGTCGATGCGCATCGCTGAGTTCATGGACGAAAGCCGCCACTTGGCCGCAGAGAAAACCGATCAGGCCAAGCCCAGCTCCGACGATGCTCCCTGAAGTGCCGTGATTACCTCGGCGATATGGTCGTTAAGTTCGACTTCCATTAACGCTGCACCTTGAATTATATCCTCCCGTTTTACAGCTGCCGCAAATCCCTTGGCCTTCATTTTCTTGCGGACACTCTTTGGCGTCATGCCGTTCAGTTTTTCGGGGCGAACATAGGCCACAGCTACGATAAAACCGCAAAGTTCATCCACTGCAAATAGCGCCTTGCGAATAGGTCGGTCGAGTGGATATTCACCTTGGTTCCATTCCGCATGCGATAAAATCGCCCCGATGATCTCCTCATCGACATCGTGTTCACGCAGGATTTTCGCCCCTTCCTGCGTGTGAGCAGGGATGTCCGGCCAGCGCTCGTAATCGAAATCGTGCAGCAAGCCGGTGACGCCCCATTGCTCGGTGTCTTTACCCCGCCTAGTGGCATAATGCCGCATCGCCGCCTCGACGCATAGCGCATGTTTGAGTAGTGACTCCGACTCCGTGTACTCATTAAGCAGCCCCCAGGCTTCGTCCCGGTTCATGACGAAAGTGTCGGTGTAATCCAAAAGCAGGGCAAGCTCGCCTTTAGACAATTTTTTAACAGAGCGCTCTTCTCTCGGATAAGGCCTTTGGGTAACCTCTGGCGTATGGCGGAATTGACAGGCAAGTCGATCATTGGGTCTCAGCCAGGAGACGGGGATGATCCCACCCTCTTTGGTATCAACCCCGCAACCGGGGAGTCGCTTCAGCCCGGCTACGTAGTGGTGAGCGAGGTTGAGTTGAATCGAGCTGCCGGGCTGGCGGCCAGGGCGTTTGAGACGCTTGGCAAAACTAGCGGTTCAGCTAGGGCAGTCTTCCTGCGAAAAATCGCTGACAACATTGAGGCGATCGGTGACGACTTGGCCAAGCGCGCCCCGCAGGAAACCGGTCTGCCGGAAGGGCGCATTCGTATGGAGACCGGGCGCACCTGCGGGCAGTTGCGGTTGTTCGCCTCGGTGGTGGAGGAAGGATCGTGGGTGGATGCCTGCATTGATCACGCCGATCCAGAGCGCGAGCCGGTGCCCAAACCGGATGTCCGTTCGATGGAACGCCCGCTTGGTCCGGTGGCGGTTTTTTGTGCCAGCAACTTCCCGCTTGCGTTTTCGGTGGCGGGCGGCGACACGGCATCGGCCTTCGCGGCCGGTTGTCCGGTTGTGGTCAAGGCGCACCACTCGCATCCCGGCACGGCGGAGCTCGTTGGCCAGGCTATATCGGCGGCGGTGCGCGACTGCGCTTTACCGGAGGGCACGTTTTCACTCGTGTACGGTCCGGGCCGCGAAACCGGCTCGGCGCTGGTGCGCCATCCGGCGATCAAGGCGGCCGGCTTTACCGGGTCGCGGGCCGGTGGCCAGGCGTTGATGAAACTGGCTGCTGAGCGGCCGGAGCCGATTCCGTTTTACGCGGAGATGAGTAGTATCAACCCGGTTTTCATTTTGTCGGGGGCGATGGCCGAGTATCCGGATCAGCTTGCCGCTGGGCTGCATGGTTCGATGACACTTGGGGTGGGGCAGTTTTGCACTAACCCTGGCCTGACGATTCTGGACGGGACCGCCGATATCGAGCCATTCGTGGCCAAGCTCGGCGAATTGGTCAAAGGCAGTCCTGGAGCGACGATGCTCAACTCCGGGATCAGCGACGCTTACGAATCGGGCGCGGACTCGCTTCACCAAAACAGTGCCGTCGATACCGTCGCGCTTGGCCAGACGGGCGGTGGCCAATGCCAGGCCGGCGTGGCGCTGTTCCGGACGAGCGCTAAGGCGTTTCTCAGCGACGAGTCGCTAGGCGCGGAGTTGTTCGGGCCATCGACCCTGGTGGTCACGGACGATGGCACCGACAAAATGCTGGCTCTAGCCAGGTCGCTCGAGGGCCAGTTGACGGCGACGGTTCATGGCACCGAAGCGGATCTCCGGGATAATCGTGAACTACTCGACGTGCTCGAAAGGAAAGTTGGCCGAGTGGTTGTGAACGGGTTCCCGACCGGAGTGGAGGTTTGCCATGCGATGGTGCACGGCGGGCCGTTCCCGGCGACGTCGGACGGTCGGTCGACCTCGGTCGGGACCAACGCGATTCATCGTTTCACTCGCCTGGTTTGCTACCAGGACTTTCCTGATGAGCTGCTGCCGACTGAGTTGCAGGAGGCTAATCCGATGGGAATCCGCCGTCTGGTTGACGGTAAGCCTAACTAACATGCCGGATACGCTCATCATCCTTCCGACCTACAATGAGGCGGACAACCTCCGTCCAATGACGGAGCGCTTGATGGCGATGGAGCCCGCGCTGGAGGTGCTGGTGGTGGATGACAATTCGCCGGATGGCACCGGCGATATCGCGGACGATTTGGCCCATTCCAACGAGCTCGTCCACGTGCTGCACCGTCATGAAAAGGACGGGCTTGGCCGTGCCTACTGCGCCGGATTTGCCTGGGCACTTCAGCGCGACTACGAGTTCATCTTCGAGATGGACTGCGACTTCTCCCATGATCCGGCTGAAATTCCGCGATTCATTGAGAAGTCGAACGCGGAGGATGCCGATCTTGTGCTGGGCTCGCGTTACTGCGAGGGAATCCGGGTGATCAATTGGCCGATTAGCCGCATGCTGCTAAGCCTCGCAGCGGCCAGGTACGTGAAGATCATCACCGGGATGCGGTTCACCGACCCGACCGGTGGTTTCAAGTGTTTCCGGCGGCGAGCGCTTCAGTCGATCGCCCTCGATCGAGTCAGGGCCAATGGTTACAGCTTTCAGATCGAGTTGACACACATCCTGTGGCGCACCGGCCACAAGGTGGCAGAGGTGCCAATCATCTTCACTGACCGTTTTATCGGTACCTCCAAAATGAGCGGTAAGATTGTCCGAGAGGCGGTCTGGATGGTGTGGCGGCTGTGGCTAGAAAACGGCCTGCGCCGCTGGCCGAGAAAACAGGGGTGAGCATCCCTTGGTCAAGCGCTTGGCTAGAGCGTGAGCGTTTCTGTGGGATCGGCCTGGGTGGAGACGTTGATCTGGATGTTATCAATGCCGGCTTGGGCAAGCTTGGTCGTGATAGTTTCCCTCGCGATCTGCGGCGTGTTGCAGTCGCGGCTTAGGTGTCCCAGTGTGACATGACGCAGCGTGCCGTTGGCCAGGGTCTCAACCGCCTCGGCGGTAGCGTCGTTGGATAGGTGGCCGTGCCGGCTCATGATGCGCTGCTTGATGGCCCAGGGGCGGCGGGTGTCTTTCTGTAGCAAGTTGAGGTCGTAATTGGCCTCAATGAACAAGGCGCTCGCTCCGCGAACGCGCTCAAGCACCAACCGGGTGGCCTGGCCAAGATCGGTCAGCATGCCGATGCCGCCGTCTGCAGTTTTTACGTGAAAGCCAACCGGATCCTGCGCGTCGTGCGGCACCGGGAAGTTCTCGACCACTACGTCGCCGATTTCGAACGGCTCACCGGTGACGAACTGGCAAATCTCGAGCTTGGTCTGCATCTTGAAACGCATTTCATCAGCTGTAAGTCGGTTGCAGTACACCGGTATCTTGAGTTTGGTGCAGAGTGCCTTGAGTCCCTGCGTGTGGTCGGCGTGCTCATGGGTGAGCAGGATGCCGTCGAGCGTCTCGGGTGAGCGGCCCAACTGGGCTAGTCGCAGGCGGATTTGACGGCCACTGAGACCGGCGTCGATCAGCAGTCGCGTCTGTTCTGTTTCAAGATAAGAGGCATTTCCCCCGGAACCACTCCCTAAAACTGTGAACCGCGTAGGCACCAGGTGAGTTTAGAGGCGCGGCGATAGGTGGGCAATGGAGTACAGAAAAAAGTTGTTCACAAATCAAGAAGCAAAGGGTTGTTGGCACGATTATTTTGCAGCAGATTTCATGCCTGATTCATCTTGTGTGAGATTTAACAAGTTCATACTGTCGGGGCGTGGCGCAGCAGGGATTCCAGATGTCGCAGAAGATGTCGCTCAACCAAGTGTTGGCGCCGCAGCTTCAGCAATCCCTCAACCTACTGCAGGCCCCCATGCTGGAACTCAAGGCCATGGTGGACGAGGAGTTGCAACTTAATCCAGTGCTCGAGGAGCAGGGTGCTCTGGATGCGGAGGCGCGTGACATGCGGGAGTCCTCCGAGGGTGAAGAGCCCAAGGTTGATCTCACTGAGCCGCCGAGCGACACGCAATACGATCCCACTGACGAGAGCAACGTTGGGGAACCGATAGACGATTTTCAGAAGGAAATCGATCAGTTGATCGAACTGGATCAGGGGTGGCGAGACCACTTTTCCAGCACGAACATCCCGGTGCGTAACTTGAAACAAGAGGATGAAAAACGACAGTTCATGCTCGACTCGCTGACCACCAGTCAGTCGCTGCAGGATTTTCTGCTGGAGCAGGCTCGCTTGTCAGATTTTGAGGAACAACAGTTCAAAATCGCCGAGTTGATCATTGGCAACATCGATGACAGGGGCTTCCTGCAGTCGAGCGTGGATGAACTAGTGTTTTCGAGTGGTCGTCCGAGCAGCGAGATTCAGACTGTGCTTGAAATCGTGCAGGCTTTTCATCCGCCGGGAGTGGCTGCCCGTGACTTGCGCGAATGTCTAATGCTCCAGCTTCAACGGGCGGAGCGCCTCGACTCACTGGAGTATCGAATTATTCGGGACTGCATGGACGAACTGGGTCGGCGACGCATCCGTGAGATTTCCAAGAAGGTAGGGGAAACGGTCGATGCCGTTCAAAATGCGGTGGAGAGCATCGGTCATCTTGAGCCCAAGCCCGGTCGCGAGTACATGCCTGAGACCGAGCAGTTTGTTGTGCCGGAGATATTCATTTCGCGTGGAGATAATGGCGAGTGGAAGGCCACTTCGAACAACGAGTACATTCCCCGTCTTCGCATCAGCAACGCTTACAAGGACCTCATGGCGCAGGCTGCCACTTCGGGCGATGTGCGTGACTATATCCGAGACAAGATTCGTTCCGGGAAATTCCTGCTCAAGAGTATCCTCCAGCGGCAGTCCACCATCCTCAACATCGCCCAGGAAATCCTAAAACGTCAGGGGGAGTTCATGGAGCACGGCGAGTCGGAGTTGCGCCCAATGACCATGTCGCAGGTGGCCGATGCCGTGGGCGTGCACGAGACCACAGTCAGTCGCGCGGTTTCGGGCAAATACGTCGAGACACCCCACGGTGTGCTGGAGATGAAATATTTCTTCACATCGGGATTAGCCTCCAAGGACGGCTCCAGTCTGGCCAACACCAGCGTTAAGGGGATGCTCAGCGAACTGGTTAAAAAGGAGGATGCCGCCAAGCCGCTCTCCGACGAGGACTTGGTGAAGGTTTTCACCGAGAAGGGCGTTAAGATTGCCCGCCGAACCGTCGCCAAGTACCGGGCCGAGTTAAACATCCTGCCTTCGCATCTTCGCCGGGTCTATTAAACGCTTGGTCAAGCGCAATTTTCGGTTGCCAACGATGAATAGCTCAGGGATACTCGGCGTCAGGACTCAAACGAAAATGAGAAAAACAATCGCAATTATTCTTTCCGTGGCCGCCCTTGGCCTGAATGGCATGGCGGAGAACAAGGTGGACTTTGCCAAGTCGGTTCAAGGCATTTTCGAGGCGCGTTGTATTGATTGTCACGGCTCAAAAAAACAAAAGGGAGATCTCAGGCTTGACAGTCAAGAGACTGCGTTGGCTGAGGTCATCAAGCCTGGCAAGTCAGGCGAAAGCGAGCTCTACAAGCATATCTCTCTGCCTGCTGACCACGAGGATATCATGCCGCCAAAGGGAGATCCGTTAACCAAGGAGCAGATAGCTACCATAAAGCAATGGATCGATGAGGGTGCCAACTGGCCAAAGGAGCTGGTGTTGGTCAGCGCCAAGGATCGTGCCGCCGCAGTGGCCGCCGCCAAGAAGTTGCCGGAGCCGGAAATCAAGGAAGCCCCTGTTTCTGATGCCGAGAAGGCCGCCATCGCCAAGCTGGCTTCAGGAGAGGGAATCGGAGAGAAGTTTGGTGCCCCACTGGTAATGGCGCTGGCACAAAATACCCAGTTGATCTACGCCAACTTCCGTCTCGTCGGCAAGGACGTCCGGGACGAGCACCTTGCGCCATTGGCGGACATCCAGAACCTGAGCGAACTGGACCTGGCCAACACGCAGATCACCGCCGCGGGCCTCAAGCACATCAGCAAAGCTAACAACCTGACCAAGCTCAGCCTTGCCAACACATCGGTTGACGACGCGGGATTGAAGCAAATCGAGGGACTCACCAACCTGATGTCGCTCAACCTCTACAACACCAAGGTGACCGATGCCGGGCTGGCCAGCCTCAAGAACATGAAGTTCCTGCGCAAGGTGTACGCGTGGCAGAGCGGCGTCACCGAGCAGGGCGCGGCCGAGTTGAACAAGGCGCTGCCGAACGTCGACGTCAACCTCGGCTTTAAGCTGGCCAAGGTCGAGCCGAAGAAGGAGGAAAAAAAGGAGGAGAAAAAAGAGCCCAAGAAAGATGAGAAGAAGGAAGTAAAGAAACCGGAAGAGAAGAAGGAACCCAAGAAAGAGGAGAAGAAGGAAGTAAAAAAACCGGAAGAGAAAAAGGAAGCGCCGAAGCCCGAAGAAAAGAAGGAAGCAAAGAAAGCGGAAGTGAAGCAGGTCGCCTTCAACAAAAAATGCCCGGTCAGCGGCAAGGACGTCGATCTGGCCAAGCTCTTCGCCATCAACTTCTGCTGCGGCAACTGCCTGGGTGACTTCACCAAGGACCCCACCAAGCACATCGCCAAGGTCAAGGGGCCGGACAACAAAAAATGCCCAATTAGTGGTAAGGACATCGATGCGTCCAAGCAGTTTGTGATCGGCTTCTGCTGCGGCAACTGCTTGGGTGACTTCACCAAGGACCCGGCCAAGCACATCGCCAAGGTGCAGAAATAAACGAGCGAACGATTTTTCGAGAGGCTCCGGCGGATTGCTGCCGGGGTCTTTTTTTTGATTGCGCCTGGCCAAGCGCTTGCTGCATGGCGCCGTCGAAGTTACTCTGTCTGGTCGCTTAGTTTCGATGGACGAGTTGCAGGAACAATTTGATGATGCCACGTTCGCCTTCAGTAAAGGCGAGTACGAGCAAGCGGTCGACGGCTTCAATGCGATCCTCGCGGCAGACAGAAACCATTTCGACGCACGCATGTCGCTCAGCATGTCGTTGTGTCGACTGGAGCAGTACGAGCGGGCGATCGAGGAGGGGCACAAGGCTGAGAAACTGCGGCCCAATGACCAGTTGGTTCACACCAATCTTTCGCTGTTCTACGTGAAAACCGGCAACAAGAAGGCGGCCGAGCATCACGGGCTACAGTCGAAGATCGCCTCATGGAAACAGCCCGGCGCGGACGCGGCCCCAAGCTCCGGTGGCGGCGACCGGCTGCAAATGGCCCAGCCCAAGGCAGAGTCGTTCAAGCTACCGGGCAAGTTTCCGGACATGCCGTGGCGGAAGAATCGCAACAAAGGCCAGGCTGAGGACGACCCGGATGAATGACGGATTTGTAAGGGTTGCCGCGATGGATGAACTGCGTGAGGACGGCGGCATCCAGCGCGCGGTCGGCGATCGCGAGGTTGGCCTGTTCAAACTCGAGGGTGAGGTGTGCGCGATCGACGGCATCTGCCCGCACATTGGCGGGCCGTTGGGCGAGGGGTTTGTCGAGGACGGCACGGTGTCCTGCCCGTTACACGGTTGGCCATTTGACCTGCGGACTGGACAGTGCACCACCAATCCACGCGCAAAGGTGGACTGCTTTGAAACCAAGGTGGAGGCAGGCGAAGTGTTCGTCCGTCTTCCTCAATAATTTTGCAATGAAATCAGCATTCGAACTAGCGATGGAACGGTTGGAGAAGGAGTCCCCGACCCAGGAGTTGAGCGATGAGCAGAAGGCGAAGTTGGCCGAGCTAAGCAAGGTGTATGAGGCCAAGATTGCCGATCGGGAGGTATTTCTCAACGGTGAGATGGAAAAGGCCGAGGCGGCTGGTGAGTTTGAGCAGATCGAGCAGTTGAACAAGCAGTTGGCCAGCGAACGCAAGGTGCTTGAGGCCGAACTCGAGGTGAAGAAAAACGAGCTTCGCCCTTAATCGGTGTTTTCCGCAATCTGAAACCGGAAGAGCGCGGCGACCATCAGCGAGTGGCCGATCGTGCCGTTATCGACCAGTTCCGGAATCTCCCCGAACGGCACGAGCCGGGTGATCAGGTCCTCACCGGCGTCGAGCTGGGTGTCGTGCCGGCTGATGGCGTTGCGGATGACGACCGTGTGCACCTTGTTGTTCATGATCGCCGGGTTGGCGTATACGAATCCTCCGCTTTCGGGTATGTCGCCGGCGTAGCCGGTTTCCTCGCGCAACTCGCGCGCTGCTGTTTCCATTGGGCCTTCGCCGGGATCGATCATTCCGCCGGGCAGTTCCAATTCGATGAGGTTGGTTCCCTGCCGGTATTGCTCAACCATTACCAGCTGATTGTCCGGCGTCAGGGCGATGATGTTGCACCAGTCCACCGACTCGATCACAAAAAACTCGTGCTCGTCGCCGGTGCGTGGCGAGGTGCGGCGATCCGAGCGTACCTTGAAAATCTTGTAGTCGCCGGCGCAGCGACTCTTCTTCAGTGGCCAGGGAGTCAGCTCTGGGTTTTTAATTGGCATCAGGTTGTTCCTTGGCAGCCCAGCCCTGTCGCATGAGGTTCAGCAGGTGTGTCATGGTTTCATCGCGTGAGATGTTTCGCTCCTTGGCCAATTGCCCGGAGCGCTTGGTCAACTGCACCGCCATTTCACGGGCCTTGCTCTTGGGGCAACCCATCGTGGTCAGCAACTTGGCCAAGTCGACGTTTTGATCGGGATGGCTCACGCGGGGTAGAGCAACGCTTGGGCAAGTTTAAGCCACCCGGATGCTGGTGACCTCAACGCGCTCCTGCGGCTTGCTGTTCTCGCCGCTGCTGCTTGGGCCAACCGGTGTGTCGCCGATGTCGCCCAGCGTGCTGTCGCCGCCGCTCAGTTGGCCAAAGGCAGTGTACTTGCCGTCGAGGAAGTCTGCATTGCCAAGGCAGAGGAAAAATTGGCTGCCAGCGGAGTCAGGATCGGCCGATCGGGCCATCGAGATGACGCCGCGAACATGCGGGCGATCGTTGAACTCGGCCTTGATCGTATGGCCGGGACCGCCGGTGCCCCAGAGGTTCTCGAGCGACTCATCCTTGGTTTGAGGGTCGCCGCCTTGGATCATGAATCCGGCCATGATCCGGTGAAAGCAGGTGCCGTCGTAAAACCCGTCGTTGGCCAGCTTGGTGAAGTTTTCTACTGTGCCGGGGGCGATATCGGGCCAAAGTTCCACGGTTATTTCCCCCTTGGAGGTCTGGATAGTCGCGTTTGGATTTATGTTTTCGCTCATGTGAAAGCCTGTATCAGTCAGAGAGTGAGGTGTGATCGGCAGTGGGGAATTTTCCAGGTAATGCTTGGGTGACGCTGCCGGTGGCGAGCCACTGGGCAGCGCGGTTGATCGTGGTGATAAAGCCGACGCATTGGAGTGACTTACCGTTCTCGTGGCCCATCGGCGTGTGGAAAATGATGCCTTTGCCGTATTGGATCGTCATCATCATCGGCTCGTGTCGCTTGCTCTTGGCGCTGTAAGCGGTGGCCAGGATGTTCATGTTTTCGGCGGGACCGCGGAGAGAGTCGTACAGTTCGTCCTGCGCGTGCATCCACTCGGCCGGCATCCCGTTGGTGACCGGGTGGGAGCCGTCTCGAACGACGATCTTGAAGGCGTGCTGCGGGCCGTGGCTGCCGCCGCTTCCGGACTGTGTATTGCGGACGATCTTGCCCTCGTCGCTGTAGTAGACGTAAGGCCCGTGCTTCTCAGTGCGGCCACCCCAGCCGCCAAGGCCAATCATCTTGTTATACTCGAGCCAATTCGGGAATGAGTTGTCTGCGGCATGGACGACAATGAAGCGGCCGCCGTTCTTCATGTATTTTTCAAAGGCGCGCTGAACAGGTACGGGCCAGTCTTCTCCGTTGTAGTTGCTCACGATGACATCATATTTTTTGAATGCCGGGCGGAAAGCGTCCCACTTGGCCTGAAACTCCTCGCGGATTTTCGTGGCGGCCGAGGCCGCCTTGGCCTTTTGGCTTTCACTCAAGTTCCTTGGCGGGCGTGGGGCGCGCGGCGGGGAAGTAGCCACATCGACTTGGAACAATTCGGTCTTTTCCATTTGCGCCTTCATGTAAGGTGTCATGGCTTTCCAGTTGTGGTTGTTCTGTCCATCGACGAACAGCACACTAATCTTCTCAGCAGAGGCCGGGCTTGCCACGGCGGCGAAGAGCAGGGCGAGGACGATCCATTTTTTGGGAGTCTTAGCGCTAGGCATTGTGGAGCGAACGGTGACGGCAGTGGGGACGATTCGCAAGCCAAAAGCCGGGCGCTCGACTCAGCATTTGTCGTCGGGCAATCTCCCGTCGTTGATTGGTGCAAAACAACTTGGCCAAGCGCGGTGGCTGCTGGCGGTATTGGTGGGCTTGTCAATGGCCTTGGCTTTTCCAGAACCGCGCTGGGTTGGGTTCGCTTGGCTGGCTCCGGGTGCTTGGCTGGCTGTCGTTGCCGGGCAGAGACGCTGGCGGTTGTTCGGCCTGGCCTTTGTCGCAGCACTGGTTTTCCGCCTGGTTTCACTGCGGTTCCTGCTGAATATACCACACACGGGCGGGGCGATCGCCGGTTGGCTGGCGTTGAGCCTGTACTCGGCGCTGTACCCGGCGGCTTGGGCGTGGCTTTGTGGCGGTTCGCTGCGGGATGGCTTGCCCAAGCTGCAGTGGCCGTGGTTTCGGCGGCTCGGCTTTGGGCTGTTTGCCGCTGCCAGCTGGGTGGCATTCGAAATGTTGCAGGCAAGGTTACTCGGCGGCTATCCGTGGAATTTTCTCGGTGTCAGCCAGTTCGAGAATTTCGCGCTGATTCAAATCGCTTCGGTGAGTGGCGTGTACGGTGTGTCGTTTTTGGTGGTGTGGGCGTCGGTGAGCCTGCTGTTCTCCGTGCTGCAAATCCGCCGCTCGCCAGCCAACCCTTGGTCGTGGATGGCCGATGTGGTCCTGCCATTGCTGGCGTTGGGCTTGGTTTGTGGCTGGGGAGTTTTTCGTGTCGCCAAAGCACCGACACCGGCGAACAAATTGACCGTCGCGCTGGTGCAGCCGAGTATTCCGCAGCAGTTGATTTGGCAGGGTGGCACCGGCGATGAGCGCCTGGCCAAGATACTCAAGCTGTCGAGGTTGGCATTGGCCACCAAGCCGGATTTACTGCTGTGGCCGGAGGCCTGCGCGCCGATCTCGGCGGAGCGTTGGCCGGAGGTATTCGCGATGGTGAAAAGCAGCGGTGTGCCGTTGATCTTCGGCTCCGACGATGTCGAGCGGGCGGAGGGCTCGGATGAAGTCCGGTTTTACAACAGCGCCGCTTTCCTGACACCCGATGACATCCAGTTGCAGAGTTACCGCAAACGGCGGTTGGTCATGTTCGGCGAGTATATTCCGTTCGAAAAGGCCCTTCCGTTCATGAAATACCTGTCACCGATCGGCGGCAGTTTCACTGCAGGAATGGAGCCAGTGCAGTTCACGCTACAGGAGGGCGAACACACGATCGCGCCGTTGATCTGCTTCGAGGACTCGTTCCCTCACGGAGGCCGAGAGCATGTGTCGCCGGGGACGGATCTGCTGGTGAACCTGACCAACGACGGCTGGTTTGGTACCGGGCCGGAGCAGTGGCAGCACGCGGCCAACGCTGTCTTTCGCGCGGTGGAAAACGGCCTACCGCTGGTCCGTTGCGCCAACAACGGGCTCACCTGCTGGATCGATCCGCTCGGCCGAGTGCGGCAATTTTATGGGCAGGAGAGCGGCGATATTTACGGGTCCGGATTTGTGTCGTTCGATGTGCCGATTGGTCAGACGGTTGGCCAGACGTTTTACAACCGGCACGGCGACGTGTTCGGCTGGGCCTGTCTTGGCTGGATGTTGGGTGTCGCCGTGGTTCGCGGCTTTCGCGCCAAGCGGGGACTACACACTGGCGGGGGAATAGGTTAAGTTGCGTCCCGCATTCGAGCGATTATGATCCCGAGGGAGATACTTAAAAAAATCCGGCAAATCGAGATTCGCACCAAACGACTTGTCACCGAGACGTTGGCGGGGCAGTACCACAGTGCGTTCAAGGGGCAGGGATTGCACTTCGAGGAGGTGCGCGAGTATACGCCGGGTGACGAGATTCGCTCGATCGACTGGAATGTTACCGCCCGGATGAACCAGCCGTTTGTTAAGGTCTACTCGGAGGAGCGCGAGTTGACGCTGATGCTGCTGGTGGACCTGAGCGGCTCCGGCTTCTTCGGTTCGGTCGAGCAAACCAAGCGCGAGATCGCCGCCGAGTTGGCCTCGGTACTGGCCTTCTCAGCCATCCGCAACAACGACAAGGTTGGGCTGATCTTGTTCACTGATAAGGTTGAGAAATACGTGCCACCCCGAAAGGGTCGCATCCACGTGCTGCGAGTGATCCGCGAGATTCTGTTTTTTGAGCCGAAACACTGCGGGACCGATCTGAACGGCGCGCTGGAGTTTCTCGGCCGCGTGGTGCCGCGAAAGGCGATCACTGTCTGCGTGTCCGATTTTCTCGGGCAGACGAATCCGAGCCGGAAATTAATGGACGCGCACCTGCGCCGACAGGTGGTTCTCTCGGAGACGCTGGCGCAGACCTCGGCTACAGCGTTGCGGCAGGCCAATCGGCGGCACGACGTGGTTGCGGTGCAGATCACCGATCCGCGAGAGCTGGGATTGCCGAATGTTGGCTGGGTGGTGCTGCAGGATGCCGAGACGGGGCAGATCGTAGAGATCAACACCGGCGAGAAACGTCGCCGCGAGGCCTACGCTCAGCGGCAGGCTGATGCACAGGAGGAGCTTCAGCGGTTGTTCCGCACCTCCGGCATCGACTCGATTCAGCTTCAAACCGATAAGCCATACGTCACAGCGCTCGAGCGGTTTTTTGAGATGCGCCTGAAACGCCGGTACCTCGCTGCTTGATGCCGACGACTCTCAGCACCAACTCCGCAGCACTGGTTTTGCCGAACCCTACCGATGCCACCAATGCAGTTGTCTCGGAGAAAATCCCGGACATCCGTGGGTTGAAGGATGTGATTGAAATTCCCACCGGCAATGAGTGGATTTGGTGGTTGCTGGTTGCCGTGGCGGTGCTGGTCGTTGCCGGGGTCGTCGCCTGGTTTATCCGCCGGCATTTGGCCAAGTGCAGCGCGGAACTGGCGCCCCCCCCCCCTCCCCCACCGCATGTTGTGGCGTGGGAGCGGCTGCAGCGTGCGCTTGACCTGATCCACGAGGCCGAGTGGTTTTGTATCGAGGTATCGTGCATCATTCGCGTCTATCTTGAGGAGCGGTTCAGTCTGCATGCGCCGGACCGAACGACCGAGGAGTTTTTGATTGAACTGCAGTCAAGCCGGCGCCTGGCTGGGGAACACAAGCAATTGCTCGCCAACTTCCTGAGCGAGTGCGACATGGTGAAGTTTGCCAGGGCGGAGCCGCCCGAGCAGGAATTGCGCAGCCTGCACGCGGCCGCCAGTCGCCTAGTCGGCGAGACGCAGCCAAGCTTGCACGCGGAAATCGAACCCGAAGAGGAGGCCCCAGTGGAGCAATGAACCTGGGCGACTTGAGAATCGACAGCCCTTGGTGGCTGTTGCTGTTGGTGCTGTTGCCGTTGGTTGCCTGGGCGCGGCGGTATTGGCTTGGCGGCCGGCCGGCGCTGATGTTTTCCTCCGTGCAACTCGTGCGCGGCATCATGAGCCTGACCAAGCCCAACTCCGAGGTACTGCTGGGGTTTCTGCGCTGGACGGCGCTGTTGTTGTTTGTTTTCGCCATGGCCCGGCCGCAGTGGGGAGAAGGCACCGAGAAAATCAGGGCCAGCGGCATTGATATCGCCGTGGCGTTTGATTTGTCTGGCAGCATGCTGGCCGAGGATTTTCAACTGAAGGGGGGGCAGCGGGCTAACCGTGCTGCCGTGGCTAAAGAGGTGCTCAAGGGATTCGTCGATGACCGACCGGCGGATCGGATCGGCCTGGTGGCCTTTGCCGGACGGGCGTACATCGCTGCGCCGTTGACGCTCGATCACGACTTTCTGTTGGCCAACCTCGACCGTCTCGAGGCCGGGAGCCAGGCGATTGAGGACGGCACCGCGATCGGCTCGGCGATCAGCGCTGGGTTGAACCGCTTGCGAGATTTAGACTCGGAGAGCCGCATCATCATCCTGATGACCGACGGCCAAAACAACGCCGGTACCGTCGCACCGCTGACTGCCGCCGAGGCGGCTGAGCTGCTAGGTGTCAAGGTTTACACCATCGGCGTCGGGACGCGCGGAGTGGCGCCGATGCCGTACACTGATGTATTCGGCCGGAAGCGCTATCGCAATGTTGAGGTGAACATCGACGAGGAAACTCTGCGAAAAATTGCCGATCAAACCGGAGGTAAATATTTTCGAGCCGACAGCCAGCGCACGCTGCGGGAGATATATGATAAGATCGACAAGATGGAAAAAACCGAGGTGGAGGTGGAGCGGTTTTTCAACTACGATGAGTTGTTCCCGTACCTCGCCATCGCCGGTCTGACGCTGCTGCTGCTGGAACTCATTCTCGCCAACACCGTCTGGCTCAAGCTGCCTTAGCCCGGTTTTCGATAAGTTTAAGGTGGGCTATTTCTTCAGAGCGGTCTCGATGGCGACGATGACCTCGGGGGCGTCCGGCTTGGTGCCGGGCGAGAAGCGCTTGATCACTTTGCCTTCGCCATCGAGCAGGAACTTCTCAAAGTTCCAGCGAATTTTTTCCGAGCCGCCTGATTCCTTCTTGAGCTGCTTGTAGAGAGGATGGGCGCCGTCGCCGTTCACCTCGATCTTGGAGTGAAGCGGGAAGGTGACATCGTATTTGTCAGTGCAGAATTTTTTGATTTCAAGCGAAGTGCCGGGTTCCTGTTTGCCGAATTGGTTGCAGGGGAAGCCAAGCACGGTGAAGCCTTTTTTGGCGTACTTTGAGTGGACGGCCTGTAATTGCTTGTATTGCGGAGTGAGGCCGCACTTGCTGGCGACATTGACAACCAGCATCACTTTGCCCTTGTGGGCGCCAAGGTTGGTTTTCTTGCCGTCAATATCCTTCAACGCGATGTCGAGGGTGGATTTCTCTGCGCAAACAACGCTAGCCAAGCCAATGGAGAGGAATAGAGTCGAAATGAGTTTCATACACGGCAAGGATCACAGGTGAATTTGATTTGTCAAACATTGACATCAAGTCTGGTGGCTTGTTTTTGGGGGGTAATTTGTCGAGACTGTGCGGCCGTCGATTCGCGATGAAGAGAACAGCAAACCAAAAAACAACGAAAAGGAAAGCCACGCCCAACCTGCGCCCGCACTCTGCGGTCATGCTGGATGGCCCAGACCGTGCCCCAAGCCGGGCGATGCTCTACCCCACCGGATTCAGGACGTCGGACTTTGACAAGCCAATCATCGGCGTGGCCTCGACATGGAGCAACGTCACGCCGTGCAACATGCACATCGACGAGTTGGCGCGCGTAGCTGAGGCCGGCACGAACAAGGCCGGAGGCAAGGCGATCGTGTTCAACACCATCACGATCTCTGACGGCATCTCGATGGGCACGGAGGGGATGAAGTACTCGCTTGTGTCGCGCGAGGTCATCGCCGACTCGATTGAGACGGTTGTCGGCTGCGAGTGCATGGACGGCTTTGTCGCCATCGGCGGTTGCGACAAAAATATGCCAGGATGCATGATTTCGATCGCGCGGATGAACCGCCCCGCAGTGTTCGTATATGGTGGCACGATTTTGCCGGGCTGCATCACGGGCCAAACCAGAAAGCTCGACATCGTTTCAGTGTTCGAGGCGGTCGGAGCGCACGCTAATAACAATCTTTCGGACAGGGGGCTTGATCAAATTACTGCGTGCGCCATTCCGGGGCCAGGCTCCTGCGGCGGCATGTACACGGCCAACACCATGGCCAGCGCCATCGAGGCGATGGGCATGAGTCTGCCGGGTAGCAGCGCTCAGGCGGCGATCAGTCCGGCCAAGAAAAGGGACTGCCGCGAAGCTGGTGCCGCCGTGCTGAACCTACTCAAGCTTGGGATCAAACCGCGCGACATTATGACGAAAAAGGCTTTCGAGAATGCGATTACCGTTGTCATCGCGCTTGGAGGTTCGACGAATGCCGTGCTGCATTTGCTGGCGATGGCGCATGCGGCGGAGATCAAGTTGAGCATCGACGATTTCACGCGCATCGGAAAAAAGGTGCCGGTGCTGGCCGACCTCAAGCCAAGCGGCAAATACCTGATGAGCGAGTTGGTCGCCATCGGCGGCATTCAGCCGATGATGAAAACGTTGCTTCGCGCCGGCTTGCTGCACGGCGATTGCATGAGCGTCACCGGCAGGACGATCGCGCAGAATCTGGCCAAGGCGAAACCGTACCGGAAGGGACAGAAGATCGTTCAACCACTGTCCAAGCCGATCAAGAAGGACAGCCACCTGGTGGTGATGTACGGCAATCTCGCGCCGGAGGGCGGCGTGGCCAAGATCACCGGCAAGGAGGGCATGAGTTTCAGCGGCACGGCCAAACCGTTCGACTCCGAGGAGAAGGCGATGAAGGCGATCCTCGCCGGCAAAATCAAGGAGGGCGACGTTATCGTCATCCGCTACGAGGGGCCGAAAGGCGGCCCAGGTATGCGCGAGATGCTTGGTCCGACAGCCGCCATTATGGGCGCCGGCCTGGGTAACGATGTGGCGTTGATCACCGACGGGCGGTTTTCCGGTGGGACGCACGGTTTTGTGGTGGGTCACATTACGCCGGAAGCTTACGCGGGAGGCACGTTGGCCTTGGTGAAGCGCGGGGACGAGGTCACCATCGACGCCGAGCGGCGGCAGTTAACGCTCGGAGTGTCGGCGAAGGAATTGGCCAAGCGTCGCAAGGCATGGCGCAAGCCCAAGCCACGTTACACGAAGGGCGTGCTGGCCAAGTACGCAAGCGCCGTAACATCGGCCTCGCAGGGCGCTGTGACCGATCACAACCTCGAGGTTTAAGACAAGCGCTTGGCCTAAGCGACAACCTAACTGTAACAGTTTACCCGCAAGAATGCGCAGACAATATCCGTTCCAGATTTTCGAACCTAAGTGGCAGGAGTATTGGCACAACGGTGAAACGTTCCGGGCGTGGAATCCTGGTGAGAGCGTTCCTGCCGGACACCCGTTTCGCGAGCGTCACACGGACACGAACCCCGGTGACGTTCCGAAATATTACATCCTCGACATGTTCCCGTACCCATCCGGCGCCGGGCTGCATGTTGGGCATCCAGAGGGGTACACTGCCACCGATATTCTCGCCCGCTACAAGCGCATGCTCGGCTTCAACGTGTTGCACCCGATGGGCTGGGACGCGTTTGGTTTGCCAGCGGAGCAGTACGCCATCAAGACCGGCCAGCACCCGCGCATCACGACCGAGGCGAACGTCGCCAATTTCAAGCGACAGATTAATTCGCTTGGTTTTAGTTACGACTGGAGCCGGGAGTTGAACACCACCGACCCCGGCTACTTCCGCTGGACGCAGTGGATTTTTCTGAAACTTTACGACTCATGGTTCAACCCGGCGACAAACAAAGCGGAACCGATCGACACGCTGGCCTATCCGCCGGATGTGACCACCGACGAGCAACGCCGTGCCTGGCGGGACGACCATCGCCTGGCCTATGTGAGTGAAGCGCCGGTGAACTGGTGTCCGGAACTCGGCACCGTCCTGGCCAACGAGGAGGTCAAGAATGGGTTGAGTGAGGTCGGCAGTTTCCCGGTGGTGCGTAAGCCGATGCGCCAATGGATGCTGCGCATCACCGCTTACGCGCAGCGCCTGCTCGACGATCTCGACGGCATTGACTGGAGTGACTCGCTCAAGGAAATGCAGCGCAACTGGATCGGACGCTCAGAGGGGGCTGAGGTGCTTTTCTGCGTCGAGGATTCCGACCTCGAGATTGCCGTTTTCACCACCCGGCCGGACACGTTGTTCGGCGCGACCTACATGGTTGTGTCGCCGGAGAGCGGATTGCTCGGGAAGATTGTTTCCGTCGAACACAAGGCTGCAGTCGAGGCGTATCAGGCCGAGGCGGCTAGAAAAAGCGATCTCGAGCGCACCGACTTGGCCAAGGGCAAGAGTGGTGTGTTCACCGGGGCGTATGCGATCAATCCGGCCAACGGACGGCAGATGCCGATCTGGACAGCGGACTATGTTCTGGCCGGGTATGGCACCGGCGCGATCATGGCGGTGCCGGCGCACGATATGCGCGACCTCGAGTTTGCAAAGAAATTCAAGCTGCCGATCGAGGTGGTCGTCCAAGCGCCGGAAGGGAGAGAGTCGATTGGTTTCACAGGCGTTGGCACGGCGGTGAATTCCGGATTGCTCGACGGTCTGCCGACGCACGAGGCCAAGCGCACGATCACCGCTTGGCTCGAGGAAAAGGCGCTTGGCCAAGGGATGATCAATTACAAGCTGCGTGACTGGCTGTTCAGTCGGCAACGCTACTGGGGCGAGCCGTTCCCGATCGTATGGGACGAGGGTGGCCACGTTGGCCTGAGCGAACACGACCTGCCGCTGACGCCACCGGATCTCACCGACTTCAAGCCAACCGGCGCCGGCGATCCGCCGTTGGCCCGAGCCGGGGATTGGTGCCAGGCCGGCGAAGGCATCACGCGTGAAACCAACACCATGCCGCAATGGGCTGGCAGTTGCTGGTACTATCTGCGCTATCTGGATGCACAAAACTGCGACCGCTTCGTCGCCGACAAGGCGGAACGCTACTGGATGGGTTCGACCAACGCCGCCGCCACGCTGGGGGTTGATCTGTACGTCGGCGGCACTGAGCACGCGGTGTTGCATCTGCTTTACGCGCGCTTTTGGCACAAGGCATTGTTTGATCTCGGCCAAGTGAGCACGCCGGAGCCGTTTTACAAGCTGGTCAACCAGGGGTTGATCCTTGGCGAGGATGGGCAGAAAATGTCGAAGTCGCGCGGCAACGTCGTCAACCCGGACGACATTCTCAGCGAATTCGGCTCGGACGCGTTCCGCTTGTACGAAATGTTCATGGGTCCGCTCGAGATGGTGAAGCCGTGGAACACGAAAGGCGTCGAGGGCGTTTACCGGTTCCTTGGACGCGTATGGAGAATGCTCATTGACGAGCAAAGTGAAAAGGAATTCGAGCAGCAACTGACGGCGAGCCCCGACCGCGGCCCGGAGTTGCTCGCCGCGCTCAAACTGGACGAAGCAGTTGGCCAAGCGGACGCCACGCGGGAGCAGCTTAAGGTGTTGCACATCTGCATTAAAAAGGTGACCGAGGACATGGAGCATCTGCGTTTCAACACCGCCATCTCCGCGCTGATGGTGTTTACCAACGAGGCCTCGAACTGGGACATTCGCCCACTGTCGGTGATGAACGACTTCCTGCTATTACTTGCGCCGTTCGCGCCGCACATTGCCGAGGAACTGTATGCCAAGGTCAATGGTAGTGACTCGACTCTTGCCTATCAACCTTGGCCAAGCCACAATGATGAGTACCTCGTCGAGTCGAGCATTGAGATGGCGGTACAGGTTAATGGCAAGGTGCGCGATCGCATCGAAATCACGGCCGACATCGACGAGGCGGCTATAAAGCGGCTCGCTCTGGATAGCGGGAATGTGAAGCGCCACACCGATGGCAAAAGCGTGAAAAAAGTGATCGTCATTCCCGGCAAACTGGTGAACATCGTTTCGGTGTGAATGGTTTGAATCCAAACTTTACCCGGAATTTCCTCACCCGACAGGAATTGAAGATAATCTGCGCCGTGGCATTCCTCCTGCTTGTCGGATGGGGAGTGAAATCTTGCGTCCTTAACCAGACGGAACCGCCGTCTGGCCGGGCTGAAAACTGATGCAACAGTTTGACTACGACGAAGTGCTGGAGTTGATCCTGACGAAGGACGACCGCTTCCCGCGGGAGGCCTACTATTTCGTGCGCGAGGGACTCGACTTCACCCAGCACAAGATGGCCAAGATGTCCGGCGCGAAGGAGCCGCGGCACGTCAGCGGGCAGGAGTTGATGGGCGGCATGCGCCAATACGCGCTCGAGACCTACGGGCCGATGGCCAAGCTGCTACTCAACGAGTGGGGCATCCGTGCCACCGAGGATTTCGGCGAGATTGTTTTCAACCTCGTCGAGAACAATCTCCTGGCCAAGACCGAGAAGGACACTCGGGAGGACTTTGCGGGCGGTTACGATTTTGATGAGGCATTCACAGCCCCGTATGAGCCCAAGGCCAGCCCGAAAAAAAAGAACAAGTCGACCAAGGACAAGCGCAGTAAGTAGGGTCCAGCCAGGTGTGGCCTAAAATCCCGGGGCGATGTAGCGTTCAAGCTGCTCGATGATGTGATCCTTCTGGGAAACCGTCAATAGGAGCAAATCCGTTGAAGAGATCACCCCGAGCACTTTTCCCTTTTCAACGACTGGTAGGTGTCGAACCTGGTTGTTGCCCATGACGTTCATGCACTTTTCAAGGTTCGCCTCCGGATCCACCTGGATGACCTTGCGGGTCATGATTTCCGAGACCTTGGTGGACTTGGAGGAACGATCCTTGAGCACGACTTTTCGTGTGTAGTCACGTTCAGAGATAATGCCCACCAACTTCGCTTTATCGATCACCATCAGCGCACCCACCCCGAATCTGTCCATCGCCTTGACAGCCTCGAATACTGTTGTGTCCGGCGTGACGGATCGGACGATCTGCTGGCCATCGTTGAGTATTTCCCTGGCGTTCATTGGTGTAACGGCTGACGGGGATAATAATGCCCCTCTCCCCGCAAATGTCCAGAGGAGAACCCACAGGGGGTTAGTCCTGCAAAGCAGAGGCGACCTCAACCAATGGGACGGTTAGTTCCTTGCGGGTTGCGAGGTTTTTGACGTGGGCTTGGTTAGCGTTGTTGAGGGTGACGAGCCACTTGGTTTTTAAGTCAAGGGCGCGCTTGAATTGCTTTTCCTGCTTGGCCTTGAGCAGGGGGTACTCGGTGGCCAGGCCGGCTTGACGAAGCTGCTGTACAAGGCCAAGCGAGGCGTCACGCAGCGACTCGTCGGCGATCTGCACGAAGGCGTCGAGCGATTGGCCAAGTGCGGGCACCAAGCTGCGGTCTTTCAATAACTCGGCCAGCACCACGTCGCCCATGCCGAAGCCGAGCGCGGGCAGGTCGGTTCTGCCGCCGGAGACGAGCTTGACCAAATGGTCGTAGCGACCGCCGCCGGCAATGGCGCGGAATTTGCCTCGCTTGTCGAACGCCTCGTAAACCGGCCCGGTGTAGTAGGCCAGGCCGCGGATGATTCGATAGTCGATCTTGATGAAGTTGCCAAGCCCCCGTGCCTCGATGTTGCCGATGATAGCGGCGAGTTCGTCGGTCGCTTGGCCGCTCTCGATGAAGTTGTTTATCTGGTTGATGGAGAAACCGAGCTTGGACAGTTTTTCGCCGGAGACAGCCGGGTCTTCGCGGTCGAGTTTGTCGATGATCTGGTAAAAGTCGTAAGCGTCCTTTTCCTGCCCGTCACCATTTTCAAAAAAATCCTGCCAGGCTCGGCGGCTGCTGAGGCGCACGACAAAGTCGTCGCTCGTTAGCTTGAGGTCGCGCAGCGTGTCGATGAGCAGGGCGATCAGTTCGGCATCTGCGGCCTGGTTTTCCTCGCCGATGATGTCGGCGTTAAGCTGGAAGTGCTCGCGCAGTCGGCCTTTCTGTTGGCGCTCGTAGCGGAAGAGCTGCGGGATGGAGAACCACTTGATCGGTTTTTTGTAGTTGCGCGTGTGCGAAGCCGCCATCCGCGCGAGGGTGGGGGTCATCTCCGGCCGCAGCGAGACGTCGCGCTCGCCCTTGTCGTTGAAGTTGTACAGTTGCCCGACGATTTCGTCGCCGCTCTTCTTTGTGTACAGACCGAGTTCCTCGATCGGCGGGCCGTCGTATTCGCGGAAGCCGTAGCGCTCGGCGGTGCCGCGCCAGGTGTCGAAGATATACCGGCGCAGATCCATGCTCCACGAGTCCGCGGTGGGAATCGGTTCCGGGTAAAAATCGCGAAAGCCTGGGAGTCCTTTCATTGGTTCGTTGGGTGGCTTGGTCAAGCGCTTGTTGAACTGCTGGCTGCGGCGAGCAGTTCGCGAACGTCGATCGCCTGCATGCCGGCGGCGAGGATCGCCTTTATGCCCATGTCCGCGTCTTCATACGCCCGGCACTTTTCTGGTGCAACATTGATCCGACTCGCAGCCTCCAGAAAAGTGTCCGGTGCCGGCTTGGGGTTATCAACATCCTGGCTTGTGACGATGGCGTCAAAGTAGTGTCGGATGCCGCATTGTTGCAGGATGCCCTCGACAGTTTCGTGCGTGCCGCCGGAGGCTACCGCCATCGGAAGTTTGCCATGGTTGTTGCGAACGATATGCATCACCTCGGGGATCTCCTTGGCGTTGCCGATCAGTTCCATGTACTTAGCCTCCTTTTGGTATGTCACCGCGTCGGAATCAATCTCGACGCCTTGTTCTTCGGAGAGCATCTGCAGCACCTTGAACGGTGAGACGCCGCCAAGCGCGTAAAAACGTTCCTCGGAAAACACGAGGCCGTGCTTGGCCGTGGTGGAACACCAGGCCGCGTAGTGGATCGGCATGGTGTCGACGATCGTACCGTCGCAGTCGAAAATAAGTCCTTCAGGTTTCATTAATAAAGCGCTCACTCGAGGGCGGCCAGGCGTTCCTTGAGGTCGTTGGCCAGCAGGGCCGTGACGACCTCATTGATCTCGCCCTCGATGAACGTTGGCAGATTGTAGAGAGTGAGATCGATGCGGTGATCGGTTACACGATTCTGCGAAAAATTGTAGGTGCGAATACGCTCATTGCGTTCGCCGGTGCCGATCTGTGATTTGCGCTCGGCGGCGTATTTGGCGTGTTCCTCGGCGATCTTCTGTTCCAGTAAACGCGACCGAAGCACCTTCATCGCCTGCTCCTTGTTTTTCTGCTGCGAGCGACCGTCCATGCATCGGACGATCATGCCGCTTGGCTTGTGCTGAATCTGCACCGCTGAGTCGGTGGTGTTTACCCCTTGCCCCCCGGGGCCGGAGGCGCGGCAGACGTTGATTTCCAAATCGTCAGGCTTGATGTCGATATCGACATCCTCTGCCTCGGGCAACACGGCGACGGTGACGGTACTCGTATGCACGCGGCCTTGCGTCTCGGTGGCCGGCACGCGTTGTACCCGGTGGACACCGCTTTCGAACTTGAGCTTCTTGAAAACGTCCTGTCCCTTGATTCCGAAAATGACCTCCTTGTAGCCACCAAGGTCGGACGCGCTGGCATCCATCGACTGGACCTTCCAGCCCTGTGACTCGGCGTAACGGGCGTACATGCGGTGGAGGTCGGCGCAGAACAGAGCCGACTCCGCACCGCCGGCACCGGCGCGAATCTCAACGATCGTGTCGCGCGAGTCAGTCAGGTTCGGTGGGATGATGCCGTATTGCAACTCGAGTTCGAGTCTGCTCTGTTCCGCCTCGAGTTCCGGCAATTCCTCCCGCGCTAGCTCTGCTAGCTCAGAGTCGGCTGGCTCGGCCTGAATCAGTTGCCTGCTGGCATTGATGTCGACGAGCAGTTTGAGATATCGCTCGCCCAGCTCGGCCAGTTTTTTCATTTGCGAGTATTCGCGGGTCAACTCAAGAAACTGTTTGCTGTCACCGGCTACATTGGGAGTGCTCAGGGCGCTTTCCAGTTCGTTCCGGCGTTTGCAGAACTGCTCTATATGGGGTAGAAGATTCACGCTCCAAAAACAGAGAACGCCCGCGGGCGAAAACCGTTTCACTGCCGCGGGCGAACTGCTGAAAGCTAGCTATAGGCTCTTCTTTTTGCGCTTCTTATCGGCGCTCTCTTTGGCAGCCTCGCGGGCGGCCTTGGTCTTGGCTAAGCGCTGCTGGAACTTGTCAACACGACCGGCGGTATCAACAAATTTCTGTTGGCCGGTGTAGAACGGATGGCACTCGTTGCAAATGCCGATAAGCAAGGTAGGTTTGGTGGATCGGGTCTTGATTTCATTGCCGCAAGCGCAACGAATCGTTGATTCCACATATTCCGGATGTAAGTCTGCCTTCATAAAAAAGGGCGGGTAAATTACCA
>Ga0315328_10000190_pt1 | contig 25404 bp, 32 predicted proteins | sample M120032315metaG_FD_203462 | JGI IMG/M metagenome (GOLD analysis project Ga0315328, IMG submission 203462) | Ammonia-oxidizing marine archaeal communities from Monterey Bay, California, United States - M1 200m 32315 | ecosystem: Environmental > Aquatic > Marine > Intertidal zone | place: USA... | reverse complement strand
AACTTTCCAAAAGCATTAGAATAGACAATATTTAAAAAATCAGCAGCATCTTTTCCCTGAATATCAATTTTACCTAAAGTCGTAACATCACATATTCCAACTGAACTTCGAGTTGCTGAAACCTCTCGATCTACGGTCTCTCGCCAATTATTCTCACCAGCTTTTGGAAACCACTGTGCTCTCATCCAATTTCCAACTTCAACAAAAACTGCCCCTTGCTCTTCGGACCACATATGACTTGGAGTTAATCTATAAGGTCGAAAATCTTTACCCCTGGACCTTCCTGCCAACGCACCAAGCGGTATAGGAGTATAGGGTGGACGAAAAATGGTAGTACCTGTCTCCTGAATTGTTTTTCCAGTACATTCAGCCATAATGGCTAATCCCAAAATATTAGAAGTTTTTCCCTGATCAGTCGCCATACCCATTGTGGTATATCTTTTCATATGCTCAACGGACCGAAACCCTTCTGCATGGCTTTGTTTGATGTCCTTGACCGTCACGTCATTTTGCAAATCTACCCAACCCCTTTTAGTAGATTCTTTAACATACCAAAAAGCTGATGATTTCGTGCTATCATCTGATGACAATGGAACCTTAACTTTACTTTCCTTCATTTCAAGACCATCAAGAACATCATGTGCTGCTTTTAAGCCTTCAGTTAATACAGATTGTAAATTAAAAGACCCATTGGCTGAACCAGCAACAGCCATATTTTTTGGTAAATTTGAACCGGGTCTAAAAGCATTTAAGTTAGGATCCCAATTTGGCCTACCCCCTTGATGACAAGTTAGGTGAACATTTGGACTCCATCCACCAGAGACAGCTAAGCAATCACAAGGAATAATTTGACCATTAACCAATGTTATATTTTTAATTCTTTTCCGCCCAGAAGTATTAACAATCTTTCCACCCATTATAATTGAAGCACCAGGTATATTTTCAACAGGATCGCATTTTCTACTATCGATAACGGCTGCTACTTCCATTCCTCTATCTGACAAAATTTTTGCAGTCGCCCAGCCATCATCATTATTGGTAAAAATAGCTGTTTGTTTTCCAGGCAAGACACCCCAACGATTCACGTAGGCTCGAACAGCACTAGCTGTCATTATTCCAGGCCTGTCATTATTTCCAAATGCGATTGGCCTTTCTATTGATCCAGTAGTTAAAATACTTTTCTTAGAATAAATCTTCCACAAAATTTGTCGTGGCTTACCATCAGAATGCAGTAAATGATCTGTACATCGCTCTAATGCCCCAAATATTCCATGATCATAAGAACCATATATAGTTGTTCTATTCATTAATCTAACATTTTCCATATTAGATAATTGTCCAATAGCTCTTCGTGCCCAATCTGTTCCTAGCATTCCATCAATCTCTAAAAGCTCGGAATTCAATCGTCCCCCCATCAGAAAATCTTCGTCTGCTAAAATAACTTTGGCGCCAGCATTTCCAGCAGCCAGCGCGGCTATAATGCCAGCAGGTCCAGCTCCTACTATTAGAACATCACAATGCAAGAATCCCTTATCATAATGATCTGGGTCTTCTAACTTAGATAGAGAACCTAAACCAGCAGACATACGAATAATTGGTTCGTATAGCTTTTCCCAAAAAGCCGCAGGCCACATAAATGTTTTATAGTAGAAACCCGCCCCTACGAATGGTGCCAAAAATAGATCGGTAGCAGCCATTAAATCAAAGTTTAAAGATCCTTTATGGTTCTGGCTCTTGGAATCTAACTGATTAAATAGCTCGACTACAGTTGCTCTAGAATTGGGCTCTTTAAAAGCACCTCTCCTTAACTCAACTAATGCATTTGGCTCTTCAGAACCACTTGTAAATACACCTCGGGGTCGGTGATATTTAAATGAACGACCTAACAATCTAACACCATTGGCAAGCAGTGCAGATGCCAATGTATCACCCTGATACCCCTGATATTTTTTCCCATTAAATGAAAAGTTCATCAGAGTATCACGATTAATTAATCCACCTGATATTCTATCTATTTGCTTCATTTAGATCGACCTCTTGAGCGAGCAACGTCACGCGCCAATTCAACATTAATAATTTCGTGAGTAACCGTATTTCGTGTGACAACAAGCCAACTTCGATCACCTTGCTCATGATACCAAAGTTCTTGCATAGGTCCCGCTACATTATCTCTCAGATACTGGTATTCATAAAATAACTTTGAAGCATTGTCATCTGATGGATCAGGTCTATTAATTAATGATGCATCACCAAAGTAAACAAACTCTGATGCATCACGTGGGCCAAGAAATGGATGATCTATTATCATTTTTATCCTTTAATGTAAGTTTGGTTGAGCACCTACACCCTTTTCATCAAACTGAGCACCTAATCTAAAACGGTCTAAACGCATTTGCTTTGATAGCACATGAGAATTATCAGTAGCGAGCAAATGCGCGTAGCAAAATCCACTTGCAGGAGTTGCCTTAAAACCTCCATAACACCACCCACCGTTAAAATAGAGCCCATCAATATGAGTTCTATCTATAAATGGAGATCCGTCCATAGACATGTCCATAATCCCTCCCCAGCTCCTTAACAAACGTGCCCGTCCAATCATTGGCATGATGGCCATACCACCCTCAACAACATCTTCTACAACGGGAAGATTGCCCCTCTGCGCATAAGAATTATAGCCATCAATATCGCCACCAAATACTAAACCACCTTTATCAGACTGACTAACGTAAAAGTGACCAGCTCCAAATGTTATGACACCTGGAATTACTGGCTTTAGCCCTTCTGTTACAAAGGCTTGCAAAACATGGCTTTCAATTGGCAATCGCATTCCTGCTTTGTTTGCTAATATACCAGACGAGCCAGCAACGCACATTGCTACTTTCTTTGCTTTCACAGGCCCAAGTGTTGTTTCAACCCCAAGGCAACGTCCATTTTCGATTTGAAACCCGGTAACCTCACAATTTTGTATTAAATCTACGCCACGCAAGTCTGCTCCACGAGCATAACCCCAAGCTACAGCGTCGTGTCGAACCGATCCACCCCTTGGCTGCCAGATACCACCTTTTATTGGAAAGCGCGCATTCTCAAAGTTTAAAAACGGACACATTCTCTCAACACCTGATCTATCTAATAAAACTGCACCAGAATTTGTTAGATGCATTGCATTACCACGTCTAGCATATGCATCATGCTGACCATCAGAATGAGATAAATTTAAAATCCCTCTTTGACTAACCATTGCGTTATAGTTAAAATCTTGCTCTAAACCTTCCCATAATTTCATCGAAAATTCATAGAATGGTTGGTTGCCAGGCATCATATAGTTTGAGCGGATTATTGTTGTATTTCGGCCTATATTACCAGATCCAATCCAACCTTTTTCCAAAACCGCAACATTCGTAATACCATGCTCTTTCGCCAAATAGAAAGCGGTTGCCAAGCCATGGCCTCCACCCCCAATAACTATCACATCATATTCTTTTTTCAGAGAAGGTTCTCTCCAGTGAGGGGTCCAACCTCTGTTGCCTGTGAGACCTTCTTTTAGTATTTTAAATGCTGAAAAACCCATGAATAACCCTTTTAATCAATTACAATATATAAAAAGTAAACCATATATAGACTTTACTAAAAAAGACTGAAAATATAAGAAAATGGACAACAAGTTAAATAATACGCCTTACAGTATTGGCCTTCTGCTTACCGAGGGTTTTGCATTGATGTCTTACGCTAGCCTTATTGAACCACTAAGGGCCGCTAACCTACTAGCTGAAAATGAATTATATAAGGTAACTGATATAGCAGTTCAAAGTAGTAGAGTAAAAAGTTCTAGTGGCGCTATTATCCAAACCAAAGATGCAACATCAGATATATTTGACCTAGTCTTAGTTATTACTGGTGGGGATCCAAAAAAATTAGAAGATACAGCTCTATTTGATACATTAAGGCGATTAACAAGATCAAAAACGATCGTAGGTGGAATATCAGGTGGGCCTTATTTACTCGCTGCGGCCGGCTTAATGCGTGGTTATAGAATGACAGTTCATTGGGAGCATGCGCCAGCAATGCAGGAAAGATGGCCTGAGTTATTATTGGAAAGATCATTGTACATATTTGATAGAAAGCGGGTAACCTGTGCCGGAGGCACTGCCCCCCTCGACTTAATACACTCACTGATTACGGAACATCACGGACATGCTTTCGCTCGCAAAGTAAGCGATTGGTTCATGCATACTGATTTTCGTCCAGCGGCCGGACCTCAAAGAGCCGGCCTTGTAGAGAGAATAGGCATAACAGATCAAGCAATATTGAATACAATTGAAGCAATGGAAAATCACATTTCTGATCCGTTGAATTTATTGGAGCTATCCCGAATAGCTCAGGTTGGAGAGCGTCAATTAAATCGTCTGTTTAAAATTAAATTAAATATTACAACCATGGCATATTATAGAGGTCTGCGTTTGGACATGGCTCAAAACCTTTTAAGAAATTCATCTTTATCTGTAACTGAAATTTCGCTAGCTACTGGTTTTTCTGGATCAGCACATTTTTCCAGTTGTTATTCTCAAAAATTCGGTGGACCACCATCTTCTCAGCGACGTTAGAATGGATTTTTTGGATATGTTACATTTGTTAAATAAAGCCCTTCTGGAGGACTAACAGGACCACATAAAGATCTGTCTTTAGCCACAAGAGCTGTCTTTACATCCTCTGGTCGCAACATGCCTGATCCTACCTTTTCTAAGGTTCCAACTAAACTTCGAACTTGATTATGTAAAAAGCTTGGAGCACAAAATTCAAACTGGTACTCATAACCATATGTGGAAATAAGTTTTGTTATATTTATACTTTCAAGAGTTTTTATTGGTGATTTGCTCTGACAACTAGTAGATCGAAAAGTTGTAAAATCATGCTTTCCAATGAGACACTTTTTTGCTAACAGCATCGGTTCTAAATTTAACTCATGTCTCACGTGCCATGCCAATCCACTATCCAAAACTAGTGGTGCGCGTCTTGAAATCAATCTAAATAAATATTTGCGTTCAATTGCAGAAAACCTAGCGTGAAAGTCATTTGGTACTACTGCTATATCTAATATTGCTATTCTTTGGGGTTTTAAATGAAAATTTAAAGCTTCTTTTAATTTGAAGCTTTCCCATTCTTTCGCTAAATCACAATGCGCAACCTGCCCAAGGCCATGAACGCCAGAATCTGTTCTACCAGCTCCAAAAATAGAAGAAATATCCGGATCTAATTTTCGTAAGGCAGTCTCTATTTCTCCCTGAACTGTAATATGATCTTTCTGACGTTGCCATCCAGCAAACCCTTTTCCATTATATTCAATTTTAAACGCATATCTTGGCATAATTAACCTCTTAATGGCGCTTGATTGTTGTGCCAAGCCCTTCAAATGATGATTTGTGCTTTTTATCGGGAATATGTCACTTTACGCAACACAACAGTTCGTTTATAAAAAAGTATGTCGTCATTATTGGACCTGTATATTCGAATTATTTCTCCAGCACTTTATTAATAATGTTGGAAATTAGCGTTTTACTAGACGCACAAAATCTTGAAACTTTTAATTTCTACCGGAGACTTAATTAATGTGCGCAGAAACGTCAGAAAATAAGTTGGACTATAAAAATACGCTAACCTTACCTGAAACAGATTTTCCAATGCGTGCTGGGCTACCCGCGCGTGAACCTATCTGGTTAAAGCATTGGGAAAAGCTTGAAATATACAATACCTTAAGAAAACGAAAAGGAAGGAAGGCATTTATTTTACATGATGGACCGCCTTATGCAAACGGCAATTTACATATTGGGCACGCATTAAACAAGATACTTAAAGACATGGTTGTTCGCTCGCAACAAATGTTAGGACATGATGCACCCTACATTCCAGGCTGGGATTGTCATGGACTGCCAATTGAATGGAAAATCGAAGAAAAATATCGCCAACAAGGAAAAGATAAAGATGACATTCCAATAATTGATTTCAGACAAGAATGTCGAAATTTTGCATCTGAGTGGGTGAAAATTCAGAAAGAAGAATTTAAACGTTTAGGAGTTATTGGAAACTGGGAAAATCCCTATCTAACAATGGATTTTTCTGCAGAAGCAGTTATTGCTGAGGAGTTTCAGAAATTTCTAATGAACGGAGCTTTATTTCAAGGTTCTAAGCCAGTTATGTGGTCCCCTGTTGAAAAAACAGCATTAGCAGAAGCAGAAATAGAATATCATGATCACAAATCAGATACGATCTGGGTCCCATTCACAATAATAAAGGGTTCTAAAGCATTAAAAAATGTTAAAGTAGTTATATGGACAACAACCCCTTGGACCATCCCATCAAATAAGGCGATCGCTTATAATAAAGACATTTCATATGGTATTTATGTTGTGAAAGAAACCCAACAAGAGAGCTGGACCAAAGTAAATGATCTATATCTTATCGCAAATTCATTAGCAGAGGAAACCTTAACAAAAGCTCGAGTAACAAAATTTCAAAAAATACAAAACGTGGACAATAATGAACTGAATGACACAATTTGCTGCCATCCTTTTAATGCAGTAGAAAATGCCAAAGGATTTTGGGATTATGATGTCCCCATTATTGAAGGTGAACATGTTAATGAAGAGGCTGGAACAGGTTTTGTACATACAGCTCCCTCTCATGGTGCCGATGATTATGAGTGTTTTGTAAAAAGAGGGTGGATTGACCAACTGACACATAATATTGGTGAAGCTAGTGAATTCTTACCACATGTTCCATTTTTTGCTGATTTAAAGGTATTTAATCAAAAAGGAAAAGAAGGCGATGCAAACAAAGCTGTGATCAATAAACTTGTAGAAGCTGATGGATTAATAGCTAGAGGACGGCTTACACATAGTTACCCTCACTCGTGGAGATCAAAAGCCCCAGTAATTTTTAGAAATACTCCACAGTGGTTTGCAGCCATTGATAAGAAAATAGGTGGCGATGATACTTATGGGGAAACTATTCGTGAAAGAGCATTAAACTCTATTAATAAACTTGTAAAATGGACTCCAGTTACTGGACAAAATCGCCTACGCTCTATGATAGAAAGTCGACCAGACTGGGTTTTGTCGCGACAGCGAGCTTGGGGTGTTCCCTTAACATGTTTCATTAAAAAAGATGCTAAGCCTACAGATAATAATTTTATCCTCAAAGATGAAAAAGTGAATAAGCGAATAGTTGAAGCCTTTAAAGCCGAAGGAGCAGACGCCTGGTACAAAGAAGGCGCAAAAAAACGTTTTCTCGGAACAAATTATAATGCCGACGAATGGGAACAAGTCTTTGATATATTAGATGTATGGTTTGATAGCGGTTCCACCCATGCATTCGTGCTACGTGACAGACTAGATGGATCTTCAGATGGTTTAGCTGACCTTTACCTTGAAGGAACAGACCAACATCGTGGATGGTTTCACTCATCGATGCTCCAAGCATGTGGAACAAGAGGTCGAGCACCATATCATGGCGTATTAACCCACGGTTTTACGTTAGACGAAAAAGGCACCAAGATGTCAAAGTCAGTTGGCAACACCACTTCTCCTGAACAAGTAATAAATCAATACGGGGCAGATATTTTAAGACTATGGGTTGCCCAGGCAGACTATACATCAGATCTCAGGATAGGTCCGGAAATCTTAAAAAATGTGGCAGACAGTTACAGAAGATTACGAAATACGATGCGGTTTATGCTAGGAAATCTTAATGGTTTCCAAGAATCCGAAAGAGTGGAATTTAAAGATATGCCTGAGCTTGAGCAGTGGGTTTTACACAGGCTTGCAACTTTAGACAAAACAGTAAGAGATGGTTACTCAAATTATGATTTTCAACATGTTTTTCAACAATTATTTCAATTTTGCACAGTAGATTTGAGCACTATATATTTTGATATCAGAAAAGATGCGCTGTACTGTAATTCAAAAAATGAATTAACTAGGCGATCTTCGCGCACGTTATTAGATATACTTTTTAGAAGGTTAACAACTTGGTTGGCTCCAATGCTTGTCTTCACAATGGAGGACGTTTGGTTAACGCGCTTTAAAGAAGAAAATACATCAGTTCATCTCGAAGATATCCCTAAAATAAAAGAAGACTGGTCAAACCCAGAGCTCGATAAAAAATGGAAGACAATTAGGTCCGTTAGAAGAGTAGTAACGGGTGCAATCGAAATAGAACGTAAAGAAAAAAATATCGGTGCATCTTTAGAAGCTGCGCCAATAATATTTATTGAAGATGCAACTGATTTTGAAATAATAAATACGCAAAATTTTGCTGATATCTGCATTACTTCATCAGTCACACTAATTAATAAACCCTTACCTAAAGAAGCTTTCACTATAGAAGACACTTTGGGGGTTGGAGTCATATTCAATAAGGCAGATGGAACAAAATGTGAAAGGTGTTGGAAAATTCTTGAAGAAGTTAAATCTGATCCAAAAAAATGTTTGTGTAAAAGGTGCAATGCGGCGCTTATTTAAAAACTTCATTAACCATTTCCTCATCAATAATTTAATTAAGTTATTGCATATGTGAAATACTCATGAGTTAATATCCAAATGTCCTTATCCATCTTCATCGTGATACTGTGTGCAGCGCTTTTACATGCAAGTTGGAATGCCTTAGTAAAAAATAGCAGTGACAAAATACAAGGTATGCTTGTATTGACCCTAGCGCATGGGTTTTTGGGTGTAGTTCTTGCCTGCTTTGTAGAGATACCAAAAACTGAAGCTTGGCCATGGTTATTAGCCTCAGTGTTTTTTCATGTTATTTATCAATGCCTACTAGCACTCGCTTATAATCATGGGAATTTGAGCAGAGTATATCCAATTGCTCGAGGCACCGCCCCGTTGATTGTGTTGTTGATCTACTTTCTTCTTCTTAAAAACTCTTTAGTTTCAATGGAAATATTAGGAATTTTAATTTTGGGCTTTGGTATATTTGGAATGGCACAGGGAGTGTTTGCTAACCACGAAGATTTAAGGTTATTACCCTACGCGTTTGGATCAGCTATTGCTACGGCGGGCTACACTTTATCTGATGGCATAGGAGCTAGAATTTCTGAAAGTGCCACATCATATATTGCTTGGTTATTTATTTTAACAGTTCCATTTTTCATAACTTCAGCAATCCTGTTGAAAGGTTTTATTGTTATTAAAATTCCAATGAAAACTTGGAAAATTGGCTCAGCGGCAGGAGTATTTTCTTTTTTTTCATATTGGGTCGCTATTTGGGCTATGACAAAAGCACCTATACCTTTGGTTGCTGCTTTAAGAGAAACATCAATTTTATTTGCAGTTTTAATAGGGTTTTTTGTTTTCAAAGAAAAAATTACCAAACAAAAAATTATAGCAGGGCTATTTATTCTATCTGGCTTAGTTGTAATGCGTCTATAGTATGTAAATTAACTGATGATTTCTAATGTGATAAAACAAAAAGATCAACTAATGAACACCATCCAGATCAAAACTTTATAAATAGTTTTTATTTTTTAAAATTTTGTTCTTTTCTTTTTACCTTAATTTTACTATACGCTCTCATTCCCAATGAAATTAGGAATAAATGAAACAGCCTTGCTGGACGACATCCTGGCTTGAGCACAAAAAAAGGAGATAGGGATGTCGATTACAGCAGAAAAAAAAGCAGAGCTTTTAAAAGAATTTGCAACAAAAGACGGTGATACTGGTTCTCCCGAGGTACAAATAGCAATACTTTCCTCTAGGATAGCAACATTAACAGAACACTTTAAAACTCATAAAAAAGATAACCACTCCCGACGTGGTCTTCTTAAGTTGGTGGCTTTGCGGCGTAAGTTACTTGATTACACGCGTAGTAAATCAGAAGATCGCTATCAAGATCTGATTAAAAGACTTGGATTACGCAGATAAGTGTTAAATGCTTACCTTTATTTACGTTAAAAATAATTAAATCATAAATAGAAATATTTTGATTTAGTTTTACATAATATAGTTAAATGCCTGAACCTCAGGCTAAAGATTGCTTTAAACGTCAGGCCTTCCGATTATAGCATGATAATAATTAAAATAAGGTCACAGGCTAAATAGCTTGTCCGACCGTGAGATCTTAAAAAATTAATGATCCACATTGAATAGGAAATAAAATGTTTAATGAAGTAAAAAAAACAATCAAATGGGGTGATGAAACGCTCACTCTGGAAACTGGTAAAATTGCCAGACAAGCAGATTCATGTGTATTAGCAACTCTTGGTGAAACGACTGTAATGGCCGCCGTAACCTTTGCTAAAAAAGAAAAGCCAGGCCAAGACTTTTTTCCTCTAACAGTACATTATCAAGAAAAATATTATGCTGCAGGTAAAATACCAGGTGGCTTTTTCAAACGGGAAGCAAGACCTTCTGAAAAAGAAACTCTAACAGCACGTCTTATAGATCGACCAATAAGGCCATTGTTTGTACCAGGATTTAAAAATGAAGTTTTGGTGATGAATACCGTGTTATCTCATGATTTAATAAATGACCCAGATATTGTAGCAATGATTGCGACGTCTGCAGCTTTAACATTATCTGGGGCTCCATTTATGGGACCAATAGCAGGCGCTAGAGTTGGCTTTTCAAATGGCGAATATACACTAAATCCTGAAGTGTCCGATATGGATAACTTAAGATTAAATCCAGAGCAGCGCTTAGATCTAGTAGTAGCAGGCACAAAAGAAGCCGTCATGATGGTTGAATCAGAAGCTTATGAGCTTTCAGAAAAAGAAATGCTTGGTGCTGTAAAATTTGGACATGAGCAATTACAACCAGTTATTGACCTAATAATAGACCTTGCTGAAGACGCCGCAAAAGAACCAATGGACTTTTCTGCACCTGACTATACAGAAATTTATTCTCGTGTTGAAAAAATTGGTAAAAAAATAATGACTAAAGCTTTCTCTTTGACAGATAAGCAAGAGCGGACAACTGCAGTTGCAGAAGCAAGAGCCAATATAATAGAAAAGCTAACTGAAGAGGATCAATCGAACGGACTACTAGGTTCTGCGATGAAAAAACTTGAAAGTAATATAGTTCGAGGGGCCGTTATAAAGAATGGAAAAAGGATTGATGGACGAGATAGTAAAACCGTCAGACCCATCGTCTCAGAAACAGGCTTTCTTCCAAGGACCCATGGTTCTGCACTATTCACGCGAGGCGAGACACAAGGCTTAGTCATTACAACATTGGGTACAGGTGATGATGAGCAAATAGTAGATGCTTTACACTTAAACTCACGTGCAAACTTTATGTTGCATTATAATTTTCCCCCATACTCCGTAGGAGAAGCCGGCAGAGTTGGACCTCCTGGTCGACGAGAAATTGGTCATGGAAAATTAGCTTGGAGAGCTTTGCAGGCCGTATTACCAGCTCCAACAGATTTTCCATATACTGTCAGAGTCGTATCTGAAATAACAGAATCAAATGGGTCATCATCAATGGCTTCTGTTTGTGGTGCATCTTTATCGATGATGGATGCTGGTGTGCCTTTGAAAGCGCCTGTCGCTGGAGTTGCGATGGGATTAATCTTAGAAGATAGTGGCAAATTTGCGGTATTAACAGATATTTTGGGAGATGAAGATCACTTGGGTGATATGGACTTTAAAGTTGCGGGTACTCAGGCGGGTATTACTTCACTTCAAATGGATATAAAAATTGCAGGAATAACTCCCGACATTATGGAGCAAGCACTCGATCAAGCTAGAGATGGAAGAGTTCATATACTTAATGAGATGTCAAATGCCATTTCAGAAACACAAGATTTCTCCGTCCATGCACCAAGAATAGAAACAATGCACGTGGCTACAGATAAAATTCGAGAAGTGATAGGATCTGGCGGCAAAGTTATACGTGAAATTGTTGAAGTTTCTGGAGCAAAAGTAGACATAAATGATGAAGGTGTTATTAAAATTGCGAGCCCAAATGGCGAAGCAATAAAAAAGGCATATGACATGATTTATGCAATAGTCGCCGAACCTGAAGTTGGTACAATTTATACTGGAAAAGTTGTAAAATTAATGGACTTTGGAGCATTTGTAAATTTCTTTGGCAAACGAGATGGCTTAGTTCACATCAGTCAGATTGAAAACCGTCGTTTAAGCCATCCATCGGACGTTTTGAAAGAAGGTCAAGAAGTAAAAGTAAAACTCTTGGGTTTTGACGATCGCGGAAAGACAAAACTAGCGATGAAAATGGTTGATCAAGAAACTGGAGAAGAAATAAAACAAGATGTCGACGACAAATAGAAATTCTTAATAATATTGCTTACGCGTTCATGTATTTGTTTACTCAAATAAAAACGCGTAAGCAATTTGTCTAAGGCAATAAAAAAATTTCGTTACAAATTTTAAAAATCTAATTTAGTAACTTTTTTATAATTTTATTTTAAGAGGTAATACAAATGCTAAACAAACGCTTATTTTATATTAATGGCTCTTGGGTGGAGCCAGAGCTTTCAAATGATTTTAATGTTATTGACCCCTCCACAGAAGAACCTTGTGCAGTCATTTCATTAGGATCTGAAGCAGATACCAATACGGCTGTTGCTGCGGCTCGAGGCTCATTTGAAAGCTGGATGTTCACTCCAAAAAATGAGCGACTCCAGCTAATTGAAAATATTTTAGAAGAATACCAAAAAAGAGCGGAAGATATGGCTAATGCTATTAGTCTTGAAATGGGTGCACCCATAGAAATGGCTAGACAGCAACAAGTTGGAACTGGGCTTAATCACATCAAAGGTTTTATAAATGTTTTTAGAGATTTTAAATTTGATCAAAATTTGAGTGAAAATACACCATATGACAAAATCCTTTACGAACCTGTGGGTGTTTGTGGATTAATAACTCCTTGGAATTGGCCAATGAACCAGGTCACATTAAAAGCAATACCAGCAATAGCAGCTGGATGTACAATGGTACTGAAGCCCTCAGAAATAGCACCATTATCTTCAATGGTTTTTTCAGAAATATTACATGAAGCTGGATGTCCAGCTGGTGTTTTTAATATGGTTAATGGCGATGGTGTGGGAGTGGGATCACAGTTATCAGCGCACCCAGATGTTGATATGATCAGTTTTACAGGCTCAACTCGTGCAGGTATTGCTATTTCCAAAGCTGCTGCAGATACATTAAAACGAGTAACCTTGGAACTTGGCGGCAAAGGAGCAAATCTAATATTTGCCGATGCCAGTGAAAAAGCAATTAAAAATGGTGTGTTACGCGTAATGAATAACTCCGGTCAATCATGCAATGCACCAACCAGAATGATGGTCGAAGAATCGATGTATGAGAAGGCTGTTTCTGTCGCAGCTGAAGTGGCAGATTCAATAAAAGTTTCTTCAGGCCATGAAGATGGTCGTCACATAGGTCCAGTGGTGTCAGAAGTGCAATTTGATAAAATACAGAACTTAATTAATAAAGGCGTAGAAGAAGGTGCAAAATTAGTAGCTGGAGGTCCAGGCAGACCAGAAGGTCTAAATCGTGGTTATTATGTTAAACCAACTGTTTTTGCCGATGTTACTCAGGATATGACAATCTATAATGAAGAAATTTTTGGGCCAGTGTTATCAATCATGCCTTTTAAAAATGAAGATCACGCAGTGGAATTAGCAAATGACACAAATTATGGGTTAACCAATTACGTCCAATCAGAAGACGACGAAAAACGTAATCGTGTGGCCAGACGTTTAAGATCTGGAATGGTAGAAATGAATGGATTACCACGAAGTTCTGGCTCACCATTTGGGGGTTATAAACAATCTGGAAATGGTCGCGAAGGCGGTATTTGGGGACTTGAGGACTTTTTAGAGGTTAAATCAGTTTCTGGATGGTCGTCTTAAAACAACATTTTCATAACTTTGAATTTTTATAATTCAAGGTTATGATTCTTTTTAAATATCACGTTTTCTCTTAGCTCCTAGATATAGAATATCTGAGTATTTCTTATTAACTCTATTTCTTATCAATATCTGCTTTTCCTCCATATTATTGATAGGTCGATGCAATAAATAAAAATGTCCATAATCATCAACTCCTCTTACTAATTGAGCAGATGTTTTCCCATGAACGCATTTAACATGAGTCGGTATATAAGTTTGAATAGCAAACCCAATACGACGGTAATCACTTTTATTTGGTTGGGATCCATGAATTTGGTTTTGACTTAAAGATTTTCCCATCACCTATGCTGCACTAATATATTTTCGAAATCTTACAAAAAATGCACCCAAAAAGATAGATTTTAAATACTTCATTTATATTTAAAGAAAAATAAACTTAACTACTTGCAAGACATAACCAAATTTGAATATACCAAGGTATTAAAAGGCTTATTTTATGAAAATCCATTTGAATTTAAAACAATATTCCATTGTTATAATACTTCTGTTTTGTTCTGCTTGCTCTATTTCTAACTATCCAACTGAGATACCAACCATTCCAAATATTGGGAAATTTAAACTAGGCCACTTGGTAGTAAAAGCAGAAAATGCACAAAAAGGGTTCTTTAGCCGGAATGCATCAGAAGAAGTACTGGAAAAGACGTTAAAAGAAAAATTAACAAAATTATTAAGTAATCAGAATGGAGATCACTTTTTCCATATTTCAGCTATAATAAGTGGTTATGTTTTAGCTCAACCTGGAATCCCAGTTCTATTATCACCAAAATCAGTGCTTATAATAGACGTATTTATTTTTGATGACAAAACGCAACAAAAGGTCTTTGAAAAACCCAGACGCTTTACTATATTTGAGTCTTTTAGCTCTGATACTATCATTGGAACAGGTTTAACATTAACCGCGGAACAGCAATTAGATGATCTAACCACAATAGCAGCAAACAAAGTTGGTGACTGGTTAATTGATAATAAAGAAATATTCAAAAAATAATTATAGTTATAGCGGCTTGATTTTTTTGTAAAAACTGAGTAGGCAACAGCCGTCAATTTATAAAGACTTATTATTGGTCTTAAAGAAAGCAAAGGAGGCCAAGATATGGCAAAGGAAAAGTTTGAACGCACGAAGCCACATTGTAACATTGGTACTATTGGCCATGTTGACCACGGCAAAACAACGTTAACTGCGGCAATTACAAAGCAGTTTTCGGATAACTTTAAAGCTTACGATGAGATTGATGGGGCTCCTGAAGAGAAAGCCCGTGGAATTACAATTTCCACAGCACACGTTGAGTATGAGACAGAAGCACGTCACTACGCACACGTTGATTGTCCAGGACACGCTGACTATGTGAAGAACATGATCACAGGCGCTGCGCAAATGGATGGTGCTATTTTAGTTGTTAGTGCTGCTGATGGTCCTATGCCTCAGACACGTGAGCATATTCTTCTTGGCCGTCAGGTTGGCATTCCAGCGATGGTTGTTTTCATGAATAAGGTGGACCAGGTAGATGATGACGAGCTTCTAGAACTTGTTGAGATGGAAATTCGCGAACTTCTTTCAGCTTATGACTATCCTGGTGATGATATTCCTATTATTGCTGGCTCAGCTTTGGCTGCTTTAGAAGATCGTGATGATGCTATTGGCAAAGAAAAGATTGCAGAGTTAATGGCTGCTGTGGATACGAGTATTCCACAACCTCCACGTGCTATAGATGAGCCATTCCTAATGCCAATAGAAGATGTGTTCTCAATTTCTGGACGCGGAACTGTTGTAACAGGCCGTGTGGAGCGTGGTGTTATTAATGTTGGTGATGATATTGAGATTGTTGGTATTAAAGATACAAGCAAAACAACATGTACTGGTGTGGAAATGTTCCGCAAACTACTGGATCGTGGTGAAGCTGGTGACAATGTAGGCGTATTGCTACGTGGTGTTGGACGTGAAGATGTTGAGCGTGGACAGATTCTTTGTAAGCCAAGTTCTGTTACTCCTCATACTAAATTTGAAGCCGAAGTTTATATTTTGACTAAAGATGAGGGTGGTCGTCACACACCATTCTTTGCAAACTATCGTCCACAGTTTTACTTCCGTACAACTGATGTTACTGGAACGGTTGAACTACCATCAGGAACAGAAATGGTAATGCCTGGTGATAATCTTAAGTTTGACGTAGAACTCATAGCACCGATCGCAATGGAACAAGGCTTACGTTTCGCGATCCGCGAAGGGGGCCGAACAGTTGGTTCCGGTGTAGTATCTAAAATCAACGCGTAAGCGTAATTATAGTTCGATGTGGGCGGAGATCATTCCGCACCACCTCTCAACCGCGAAAGGTTAAAAAATGCAAAGCCAAAATATTAGAATCCGGCTGAAGGCTTTCGATTTCAGAGTGCTTGATTCCTCAACACAAGAAATTGTAAATACCGCAAAGCGTACTGGTGCTACTGTTCGTGGACCAATACCATTACCAAATAAAATTGAAAAATTTACTGTTTTGCGTGGCCCGCATGTGAACAAAAAATCTAGAGAACAATTCGAAATAAGGACACATAAGCGTCTTTTAGATATTGTCGATCCGACTCCGCAAACTGTAGATGCGCTAATGAAGCTCGATCTGGCAGCTGGTGTGGATGTTGAGATAAAGCTTTAAGGAGGCTGATTAATGATGCGCTCTGGAATTATAGCAAAAAAAGTAGGTATGACGCGTCTATTTATGGACGATGGTAAGCAAGTACCTGTAACTGTTTTACAGTTGGACAGTTTACAGGTTGTTGCCCAGCGTACCACCGAGAAAGACGGTTATACTGCTGTGCAATTGGGTTCAGGAATGGCTAAGGCAAAACGTACTTCTGCAGCCATGCGGGGACATTTTGCGGTAGCTAAGGTTGCCCCAAAACGGAAAATAGCTGAGTTTAGAGTGTCCGAAGACGCTTTGATTGAGGTCGGTCAAGAAATTTCAGCTGAACACTTCTTAGAAGGCCAAAAAGTCGATGTTTCAGGTAACTCGATTGGTAAGGGTTTCGCGGGTGGAATGAAGAGACATAATTTTAAAGGCCTTAGAGCAACGCACGGCGTTTCAATTAGCCACAGATCGCATGGTTCAACGGGTCAATGCCAAGAACCTGGTAAGGTTTTTAAAGGAAAGAAAATGGCTGGCCATATGGGTGCTGCAAAAGTTACAACTCAAAATCTTGAAGTAGTCAAAACGGACTCTGCTCGTGGATTGATTATGATTAAGGGTGCTGTGCCAGGTTCTAAAGGTGGATGGGTGACTGTCAAAGATGCGGTTAAAAAGCCAAGTCCAAACGACCTTCCTTTTCCTGCTGCATTGAAATCCACAATAGCTGAGACCGCTGACTCAAGTTCGGAATTAACTGAGGGAGGTTCAGAATAATGAAAAAAGATGTAATTAAATTGGACTCTTCAAAAGCTGGTTCTATCGAACTTGCTGATGAAGTTTTTGCATTAGAGCCCAGAGCTGATATTTTGCACCGAGTCGTGCGCTGGCAAAGAGCTAGGGCTCAGGCAGGTACTCATAAAGTTAAAACACGCTCAGAAGTTAGTTATTCCACAAAAAAAATATACCGTCAAAAAGGAACTGGTGGTGCTAGGCACGGAGCAAGGTCCGCTCCGATCTTTCGTGGTGGTGGAGTTTATAAGGGGCCTACACCCAGAAGTCATGCTTTTGATTTACCAAAGAAAGTAAGGGCAATGGGGCTTCGACATGCGCTGTCTGCAAAAGCAGCGGCGGGTGAGTTGATTGTTTTGGATGATGCTTCGTTAAAAGCTGGTAAGACGAAAGAATTAGCGAATGCTATACAGAAAATGGGTTGGAAACGCACACTGTTTATTGACGGTTCAGAGGTGAATGTTGAATTTGCACGTGCTGCATCTAATCTTGATGGAGTTGACGTCTTACCGTCTGCTGGAGCGAATGTATATGATATCCTCAAACGTGATACTTTGGTTTTAACTAAGTCTGGGGTGCAGGCTTTGGAGGCTAGATTAAAATGAGCAGTAAATCAGAATATTATGATGTAATTAGACGGCCAATTGTGACTGAAAAAGCAACAATGGCCTCCGAATCTGGGGCAGTTGTGTTTGAAGTAGCAATGGATTCTAACAAACCTATTATTAAAGAAGCTGTAGAAGCTTTATTTAATGTAAAAGTGAAATCAGTAAATACCACTATCTCAAAAGGTAAAACAAAACGTTTTAAGGGGCAGTTGGGAAGACGAAAGAATACGAAGAAAGCCTATGTAATGTTAGAAGATGGAAATACCATCGACGTTAGTACAGGCCTTTGATAGAACCAGTCGAATCGCAATCTAATTTAGTTTTGTGAATTTGATTTTAAGCCTTAAACTTCACTAGAAGTAGGAGGCATAACCAGCTAAGATCAGATGTTCTGATTGAAGCAAGAAGACGGAAGACAGAAAGATGGCATTAAAGTCGTACAAACCGACCACGCCAGGCCAACGAGGGTTGGTTCTGATTGACCGTTCGGAACTGTGGAAAGGGCGCCCAGTTAAATCTTTAACAGAAGGTTTGATTAAGAATGGCGGTCGAAACAATACCGGACGTATAACAATGCGCCGCAAGGGCGGTGGTGCTAAACGGTTATACCGTGTTGTGGATTTTAGACGGAACAAATTAGATTTACCTGCAGTAGTAGAGAGAATAGAATATGATCCAAACAGGACGGCATTTATTGCTTTAATTAAGTATTCTGATGGAGAGCAGTCATATATTTTAGCACCACAGCGGCTGACTATAGGTGACAGTATTGTTTCATCGTCCAAAACAGATATTAAGCCTGGTAATGCTATGCCGTTCACTGGGATGCCGATAGGAACAATTGTTCATAATATTGAGTTAAAGCCTGGCAAAGGTGGGCAAATAGCACGGGCTGCTGGTACTTATGGACAATTTGTTGGGAGAGATGGTGGATATGCTCAGATAAGATTATCATCGGGTGAGTTAAGGCTTGTTAGACAAGAATGTATGGCTACGGTTGGAGCTGTATCCAATCCAGACAATTCTAATCAGAATTTTGGTAAAGCGGGACGTAATAGACACAAAGGAATTCGACCAAGTGTGAGGGGTGTTGTTATGAATCCGATTGATCACCCGCATGGTGGTGGTGAGGGACGAACCTCAGGTGGACGTCATCCAGTTACGCCATGGGGCAAACCAACAAAGGGTGCCCGTACACGAAACAAAAATAAAGCGTCACAAAAGCTGATAATCCGCTCTCGTCACGCCAAGAAGAAGGGACGATAATATGTCACGTTCTGTTTGGAAAGGTCCATTTGTTGATGCTCATGTATTGAAAAAGGCCGAAAAATCAAAAGAATCAGGTCGTAATGACGTCATTAAAATATGGTCACGCAGATCTACTATATTACCGCAGTTTGTTGGCTTAACATTCGGTGTTTATAACGGTAGAAAACATATTCCTGTAAACGTATCTGAAGACATGATTGGGCAGAAATTTGGGGAATTTAGCCCAACCCGTACGTACTATGGTCATGCAGCAGATAAAAAAGCGAAACGGAATTAAGTTATGGGTAAAGAAAAAAATTCTCGCCGCGTGACGGAAAATGAAGCTCAGGCACGCAGTATTATGCTTCGTACTAGTCCTCAGAAACTCAATTTATTAGCGCAAATGATACGTGGAAAGAAAGTTGACAAAGCATTAAGTGATTTGTCCTTTTCAAAACGTCGGGTAGCAAGTGAAGTGAAGAAATGTCTGCAGTCTGCGATAGCAAATGCTGAAAATAATCATGGTTTAGAAGTGGACGAACTCATTGTTTCTGAAGCTTTTGTTGGTAAAAATTTAGTAATGAAAAGAGGACGTCCAAGAGCGCGTGGACGTTTTGGTAAGATATTAAAGCCATTTGCGCAAGTAACAATCACTGTTCGGCAGGTAGAGGAGCAAGCATAATGGGTCAGAAGGTCAATCCAATCGGTATGCGATTGCAGGTTAATCGAACTTGGGACAGTCGTTGGTACGCTACCAGTAAAGATTTTGGTAATTTATTATTAGAAGATTTGAAGATAAAGAAGTTTATTAATGAAGAATGTAAACAATCAGGTATTTCTAGAGTCATTATTGAGCGGCCACACAAGAAATGCCGTGTAACTATTCACACAGCGCGTCCTGGAGTGATTATAGGAAAAAAAGGCGCTGATATTGAGACTTTACGCCAAAAGGTCGCAAGCTTAACAGATTCGGAATTGCACTTGAACATCGTTGAGGTGCGCAAACCTGAACTAGACGCGCGATTGGTTGCGGAGGGCATTGCACAGCAATTAGAACGGCGCGTGTCGTTTCGTCGAGCGATGAAAAGAGGTGTGCAAAGCGCTATGAGAATGGGAGCCTTAGGTATTCGAGTTAACGTAGCAGGGCGTCTTGGTGGTGCTGAAATAGCCAGAACAGAGTGGTATAGAGAAGGTCGTGTTCCATTGCATACTCTGCGGGCTGATATAGATTATTCGGGCTATGAGGCAGAAACTGCTTATGGAATTATCGGTATTAAAGTATGGATTTTCAAAGGTGAGATTATGGAACATGATCCAGCCGCCCGAGATAGACGACAACAAGAGCTTCAAGACAGCGGTGGGCCACGTCCACATCGTCGTGATCGATAAGGGGAAAATAAATGCTGCAACCAAAACGTAGTAAATTTAGAAAAATGCATAAAGGCCGCATTCATGGTGAGGCCAAGGGTGGTTCGCTATTAAATTTTGGGTCTTTTGGTCTTAAAGCGATTGAACCTGAGAGAATTACGGCTCGTCAAATTGAAGCTGCAAGAAGGGCAATGACTCGACATATGAAGCGTCAAGGTAGAGTTTGGATCAGAATTTTTCCTGATTTACCCGTTTCAAAGAAGCCTACAGAAGTAAGAATGGGTAAAGGCAAGGGGTCAGTTGAGTTTTGGGCTGCAAAAGTAAAACCGGGTCGTATAATGTTTGAGATTGACGGGGTATCAGTTTCTGTGGCAAAGGAAGCCCTTAGGTTGGCAGCGATGAAGCTGCCAATCAAAAGTCGAGTGGTCGAAAGAGAAGATTGGTAAGAGTTTTGTGAGATTTTTGATCTCTAGGAAAAAGAACCATTTTTGATAATTTTGGTTCACATGAAAGGAAAGTGGCGATGAACGCTACTGAGTTAAAACAAAAAACACCGGACCAGCTTAATGAAATGTTAGCTGACCTTAAAAAAGAAGCATTTAATCTTCGTTTTCAGGCTGCGACCAATCAGCTTGAAAATACTTCGCGAATGCGGTCTGTGAAAAAAGATGTTGCCCGTGTTAAAACTATAATCAATCAAGTAACTTCGGTTACTGAAGCGGAATAAGGACAGCGGATATGCCAAAACGTATTCTCACAGGGACGGTAACGTCCAACAAAAATGAACAAACGGTTACAGTGTCAGTTGAGCGGAGATTTAAGCATCCAGTTTTGAAAAAAATTATCAGGAAATCAAAAAAATATCGGGCGCATGACCCAAAAAATAGTTTCAAAGAAGGTGATCAGGTGCGTATACAGGAGTGTGCGCCAGTATCAAAAAGTAAACGCTGGGAAGTGCTAGTAGCCTAGACCCAGATTAATCGAAACCCTGGGGTGGGAACATCCCCAAAGGTCGGGAGTAGTTAAATGATCCAGATGCAAACTAATCTGGATGTTGCTGACAATAGCGGTGCTCGCCGCGTTCAGTGCATCAAGGTGTTAGGTGGCTCAAAACGTCGATATGCCTCTGTCGGAGACGTAATTGTTGTATCAGTAAAAGAGGCTATACCAAGAGGGCGAGTAAAAAAAGGCGATGTACGAAAGGCAGTGGTGGTTCGTACTGCAAAGGAAGTTCGTCGTGAAGATGGTACAGCTATACGTTTTGATAGTAATGCTGCGGTAATTCTGAGTAATACTAATGAGCCAATGGGCACACGAATTTTTGGGCCAGTTGTGCGTGAACTACGTAGTAAGAATTTTATGAAGATTATTTCTTTAGCTCCGGAGGTATTGTAATGGCCTCAAAGCTCAAAAAAGGCGATAAAGTAGTTGTGCTTGCTGGTAAGGATAAGGGTAAAGAAGCCGAAATAATGTCTGTTAACCCGAAATCTGGAAAAGCGATTGTCCAAGGGGTGAATATGGCTATCCGGCATACTAAACAAACTCAGAGTAACCAAGGTGGTAGAATCCCACAAGAGCAACCAATTCAGTTGTCTAATCTTGCAATGTTAGATCCAAAAGATGGTGGCGCTACTAGGATAGGGTTTCGGTTAGAAGATAAGAAGAAAGTACGATATGCAAAAAAATCAGGAGAATTGATCTAATGTCTGATTATATGCCAAGGCTCAAAACACAATATAGAGACACAATATCTAACGCATTGATGGAAGAATTTTCCTATAAAAATAGAATGCAACTTCCTAAGTTAGATAAAATTGTATTAAATATTGGATGTGGCCGAGAGGCCGTAAGAGATAGTAAGAAAGTCAAATCAGCAGAGGCGGATTTAGCTTCAATAGCGGGACAAAAGCCTGTTATTAATATAGCAAAACAATCAATCGCGGGCTTTAGGGTGCGTGAGGGAATGCCGTTAGGCGTTAAAGTAACGCTTCGTGGGGACCGGATGTTTGAGTTTATGGATAGACTTGTAACGATAGCAATGCCAAGGGTACGTGATTTCCGTGGTGTATCTGGCAAAAGCTTTGATGGGCGTGGTAACTACGCTATGGGCTTGAAGGAACATATAGTATTTCCCGAAATTGAGTTTGATAAAGTGGATGAAATCTGGGGAATGGACGTTATAATATGCACTACCGCAAACACTGATGCGGAAGCAAAAAGCTTGTTGAAACATCTTAACATGCCTTTCAATAGCTGATTGCGGAAGAGGGAAAATTAATGGCAAAAGTATCAATGGTACAAAGAGAAGTTAAAAGACAGAAGTTGGTTGAAAAATTTGCAGCTAAGCGCGCAGCGCTTAAAAAATTAGCTGCTAATCAAGATTTACCAATGGAAGAAAGATTTAAAGCACGACTTAAGTTGGCAAAGTTACCTCGTAATTCTTCAGCCACTCGATTGCATAATAGATGTCAATTGACCGGTCGCCCGCATGCCTATTATCGTAAGTTAAAAGTTTCTCGTATCGCGCTTCGTGAACTTGCCTCCAATGGTGAGATCCCTGGCATGGTAAAGTCAAGCTGGTGAGGGGAGAATAAAAATGAATGATCCTTTAGGAGATATGTTGACACGAATTCGAAATGCTCAATTGCGTGGAAAATCAACTGTAAAAACCCCAGCTTCAAAATTACGTGCTTGGGTGCTGGATGTACTCAAGGGTGAAGGCTACATACGTAGTTATGAGGCTAAAACTGGGTTGAATGGACATCCAGAATTGGAAATTAGCTTAAAGTACTTTGATGGAACTCCAGTGATAAAAGAATTAAAAAGAGTTTCGACACCTGGGCGCCGAGTTTATGCGGGTGTGAAAGACATTCCAACAGTTCGTCAAGGATTAGGAATAGCAATAGTATCTACACCTAGTGGTGTTATGTCTGATGCAGCTGCACGAACCGCCAATATTGGTGGTGAAGTGCTCTGTACGGTCTTCTAAGGAGTAATTTATGTCTCGAATTGGGAAAAAACCAGTTGTATTGCCTTCGGAAGTTACAGCAAATGTATCAGGGCAGACAATTGAGGTTAAAGGACCTAAGGGCGCCTTGAGTTTTAAAGCAACTGACGATGTTGATATTAAAGTCGATGGAAACATTGTCACTATCCTGCCTCGTGGCTCGTCAAAAAGAGCGAAGCAGCAATGGGGAATGTCACGAACGTGTATTTCAAACTGTGTAACTGGTGTTACTGAGGGTTTTAAAAAGGAACTAGAAATAAGCGGTGTTGGATATAGAGCACAAATGCAGGGTAATGTATTAAAATTGACTTTGGGATTGTCGCATGATGTTAACTTTGAAGTCCCAGATGGCGTTACAGTAACTGCTCCCAAGCAAACTGAAATTATAGTTGAGGGAATAGATTCTCAGTTAGTTGGCCAAGTAGCTGCTAACATACGAGCTTGGAGAAAACCTGAACCTTATAAGGGTAAAGGAATTAAGTATAAAGGTGAATATATCTTTAGAAAAGAAGGTAAGAAGAAGTAAGGACGGAAAATATGGCTAACACAAAAAAACAGCTGTTTCAAAAACGCCGTCTGCGCGTTCGAAACAAATTAAAAAGCTCTGCTAATGGCAGGCCAAGGCTGAGCGTAAATAGGTCGAACAAAAATATATCAGTTCAACTGATAGATGATATTAAAGGTGTTACTTTGGCCTCAGCATCATCTTTGGAAAAAGGGCTTGGTGTTGTTGGTACTAATAATATCACAGTTGCTGCAAAGATCGGGGAGATTATTGCAGAAAGAGCAAAGAAGGCTGGGATAGAAGAATGTTATTTTGATAGAGGAGCGTTTCTTTTTCATGGAAAAGTGAAGGCTCTAGCAGATGCTGCCCGTGAGGGCGGCTTGAAGTTTTAAGGAGCGATAAGATGGCCAGAGAAAATAATCGTCGCGATCGTGACGAAACTCCGGAGTTTGCTGATAGATTAGTAGCGATAAATAGAGTATCAAAAACCGTTAAAGGTGGTAAGCGCTTTGGTTTTGCAGCTTTAGTCGTTGTGGGTGATCAGCGGGGTAGAGTTGGGTTTGGAAAGGGTAAAGCTAAGGAAGTTCCGGAAGCTATACGAAAAGCAACCGAACAAGCAAAACGCCAATTGGTTCGAGTGCCCCTCAGAGAGGGTAGAACATTACACCACGATATGGAAGGTCGTCACGGTGCAGGTAAAGTAGTTATGCGCACAGCTTCTCAGGGAACTGGTATAATAGCGGGAGGTCCAATGCGCGCTGTATTTGAAATGCTTGGTGTGCAAGACGTAGTAGCTAAGTCTTTAGGTTCTCAAAATCCCTATAATATGATTAGGGCCACGATAGATGGTTTAACCAGAAGTGCTAGCCCTCGAATGGTTGGGCAAAGAAGAGGGAAAAAAGTATCTGATTTATTTCCTAAAATGCCCTCGAATGTGAGCAATGAAGCTGAGAAAGTGGAGGCATAATCAATGGCTAAAACAATAATTGTCAAGCAGATTGGTTCACCGATTAGGCGTCCCCAAAAGCAGCGGCAAACCTTAATAGGTTTGGGTTTAAATAAAATGCATAAAACGAGAGAACTTGAAGATACCGCATCAGTTCGTGGAATGGTTAATAAGATTTCGCATTTAGTAGAGATTATTGAAGAAAAGGGTTAGTGTTTTATTTCTTTACGAAAAGTATAAGTTTTAAACATCAGTTATTTAACATTTAAAAGCCGCGTTCATCCTAATTCGCTCTGGGGATGTTTCCGGCAGAGGAGAGCGAAATGAGACTAAATGAATTGCGGGATAATCCCGGCGCAACAAAATCAAAGAAACGT
>Ga0315328_10000186_pt1 | contig 25769 bp, 18 predicted proteins | sample M120032315metaG_FD_203462 | JGI IMG/M metagenome (GOLD analysis project Ga0315328, IMG submission 203462) | Ammonia-oxidizing marine archaeal communities from Monterey Bay, California, United States - M1 200m 32315 | ecosystem: Environmental > Aquatic > Marine > Intertidal zone | place: USA... | reverse complement strand
CTTCAAAACTACGTCCAGTTCCATCCGAGACCATGCCGTCTTTATTTTGAATTGCCCTGCCGTATGGTTGGAAAACTATAACCTTATCTTTTTTAGTTTTTTCTTTAACTTCGTTAATAAGTTGTTGTCCAAACATCTGTTCTTGTCTATTAAGAATTATTCTTGGGTGAGGTAGATCTCGTAAGCCTTTATTGTTAATACCAATATCATATGCTTCAGCAATACTACATTTTTGATTATAATACTCCCAGATCCTATAAGGCTCTGGTGTACATAAGTTCATATTAATTAATTTTTCTTGGAATAAATTTTTGTGCCAAACATCATATGCTCTAGCATGAAGGGTAGAATGTCCTTTATAAAAGTCTGTTCCGCCTTCACATACGATAACAAAATCGTCATCTGGATTTTCTTCTGTAAATCGTTCTAAAGCAGGAATTGATGCTATTACCCGGCCGGCACCACCGTTAATAAAAATGGCTGTGTTTCGTTTTTCTGACATCCGTTATCCTTTTTTAAGTTACGTCGCACTTCAATTGTGTTACGCAAGATATTTAAAGGATTTAGATTTTTTAGGATTGTTTTCTGGCTGTAATTGTTCCAGCTACTCTAGTCTTGCCTGCAGGCGAACTTGGAGCCGCAGGTAAGCCATCAGCAACACCATCATCGTATGATGTAGCATCAGTACTTAGATTTAGTCTAGCTAGGTCTTTAGCCATATAATTACCACCTTGTTCAGGTGGAATATAGTGGTTTGTAACAGGATGATATGTGTGTTCCATTAAGAATCCATCACTTGGATCATTTCTTTCTTCTTCAGTTTGGTAACGTCTAACACGTTGCCCTTCCCATTGTGCTTCTTTATCATTAGGAGCATCTGGAAGTCTAACTTTCCAAGGGTCAATACGTGCTACTTTAGTTAATGTAAATTCAGCACCTGTTCCTGCATCAGTAGTTGGTGTATTTGCCACGTCAGCGTGTGTTTGTGCCGCCTTAATGTGTCTACCCAAAAATGCGTTACGTGTTCTAACTTCTGTAATAGCACCGTCACCGTCTACTGCTTCTACAATAATTGTAAGATCAAGTGTCATTTTTTCTTGACTAATTGCTTCTCCTTCTGGTATACCCGGAGTAGCTTCTGTTGGTTTAACCTCTGCAATAACTCCTTCTGGAATTAAAGGATTATCACCGTCTGATCGAAGCCTAGGATCTTCCATGATAGCTGTTTTGGCATCTGTTTTCTTTGGAATGTCGCCTCTATTTGTTAACGAAGCATCATAGTGATCAAAGCCTGGTCTCCAACCCATCGGTTGGCAAAGATCATCTTTTTCGCCTAAGTCACTATCTTTAAATCCAAAAACTGATTTATCAACTACAAATTTATCACCTACCTTGTAGTCTGCACCACCATTGTCAATAGTTATGCCAAAAGAAGCGCCGTATAATTCTGGAATTTCTCTAAGGGTTTTTCTATAATCTACCCAAGCCTCATTTAATGCGGCTGGCATATCATCATGTACGTGTCCGTCGCTACCACTTAATTTAGACCAACGTACTTTTTTCGCTGAATACCAACTAACGTGTGGCTTTTTAAAAGGTAAAGGATAAACCCAAGTTCCGCCTATTCCTGTTTTAGGATCGTGGCCGTTTGGATTAAATTCTATATCTGCAATCTCGTATGTATGATCTGGACTTGGCATTTCTGGTTCCATATGTACATGGAACTCACCATTTTTTCTTTTTGTTGGTAATGTTTCTGTAGTATAAGGTCTATTATCTAAAAATAAATCATCAACATCAGGTTCAAGTAATTCGCAAATCAGCGGATGCTCTACACAATCAATTAATACCTTATAATCCCTATAAGTTGGCATAAAATCAGGTTCTAAATCGTTTGTTCCAGGATCACCAGATCTTTTATTTGTAATCTTATTCATAAAGATCCATAACTTCTCAGGGCCTTTATATGTGTGAGAACCTTTTTTACCTTCTGTAGTAGATTGGTAAAGATATGCATTTGGCATATCATATGAAAATTTTATTTCTACGTGTTTAAAAGCCATAATTTATCCTAGTAGTATACAACGTATACTGCCCCTCCAGCCCCTGGAGATCCACAGCAACAACCACCGTATGATTGTGAACTTGATCCTGCTCCACCTGGCCATGAACCAAACATATCGCCGCCTCGTGTACAACAACCATTTGGTCCCATTCTTGGACCTGATTGTGCCATTGGCGCTGTTGGTATATATTGTAATCCTCTATCACCACAATGCTGTGAGCGTTGTGCCGTACCTTTAATTCCTGAAATTCCAAAGTCAACATTATTAGGTTGTTGTGAACAGTTATAACAGTTTATACAGCAACTATAACAACTAAAAAATCCGTGACATTGTGAACAGTTTGTACAGTATCCACCACAAGCTGTTGCACAAAAGCAACTTAATCCTGATGGTGTTCCCATTACATAAGTTTGACATCCATGATAATTTGATTGTTCAGGTCTGCAACAAAGTGATCCTGCCGCACAAATTGTAAATGAATCGCCTGCCGTTACGTTAGTACTTTTAAGTGCATAACTTCCTGAGTCTGCCGAGTATCCTTGCATACAACAACATGATCCTTGACCTGATGAACCACCGCCCCACATTTCAAAAACTGCATAAGATGCCCCTGAAGGTACTGTCCAATGACAACATTTTCCGCCGTTGTTAGTACAACAATATCTTGATTGAGGTGGCATTCCATGTGCTTGGCGTGGCCATGCTTCGTTATGATCCCAGTTCCATTCATATGATACTGTAAATGCGTGTGGTGGCGCAGTTGAAACATCATAACCTGGTAAAAAATCTTTTAAATTTGACATAGTTTATCCTTATACATCAGATGTGTAGTATACAACAACTAATCCTCCTGCTCCAGGCCCACCGCAGAAGCAACCACCATGTGTATTACCTGTTCCGCCACCCCCACCTGGGAAAGTAGCCGGACCTGCATTAGGTCTGCCGTGAGTGTGATTACATTGATCTCTACTCATTCTTGCACCCATTTGTCCCATTGGTGCCGCCTGCATTAATTGGAAGGCTGAACTTGCACACATTGATGTACCTGCATGGCCGCCATTAAATCCGCAAACTGCAAAATCTGCCCCGTGAACACATCCACAGCTATAAGTTGGACATCCGCAGTATGTTCCTGAAGCCGCTCCCATATGACAAGCGCCACATCCGTAACCGCCTCCTGATGCACATAAACAAAAGTATGTTCCATCGCAACAACCTGTTCCTGAACAAGCATAACTTCCACATCCTTGGCATCCCTGTACTGGTCTGCAACATCCTGCCGCTCCTGCACATAATGTAAATGATGCTTCCGGTTTAGTTTCAAGCATTTTACGTCCGTAACTTCCTGAACCTCCTGGAAAGCCTTGCATACAGCAACATACTCCGCCGCCGTCTCCGCCTGCTCCCCAAACTTCAAAAGCCGCCCATACTGTGTCTGTTGGTACTGTCCATAGACAGCAACATCCTGGATTACTATTTCTGTTAGAATCCCAACTAGAGTGAAAAACGTAAATTGATTTTAACGCGGCCGCTCCAACGTCGCCTCCTAGTTCAAGTAATGTTCGTAATGAGGACATTTATTCTTATTCTCCGTAAACTTCTATTTGGCCATCAGGCGCTGGCGGTTCACTATATCCACCCATTGTTGGCATTGGTGGCATTTTTACCATGTGTGCTGGCCATTCGTCAGCTTCGCCTCTTTTAAACACTACTGGAATATCTCTAAGTTTTTGTCTATATGTAACCCACGGATCTTTAACACTTGCTGGTTGATCGAATGATACTTTACCATCACTCATATCTAGCAAACTATTTCTAAGTTGTGTTTGTGTTTCCCAAGTTATCCAAGGTTGCTTCCAAGTTAATGTCCAATCACCATTTCTGTGTACTTTATCAGGTGTGTCTGAAACATCTGCTGTGTCTTCGTTATATTTGATTAATTCTCTTTCATAAGCATGATCTGGGTATGGTGGCCATGGATGAATATATATTCCATAACCTTCTGGTAAATCTCGCTCAACGCCTTTTTGTGTAAGGTCAACTGTGTGTGGTAGGAATATTGCACATAACAACGTGTCTGCTCCTGCACAATCTAGTTCAACTTTTACTTCGCCTGGCGGTGCTGGCATTCCGTTATCATCCCAGTTTTCATCCATCTGTTGACAATCACTTTTGTTTGCCCCTGTTGCTTCTGCTACAAAGACCCACAATTTTTCTGGACCCGTATAAGAAGCAGTCGCGGTATCACCATTTGAATTTGTTTGTGCCAAATAATCATCTGGTATATCGTACGTAAAATCTTTTGTTATTTGCTTCATAATGTATTTCCTTTTTAATATTTATCCTTCTTATTCAATAGGTCCATTCTTAACTATATGATATCTTTACCATGCCTCCTGAAGACCATTGTCCCCAACAACATGGATTTCCACAAACAGTTGCATTATAACTTCCGCCTGACGGATAATCATCCGAACATCCCCAACCACATCCGGAACAAACCATTGTAGCAGAGCAAAAGTCTGTACTTTTTCTACTAGAGCTGGACTTAACTCCTCCGCCTATTTGGTCCCACATTTGGTTGTGACAATAGTGTGTGTTCATTGCATGATCACGCCCTATTCCAAGTTTGAATTCTCCTTGACTTGCACCGTCTATACAATGCCAGCCATGACAGCAATTGTAGGAATGGTGAGCGTGACACATAGTTGTTCCACCGCATCCACCTTGAGCACAAGTTGCCGCTAATCCTGATCCTGTAACAAAGCTCTTATATCCTGTGTATCCTATACAATGTTGTTGACAACAAGAACCGTTTCCTGCCGCACAAATTGTAAATTGACATCCAGCTAAATCTGCCCCGGAACCTGCCGCCATAGATCTAATAGCATAACCACCTGTCCCTGCTCCGTCTTGAGACCATTGGCAACAACAAGCTCCTGAGCCTGCTCCGCCTCCACCCCAAACTTCGAACGTAACATTTCGAATACTTGTTGGTACTGTCCATAGACAGCAACAACCACTGTTGTTCATGCCTCTGTTGTTATTGTAAACGTAAAAGATTCTGATAGGTACACTACCTCCGCCTATTACGTCTCCCATTAACGATCTTAAACTCGACATTTAAAGTTCCTCTACTTTATCTTATGTACCAGACATTACCCAACCATAACTAGTACCTGTGTATATAAAGGTAATCGCTACGTTGTTAATGTTCATGGTTAAGTCTTCATTCAAATTTTGGATCTTTGAGCCATTTCTTGCTACAGTTAAGTTATTTGTTGCATAACTTCCTGTAGGATCAATAACCTGCACAACATCGTTTACCAACAACGATGCGTTAGCGGGCATAGTTAATGTCCATGCACCACCTGATGTATTGGCTAAGACCCTCTCATTAACTTTCGCTGTGTAGGTTGTAGTTTTATCTACAATAACTGCACTCGAAGTTCCTGTTGTTGATATGTATCTTCCCATTGTGTTTTATCCTTTAACTGTTTATATTTATCTTATGCAGTCGATGTTTCAATTCCAAAACAAACTGCACTTACGCTTACGGCACTTGAGTATACAATAAGTATTTGCCCTGCCGCTAAGGCAATACCTGTTCGTTCTAGCACACCTTTCGACAAAACTTCAACATCATACTCGATGTATTCCGATAGTGCCGGAGTTGCTGTGTCACAAACTGCAATTCTGACTGCTATAGCTGAATATCCCCTGTTTACCAAGTTCACACTAACAATTGAAAAATTATTAGCCGGAACAGTATACAAGGCTGTATTCGCCCCTGCCGCCAAATCTGCGTGTCCTAATCTTCCTGTGGCCATTTATTTTCTCCTTAAATCCTTAACTTAATAAAAACTGTTGCATCGCTACCGGGGCTCCACTAACTCCAGCTGAGAAATGCATCGTTGCAGTTGTATTTATTCGAGCACCAGTCGTTGTAGTGATTGTATTGCCTTGAATATTAATAATACCTGCTGTTACACTATTTACGTTCAATTCCGACGCACCGCCACCAATTTGGGACGTGATAAATGTCTTAATTGCTTTTTGTGTAGGTACAATTTGATCGCTATTTGCTGTAAATGTACCATCTGTACTAAATTCGTTAATAGTAGCACCTGCACTACCTACAGCAACACTACCTAATTGTAGTTCCTGTAGTCCTGAAATACTAAATGCATCAGCATTTAATGTCGCAATACCTGTTGCTTGTTCAACTGTAAATAAGTCACCAACTCTAAAGTTACCATCTTGGTCAGTTGATGTCATAAACACACGCCCACCACCACTTTCAATAGTTTCATCTAGTTGGTCTGAAGGGATTGTCGGAGTACCTGGATAGTTGGTAGTGATAAAATTACCCGTACCAACATCCAAAAAGTCGTGTCCAGTTAGTCGAACTTGACTGTACCTAATTCTAATTGTTATCACTTCTCCATGTGCTGGAGAATCTGGAATCTCTACGTTTGGACTTAATTGTAGTAATGCTGAGTAAGGATTGCTACCAGTTAAGTTTGTAACTGATACAAGTTTAAACCAAGTATTTGGTACACTTGCGAATTCAATATTTGATCCTGGTTGTGGTATTGCTAACATTGATTCAACTTGAATATATTTTCCAGATTGTTTTTCATCTCTATATCCACCATTGTAAGTAATTGTACCATCGGAGATATATGCAGAGTAATTACTTCCTACTGCTGGATGTAATAATTGTTCATCAATATATAATCTTAAAGTATCAACATCAACAATACTAACATAATAAGTATTAGCGTTTAGTTGATTAGTTCCTACAACACCATCAATTGCAATTTTTGTATTAGGTGTAATATTGTGTCCTGTTACAGTAATATCTAAAATACCATCGCCGCCATCTGTAGGTACTACTGATAGTCCGTGTAAAACAACGTGTGTAACAATAGTAATTAATTCACCAAGTCTAGTTTGTGCTACAGCTTCACCATTGTCAGAATTTGTAGTTTGTGTCGTTACTGATTGTAAAGAACCATATGCCGCATTATCTAAAATAAAATCTAATAAAATAGTTCTCATTTGTTCATATGCCGCAACTATCTGAAGTGCTTCTCCTCCAACAAAGTTAGCTCCGATCCAATATTTTTTAGCGGATTTAACAGTTTCTCTGTTACTTCCGTATTTTAAATCATGAACGAATGCATCAATTAAGTAACCAATATCTCTTTCACATTTAACTTTATCATGTACAAAGCCATCCCATAAAGTTCCAGAGCCTGCGCCTGCAATTTCGGCATCAATCCAAGCAGTAACTTCGTCTTTAACATATTCTTTATTTGCTACAAGTAATATTTCAGCAAACGGATTAGCTGTATATGTTACACCTGTAATATTTTTAGTCTCTCCTGAATCAAGTACAGTAGCACTTACAGTTGTCCATCCTGTTCCTGCATCAGTAAATGTAGGTTGCGTTAATACACCATCACCTAGATAAACTTCATGTGGTGCATCGGCCGTGTTGTTAGGATCTGTAAATGTAACAGTTGGTTCTGATACATAACTTGCGCCAGGATTATAAATTCTAACTTCAATTATTTTTCCATCCACAACTTTTGCTCTTCCTTGTGCGGTAGCTGTAGCTGTTGAGCCGTCTCCAGCTGGTGCTGAAAACGTTACTCTTGGTTCAATTTGATATGTTGTTGTATTATCTAATAATGTTTCAATAGCTGTACCACTAATCATATGATCCCAACCAGCAGTATCATCACTTGGTTTTTTAACTGTAGCAAGTTTTGTTCCAGCGTTATATGTATCAACGTATGCAATTTGCCCTGCACCTTTACCACTTGTGAGTACAATTGCCATTCCTACGTATGCTGAACTAATAGCAATATCAGTATTTGATAATGTAACTTGTGTGGCATTTCCATTTTGAATTGTATTGCCAGCTGTAATATAATCTGCACCGCCAAATGTACTAGCGTCACCAGTCATTCTAACTTGCATTACTCCAGCTGTAACAACAACCGCAGTTGTTCCTGTTATACCATACCCATCACCTGACCATTCATAAGTTGTGTTTCCTGGAATATAATCTCGTCCTGCATTAGTATATTCTACTGCAATAATTTTATTATTATCAACTATAATGTTACCAATAATTGCTTGATATGATCTGTTGTTGACGTATGCATTAACGTATTCTTCAGTTAAGTCAATACCTTCTGATACTGAACCAAAATTACCATATGAGTTGTTTCCGTTTGTAGCACGAATTTTTCCACCGTTTTCTGCAAGGTATCCAATGTGTCCATAATATGTAAAGACCGAAACAAGTTCTACTCTACCTAAGTTAGTACACCATATAGAAATACCTTCGTCAACAATTTGCGTAAAGTCATTTGCAACAAAAGAGTCAAGTCCGCCTGCGTGTAAGTCACCGTCAATTTTTAATCCAATACATTTTTCGCCTATATTAGTAACGTTTTGTATATAAGGTGATTTTAAGTGGATGAACGCTTCTCTATCATTTGGTCCGAACCCTGGATCTAACGAAATAAATGCTCCTGAATTAAAACGTTTAGTTCCGTATGCGTTTAAAAGTCCTTTTGGTGAATATTTAAATGCACCTACTGATTTAGACTGAGTAGCTGTATATGTAATTTTTTGTACAGTACCTCCGTCAATATAAGTGTGAATAAATGTACTCTTATCCATTCCATAAGTAAAAGTGTTAGCATCAACAACATCATAAACTATAAAGATTGATGAACTTGAATGAGCATCAGGATAAACTTTTTCGCCTTGTGAACAAGAAACTTTTACACTTTGAACTCTTACTGCATCGCCTCTAGCTAACCCGTGGTCTATAGAAACAACAGTTGTATATCCACTAGTATTTCCATATGTAAATCCTGTAATATCTGTTGGACTACCTACATTAGTAACTGTTACTGTTTTAACTGTACCACCACTAACCCAAGCATGATCTGTAACTTCACTGTCTGGTAAGTAAAAGTTAAGTTCTGTATCACTAACCTTTTTAGTAACAGGATATGTTCCTGAGAACGGTAATGGTGGATAAACTTTTTGTCCATATTCACAATTTGTTATAATTCCATATAAGTCTACTGTATCACCTGCTGATAAACCATTTGTTGCTGTAGTAATTGTTGCAATACCTGTTCCTACATCGTAAACAAAATCAGTAATTGCAAGTCTAGCCCCACCATCTTTAACAACTGAACCACCACTAACATAAGTTTGAGCAGTAGCACTTGTTCCAGGGGCAACTTGAAATTCTGTTGCCGTTAAACCTGTAGCTAAAACTTCAAATTTTGTTGTATCACCTGTGATCGCACCAGCGGTAGCACTTACAAATGTATGTGCCATTGAATTTGCTACACAATCAGCAGTAGCACTTACAAATGTATGTGCTGACGTATCACTTGATATACCAACATTCATTGTAATTGTTGTTGCTGTTGCTCCAGTAATTGCAATTGGTGTATTGTGTACATAGTCTGCTCCACCTGGATTTGTTATACAATCAGCAGTAGCACTTACAAATGTATGTGCTGACGTATCACTTGATATACCAACATTCATTGTAATTGTTGTTGCTGTTACTCCAGTAATTTCTACTGGTGTATCGTAGGCATAGTCAGCTCCGCCTGGAGCAGATGAACCTGTTGCTCTTGGATATGTATGATTTGTTGCATGACTATCTAAAGCACAAGTAAACGTTAAACTATTTGTAGCAATATTAACAAATTTGCCAGTTTCATATTGATGTGATCCAATAGTTAGTTCCATTACTCCTGTTGCAGGTGTATATGTTGCGGCTGATACACTATAAGAAGCAGATGAACCTGTTGCTCTTGGATATGTATGATTTGTTGCATGACTATCTAAAGCACAAGTAAATGTTAAGCTATCTGTAGCAAGATCAACATAATTACCAGCCACTAAAGTATGTGAGCCAATAGTTAATTCCATTACTCCCGTTGCTGGATCATACGTTGCCGCTGATACACTATGAGTGTCAGCACTTCCTGTACCAACATTCATTGTAATTGTTGTTGCTGTTATTGCCGTAATTTTTACTGGTGTATTGTAAGCAGGATCGGCGCCACCTGGATGGGATGATCCTGTTGCTCTTGGATATGTATGATTTGTTGCATTATTATCGAATGTACAACTAAAAGTTAAACTATCTGTAGCAATACTAACATATTGATTAACTCTATAATTGTGAGTACCAACAGTTAGTTCCATTAAACCAGTTGCCGCATCATACGTTGCCGCTGATACATCATTAACAGGAGGAGCTATCGGATATATTTTATTTCCTAAAGAACAACTAACAAGCATATCTCTAAGTTCAATTAAATCGCCATTTTCGTAACCATGTGCTACATTTGTTGTAACACTTGCTCTGTGCCATTGCCCTTTTAATCCTTTTAATGTTTGATTACGTACTCCAGTTGCATTTTGGCAATAATACATATCTTCATGTTTAGAACCTTTAACGGCATTTGATGCCCATCGTCCGTATAACCATGATTTATAATTTCCAAATTGCTCTAAATCATACATAATTGCATATAGATATTCTTTCATATCGCTTTTACATTTTGCATCTTTAGTAAAATCGTAGGTCTTAGTATGAGCTGTTTTTAAATATTCAACAACTTCTTCAGCAATAAAATCTAAATTTTCAAGAATTCTTAATCTTGCATCAACATAACCTTGTGTTGAATCTCTGCCACTTTTACCTGTTAACTTTGGTTCGTCACCTATACCAAACACTTCAATATTAATTTTATCATGAACGTCTTGGAGTAATGTTTGTGCCTGTGTACCAGCCGCGGCTGACCCTGCCGGTAATGCTACGTCTTGTGTTTTTGTATTACCTGCGGCAATTGTTGCAACATCCATTGTAAAGTTTGCGGCTCCGCCACTACCTAAGTTAGCATCTGTAATTGTAATTGTATGTCCTACAGTATGTCCTGATCCACCAGTAGCAACTGTAACTGTACAAGCACCTGCGCCATCAACAACTATATCAAATGTTCCTACAGTACCAACACCACTTGATGTACCTGTTACACCATTATAAGTTCCTGCTGTTCTTAAAACATCTGCGGCTCCTAAGGTACCCATTGTTAAATGAGCGCCTGCCGGAGTTTTTGTAATTGCACCGTTAACACAAATATCATCAATAATAGATTTAATATGTAACAATCCATTAAGTGTTAATGTTGTATGCTCAAGAGTAGTTACAGAATCTGCTGAAGTTGCCGCATTGATTTCTGTTGAACGTAATTCATCACCAATAACTGCTGTTCCTTCAGGAACAATCATTGGTAATGTTTCTTTATATATTCCTGTTTTTACAAATAATGTATTGTATGCAAGAACTTCAGGTGGTACAGTAGAAGTATCGCCTGCCGTAATTGCACTAGTAGTAATTGCCGCTAGTGTTTGTATTTGTGTATAAACGTCAGCTTCAACACTCTTTGTTGCATCAACTTTTTGTATAGTTTGTGAACCTCCAGCAATACCATTTGTTGTTTGATAATTTGTTGCTGGGGGTAAGTTTCTAATTATAGGATCAATTATTGATACCATGTAATTAATTACGTCAACTGTTTGTGTTGTTTGTCCTGTAATATAACTTGTGCCAGCATCTGAAAAGAACGACAACGCTGATTCACGTGACATTCTATTACCACCATGTCCAAGATCATAAATCAAAGCATCAATAATAATTCCCATATCACGTTTACATTTTGCCGCGTCATGTGTATAACCTGTACTGAAAGGTGCTGAGTTATTTGCTATTTTCCAAGCAACATATTGTACGCCAGCTTCCTCGGCAATAAATGCTTTGTTACGTTTTAATAAAATTGAACCGTCTGGGTTTCTAACACCTTTTCTAATTTCGTTTAATGCATATCTAACTGATTTCCAAGGTTTATCAAGTGTAACTCCGTCTATTGGTGCAACACCATCAGTTCCACTTGGTGCTACATAATAAACACCTTCAACTTGACCAAAGTATGCCCATTCCGGAGCATCGCCTGCCGCATTAACTTTTAATACTTGTCCAGGTGTACCAACTGGTAATCTAATAGCACCTGATCCACCGTAGTAAACTAAATCACCAGCAGTAGTTAAGTTTCCTGATTCAACTCCACCTGCTAATAGTTTCCAGTATGTACCTGCTACATCTTGATCTGGTCTGTTTTGTACTGAAACTTCATCAGACGTATGTGCTAATATACAAATGTAAGAATTAACATTTCCTATACCTCGTACAGTATCACCAGCATCATAGTATGTTGCATCAGCCCAAGCATCTTTCCATACAATACCTGAGTTTAATCTTTCCCAATAAGTTAAGTTAGGTGGTCTGTTACCTGTAGAATTTGCTTTACAAAGATATGTATAGCCGCCAACTCTAACAACATCGCCTGTTTTATAAGCAGTACCGTTAGCATAGTCGCCTTGTAAACTAAATCCAGTTGTAAATAAATCCCAATCACTTGCATTACCAAATGGTATTACATTATTATTATTTGTTTTTGAAATGTAAGAGTAACCACCGTAAGTTACAAAGTCACCTGGTTGATAATTTGTTGCTGAAGACCAACTGTCTTCAAATTCTAAACCTGCAATAAATTCTAACCAACGTGTTGCTGTAGTAATTGTTGCAACGTTAAATGTAAGTGTTGCACCTGATCCACCAATTTCTGTATTTGGTATTGAAATTACATCAGTTGCCACGTGACCAAAGCCACCGTGAACTATAGTAACTGTACAAGCACCTGCGCCATCAACAACAACATTAAATCTTGTATGTACCATTGTACCAGAACCACTTGATGTACCTGATACATCATTATAAGTTCCAGCTGTTCTTGTTGCGTCTGCGCCACTAATTGTATCAACAGTTGCCGCAACACCTGTTGCTGTAACATCAGTTGCTAAATTAGTTGTTGATGTGTGTGGTACTTGACAAATCCAAAGTCCGCCGCCGTACTTAACAACATCGTTAACTTTGTATCTTGTTGTTCCTGCGTGAACTGATTTATATTCTATACCTTTATGTAAATAATCCCATTTAGTTTGATCAACTTCTAAACCTTCTGTTATAGATACACCCGAAAAGTGTCCTTCATTAGCAATATAAAGTTGTCCACCGTATTTTACTTCATCGTGTTTTTTATATCTTGTACTAGCTGTCCAGTCTGTTTTCCAGTCTTGACCTTGTGCAAAAGTATCCCATTTATCACTGTCTGCTTCTAATCCGTCTGTGTCTGATGTAAATGTTCCTGAAGATGTATGCGGAGCTGTACATAGATAAAGTGTTCCACCATATTTTACAATATCGTTAACTTTAAAATGTGTAGCAACTGTCCAAGCATCTTTCCAATCAAACCCTTCAGCAAATAAATCCCATTTTGCTTGGTCTGTTTCTAATTTTCCTGCTGGTGTTTCGGAAGTATGTGATGTATTACAAACATATAAGTAACCACCATATTTTACAATATCATTTTTATTATATAATACTCCAGAGATCCAGTCACTTTGCCATTCAGTACCATCTGTAAATTTTTGCCATTTAGTAGACTCATCTGTTGAAAATAATGCCGCTGATGTGTGTCCAGATATACAAATATATGTACGTCCGCCATGACGGATAATATCATCTTTATAGTAAATGGTACTAGTTACCCAAGTACCTTTCCATACAAATCTTATTCTTCCTAGTTTAAATTCAGCCATTTTTTCTTCCTAAATGCATATTGTTAGTATTTATCATATTATCTAAATCCTTCATTTAGCATTTCCTATTATTACAAGTCCGCAGTTTGTTCATAATATCCCTCTGGATCTTCAGATAGTTCCTGGAACATACTATTAAATATTCCGTTGTTAAAATATGCCATCGCCAGTGGTCCACCACTTACGCCCTTCATATGCATGATCACGTCAACATTAATATTAGACCCGCCTGTATGCGAAATTTCGTTCAGATTGTGTAGTTTAATTACACCAGCTAAAACGGCGTTTGCGGCAACATTTGAGCCACCTCCGCTAATTCTACTTGTTATATAAGATGCAATTGCTCTTTGTGTTGGTACAATATTATTAGAGTTTGCAACAAAAGTTGATTCTTTTGAAAATTCTCTAATAACTGCTTGTGTTCCACCTACAATAATTGCTCCTAATCTTAATTCTTGTAATCCAGTTAAGTCAAATTGTGAAGCATTAATTGTTACAATACCTGTTGCTTGTTCAACTTTAAATAATTCGCCAACTCTAAAGTTACCATCTTGATCAGTTGAAGCATAAAATACTCTACCTCCAGCAAATTCAATAGTTTCATTTTGCTGTTCTGGTGGATAAACTGATGAATGTCCTGCAAGATATAATGATGGATATGCTGTTGTTAAAGTATTTCCAGTACCAACATCTAAGAAGTCATGTCCTGTTAATCTACATTGACTATAATTTTGTCTAATAACTATGGCTTCGTCATGTATTGGTGATTCATCATTACCCATAGTAGGTGCAAGAGAAAGTTTTGCAGTAATGTTAGGTGCAATTCCGCTTAATGTTTCAGCAGTTCCAACTTTATAAATTACATCACTAATACTTTCAAATGTTAAGTTATCACCTGGTCCAGGTAAAAGTGATAAATCTTTAACAATGAAATGTAATCCGAGTTGAAATTGATCTGCAAATCCATCACCAGTAATTGCAACAGCATTAAATTTAGTATAGCCCCCGCCTCTATTCTTAAAGTGTGGTTGGCCTAATACGCCATTGTTAATTCTTACGGCAATTGTTGCTTCTTCTGTTTTTTGTGTATCAGCAATAGTTACAGTTGGTGGTGTTGCTTTAATAAAACCACTGCCTGGTTCTGTCATTAAAAATTTTTCAATTCTACCTGCTTTTACAACTGCTCTTATTCTCGGTGTTGCTCCAAATTTTAAATGCGTTATATCAGTTCCTGGAGCGGTATCTATTAACCACCAACCTGGTCCTTCTGACGTTGTAAATCCTCTTACTGTTTGTATAAAAGCAGTCATAGGTGCAACATCAGATTGTGCAATCCATACATGACCACCATCACCAGTTCTTATTTTACCAGCAGTACTTACTCCTACAAACAATCCTTGTTGATAATCTATTGACCAATCATCACTATCAAGAACGTTTGATTTATCTGATTCATACCATACTGAAGTTGTTGCAGTAGTTGAAAAGTCTGTAAAGCTAAAGAAGAACGTTGATGATAATCCAAAAGTTGCACTTGTAGTTGATGTTCCATCACTTATCATTGTAGTCGAAGGATCAAATGGTGATGTAAATGTTCCATTTGGTTTACAAGCGGCTACAAATCTTCCATTACCATATGTAAATCCTGTAACATTATAAGTTGAAGGACAAACATTATTATCTGCCGCCCAAGTTGATCCATTATTAATACTAAAGTAAGCTGTGCCGTCGGCTTTAACAACATACCATTTACCATTACCATAAGCGATCCATTTAAAACCTGTACCGCCTCCAGTAATAACACTAGGTGTCCAAGTTGTTCCATCGGTTGTACTAATTTGTGCATTATTGCTATCACTAGCAAGTGCAATTACCGTATGACTTGTACTATCATGTGGTCCTTCGCAAATATCAACATAAGTTGCTGATGCAATTGGAAATGATGTTGAACCCCAGGCAGTACCTACTGTAGATAAATTAGCATAAGCACCAGTACCTAAAGCAATAAAATATTTTAGTTTACCTTTACATTTTATTACACAAGTTGGATTAACCCAATCACTGTCAGTTGCGGCTTGAGTCCATGTAGCGCCTAATAAGTCTGAATAAAGTGCGTTTTCACTAGTGTCAGGAAATGCTACTAATATATTGTCGCCTCCTCCTGCAGAAAGATAATTCGCTGTAGTTCCAGTATTACGTACACTAGTTGTGTAAGCAGGATCTGTTACAGTAACTCTAGGTTCAATTCTATAAGTTGTTGTTCCATCTAATACATTTGCAATTGTCCATCCTGGAACAATGTGGTCCCATCCACGTTTGCCATCGCTTTCTCTTAATACGTTAATGGTTTTAGTTGTAGGAAAATATTCATCTATTAATGCATATTGTCCTCTACCTTTACCTTCTTCTATATAAACTCTCATACCTGGAGTTATAGTACCAACTTGAAATGTTAAGTTAGGTACTCCACCGACGTTACCAAGATTAACATTTGAAACTGTAATTGTATCGCCAATTCTATGACTATGACTTCCATCTAATGCTACAATACTTGATGCCGCACCTGTTCCGTCAATAGTTATTGAAAATGCTTGTTGAGGAAGATATCCTCTACCATTTGTAGTTGCCGGAACATTACTGTATGTTGCTTCTGGACGACTTGCATTTGCGGCACTAACATTTGTAAATGTTTCAAGTGCTCTACCGGCATAGTGTGAAGCGTCGTTGACGTCTGATTGTGAAATCTTAATTGAAATAGTATCACCACTTTGTGCAGAGTTTCTTATACCATCTAAATGACCTCTACCACCTGAAGCAGTAGAATCACCTGGATCTAATAATCTAATTTCACTAATTCCAGTATTACGTTTTTCTGTAAATGTATTATCAACAGCAACATCTAATCCTGATCCTGAGATAGTATAATTTGCATTGACGTAATCTTGTCCTGCATGAGTATATCCTATAGCAAAAATATTATCTGCATTATTGTAAACTTCTGGTGCTGTTGCTCCGTAATATTGGTTATGTACTTTTGCAGTTATAGGTGTTTCACTTGCAAGTACTCCAATTGCCGCTGAACCAAATGTTCCATAAGAATTATTTCCGTTAGTTCCTCTAATTTTTCCACCGTCAGTACATAGATATCCTATGTGACAGTAGTACGAAAATACAGAAACAAGTTCTGCTCTAGCATCTGCAGAAATCCATACACTAATACCATCATCAAGAAAGTTTGTCATATCATTAGCAAGAACTGTTTTAAGTCCGCCGTTATGTAATGATCCATCAAGTCTCATTCCAGTAACTCCGCCACCAAATGAACTTATATTTTTTATATAAGGTGATCGTTCTTTAATCCAAACAGTTTCATCACTTGCACCAGACCCTGGATCGAATGCTATATAAGATCCGCCTGTTGGTCTTTGAGTTCCATAAACATCTTTTTGACCTAACGATCCAAGTTTACCTTGCATTGTTAAACCTCTAATCCCAGTAGTATCTCTAAGCCAAAACATATCTTGTTGTTCATATCCTGATGCAGGTTTAACTATTACAGAACGTCTGCCGTCACCATGGAGTGTCATTCCTTTTGGAATACTAATAGGTAGAATTTCTTCATATACTCCTGTTGAAACATAAATTGTTCCAGGAGCTCTGTTTGCCTCGTCTGCTAAAATATATTGACAACAAAATTTTATTGTTTTAAATGGAGCACTAATGCTTAATCCATTACCTGTGGCATCTTTACCTGAAGGCGAAACAAAATAAACTTTATCTATTGCTCCTAATCCTTCCCATTCAGGCCCATCACCAATAATTTTTAATGCGGCGCCTGGTTCACCTATAGCAAGTCTTTCTGTATTAGTACCGTTATGAGTTCTTAAATCACCTTTATATTGTAAAACGTTAGTTAAAGAACCTTGAGCTATTTTGTCCCAATAACTGTTTGTTACATCTAAGTCAGGTGTAACAAGGGTTGAATCATCACTTTCGTGCCTTTGTTTACAAACCCAAGCAGTACTTTTATGTACAACAATATCACCTAAGGTATAAACTGTTCCTGCTGTATCAACCCATTCAGCTCTATAATGATTCCCACAATTAACAACTTGCCAATACATTGGTGCGCCACCTGGATCAGTACTTGAGCCTGGATCATAATATGAACGGCCTTCTGGATCTAACGAATCAGGTTCTTGTGCTACATTATCTCTAACTGCAATATAAACCCAACCATATCGTCTAACAACATCACCAGTTCTATATGAAATTTCAAGATCCCATTCACCAGTCATGTTAAAACCAGTTGTTAATAATTCCCAATCATATGTTCCTTGTAAACTTTCTCCGTCATAAAATACACCTGTAACACTTGGTGGTGCATTAACATTATTTGTCATTGACGTATAAGTATATCCGCCGTATTGTACAATGTCACCTGGTTGATATTTTGTTGCCTGATCCCATACTGACTCAAAACCCATTCCAGGCATCCATATATCAAAATTACCTTCAGAAAAATCTATTACAGATGTATGAGCTGTTTTACAACGCCATAAAGTTGGACCGTATGTTACAATATCACCAACTCTATATCTAGTTCCACTTGAGTCGTCAGCGCCTTGCCAGTGGCCTACCCATTCAATACCGTCAATTACTTTTTCCCAGCTGGCTTGATCGTCTTCTAATCCTAAAACAAATGTTGCGGCAGAAGTATGTCCTGTTACTGCTCTATAAATGATACCACCGTATTTTATTATATCATCTTTTTTATATCTTACATTAACATTCCAGTCTTGTCGCCATGTATCACCACGCCATTTAATTTCCCATTTAGCTTGGTCAACTTCTAGTCCACCAAGTGTAGTTGAAGATGTATGTTCTGCTAAACATCGATAAACATAACCATTGTAACGTATAACATCATCAATTCTATATACTGTTAGTGGTAACCATTCGTTACGCCAATTAGGTGTTTTAGCATAAGCTATAAGTTTAGCTTCGTCGCCAACAATAGTAGTTTGGCCTGAAACGTGTTCAGTTAGAACTCTGTAAATAACACCATTGTATTTAAATAAATCATTTTTTACATATCTTGTAGTTACTAACCAGTCACCTTTCCATTCGTAACCTTCAGTGTGTAGTAACCATCTAGCTTTGGGTGAATATTCTAAATCAGTTGTAAAAGAATCTGCATCAGAAGTATGACCAATCATACATAGATAGGTATTACCATCTACACGAATTATATCATCTTTGACATAAGACGTAGAAGTTGTCCATGTGTCTTTCCATGTATATCTTATTCTTGCAATATTAAATTCAGCCATATTAGTATCCTGTTATAAACTGGTCATCCTTGAATTCGTCTGATGTTCCTGTTGCATAAGTGTATGGAGTATTAATTCTTAAAACAAATTCTCCCTCATCATTTACAAAGTAATAAATATTTTTATCATCCCAACGCATTTGTTCAAAGTTTAAATTTTCATAAACTAAATTATGGTTAGGATTTCGTCCTTCAAAGAAATCTGCCCCGTCTTGGAAATCAGGAAAGTTATCACCTGTTCCGCCTGGTTTATTAACTTGAATTGAATCTGTTGGTGATGCTACATCAACTTTAGCTATGAACAATTGACCGTCATCGTCTCTACGTAAAGCATAAAAATAACGTTCACCAGTTTCTCTTTGTAAGGGTTCCGAACCTACATAACTAAAACTCATTATACAATCTCCACAAAACTAAAGATAACATCAACCGCGTCATCTTGATCTGCCTGGACAAATAAAGAATTATCTCCAGGCAAAATTAATTTTTCGCCACCATTAATTGCTCGTAAACTGGCATTGGGGGCTATCATAACATCTTTAACATAATATCCTTCAATACTAGTATCATCTTTAATTGTAATACTAACTCGTGTATTTCCATCTAATAAATTAGCAACGCTTAATCCAATGCCTGTAGCTTTTGCCGCCGACGGAGCCAAATAAATTTCTACAGGTACAGTTCCTACGTTCTTTACTATTTTATTTTTAAAAAATGTTGCCATCTATTTTATCCTAAACTTAATACAACTTGTAATGCAATATTTTCAGCATCTGTTGTTGATACAGAACCAGATGTTCCTGCAACTGATTCCCAAGTTACTGCGTTAAAAATCTCTAACCTACCATCTGTAGTGTTCCAGCGTGTCATTCCTAATACTGGACTTGGATGTCTTTCTGCTGATGTTCCTACTGGAAGTACAACTCCGTCAACCCCTACAATTTCTACATAACCAGTGCCTGTACTAGTAAATCTAGTAGCCGCACCGCTTACTGTGTTATTTATTTCACTTCCACTGATGTTGATATTGTCAATATTAACACCACCTGTACCGTTTGGTAGCAAGTTTAAATCTGTGTTTAAAGTAGTTGTACTAATAGTATTGCCATCAATTTGAATATCGTCTATGTTAAGTTTTGATACATTAAATTCAGTTGCTGTAATACTTGCAATTTCGGATCCTGCTGAATAAAATCTAATAATATTATCATTAGCACCTGGTGTTAATTCTGCTGTAATATACGTATCAGCATCTAAATCAAATACACCTGTTAATACAATCCAGTTACCATCATATCCTTCAAATCTGCTTGTAGTTGTGTTAAAACGTATCATACCTACTGCTGGTACAGAAGGTCTTTGAGCTGTTGTTCCTGATGGAATTCTAACACTTCCTGTAGTATTAATGTCAACAATTCCGCTTCCTGGCGTCATTGTAATATCGCTAGTTGCTGTTTGTATAGTGTTATCTTTTATAATAAACTCATCAACAATAATAGATCCTGTGCCATTAGTACGTAATTCTAGATCTGCACTTGAAATTGTATTTTCAATAACTCCTGCATCAATATGAATATCATCAATCCAGGCACTAGCTGTATGTAAATTATTCCAGCGTTTTCCAGGTAATCCTAAATTATAAGTTGCTGTTGTTGCCGGTTTAATATCACTAGTAATTCCAGCTACGATATTAATTGTATCAGTAGCTTCATCACCAAGTTGTACATTTCCGCCTACAGTAATATCACCATCTGCTGTAACATTTCCTGTAACGTCTAAGTCACCAGTAATATTAGTATTTGCTTGAATATCAACTTCACCTGTTCCGTTAGGTATAATGTCAATATTTGCGTTAGATATAGTCGTAGAAATTACGTTAGTATCGAATCTTAAATCATCTATTTCTAAAGTTTTTAATGAAACAACTTTGTCTGTGCCGACAGTTGTGAGGTTTAATACAGGATCAACAGTATGAACTGTGTTACCAGAAATTCGTACATCACCAATAAATGCTGTTCCTGTTGTAACAATGTCAGTTGATCTTGTGGTTCCGTTAATATCTAATGCGTATTGAGGACTAGCGGTTTTGATACCTACCCGTGTGTTATTCACATCCAGATAAAGTAAATCCGTCTCAAAGGCTAAATCTACGCCGTTACGCAGAAGGTTTGCCTTAAGTAGCGGACCTGATATTCGACCTACAGCCACTTGTTTCTCCTAATACGGGGATCCTGTCCCTCTAACCTAGATATCATTGCCGGTTAACCACAGTATGTCCCATAGTACACAAGAGGTCTTTCTCCTCTCATTGGTCATGTACTATGACAATTGTATTTATCGTTTTTGGAAATTATGCGAGTGCAATGGTATATATATTAACCAATTCTTCCATGTAGGTTTCAGTAATGCCACCACCAACACCTGCGATGTTGGCCCATTCTGAACCGTCGTAAGTTTCCATGTAAGCTAGGTCAGTATTAAAACGTGTTTGTCCTATAATACCAGCTGGACGTTGTGCAGTTGATCCTGCAGGAATAACTGTTCCATGAACAGAATCAAACATAACATATCCAGTACTACCTGTTTTAGAAAGTTTAAATGCTTGAGCAATTGTATTATGTATAGTGTTTGTATCAAACTCAAAGTTAGCTATATTAACAGTTCCTGTTGCAGTTAATGTCATTGCCGCATTTAGTGTAGCTGTAGAAATAGTATTACCGTCTATTGATACGTTACTTTGTGATATTAATTTATTAGTTGTTAATCCAGTACTACTTAATGTTGTATTTGTCACACCGTTAGTAACAAAACTAAAATCGTTACTAGCATTTGCTAGTACATACGTTTGTCTATTTTCACTCCATATACCTCTTAAAGGAGTATATGCTGTTGAAAATAATTCAAAGAAATTAGTAGTTGTATTGTATCTAACATCACGATTTAAGCTGGTTCTTTGTGCTTCTGTACCATCTGGTACTCTTAGTGCCCCTGTAGAATTTAATGTAATACTTTCATTGCCTGGTTGAAGTACTAAATCAGCAGGTGTTATAATGTTATGCCCATTGATTGTTACATCATGCATAATCACACTTCCTGTACCACTAGCTCTAAATGTTAGATCATTATTAGTAGTTGTATTTTGTATAAAACTTTCATCTATTTCAATGTCGCCAATTCTTGCTCTACCAGTAGTTACATCATCCCATACGTTAGTTGTACTTCCTAAATTATAAGCACCTGCTGTAGTATGTGGAACAAAATCTTGGGTAAGATCAAGAAAATCAAAGTCAATTGTATCAGTTGGTTGGTCACCTAAATTAATTGTACCTCCAACAGTTATATTTCCTGGAATAGTTATATTCCCAGTTGCATCAACGTTACCATGTATTGTTGTACTAGGAAAGTTAACAGTTCCTGATCCGTTAGGATCTAGTACAATATTAGAGTTGGCTAAACTTCCAATATAGTTGTCGTTAAATGTTAAGTTGTTAGTGTGTAATTCGTCTGTATGAATTGTTCCTGCAGAATCTAAGATAATGTCGCCAGTAATAGCAGTAATACCTGTTGTATCAACTTTTAAATTTCCACCAGTTAATGTATCACTTCTAAAGTCATTAGCTCTAGATTGTCCAAAAATATCTAACTCTGTTCCTGGGGAAGATTTTTTAATACCAACCTTACCAGTTAAGTGACCTATATATAATAAGTCAGTATCAACTGCTAGATTACCTTGAGTTCTTTTTAGATTTGCCGCTAGTAACGGACCTGATATTCTTGCAACTTGTGCCATATAACTTCCCTCTACTTGTATTTATCGGAAGTTATTATGTCCAGGGTCTGCCTGTTACAAGTCCACCTGAGTTTGCATTGTCGGTAAGTGTATTATCTGCTTTATATACAGTAGGTAATTGAGACAAGTTAAGAGTATCACGTCTTCCGCTTGCCGCTCGGTTTGTTTTTGCTAAGGCTAATTTAGCCTCTTGTTTAAGTTTTTTATTAGCCATTGTTGAAATATTGTTGAAATCTTGTGCCATTAACTGCTCCTACTTGTCAAAGTTATGTAAAACTGTTACTGGTTTACCTGTTGGAACTGCTGTTCCGAATACCACGTACCAACCTGCGGTGTATGTTGGTGGGTTTTGTTGTAAGACATAATTTGTTGTAGCTAATTGAAATACGTTTTCAATTAGAACAATTAAATTTTGTGCCGCCGCTGGTGTTGGATTAAAAGTATCGCCGTTATCTAATGGACCAAATTTTGTTTCAACATCATCACCGTTACCTAATGCTTGTTGAACAATACTTGCTGGTTCAAACCGTCTAATAGGTGCCCAAGAACCCGCTTGATAACTTTCAAATACATCCTGGTCAGTATTATAACGAATATGACCGTTTACTGCTGTTGTAAGGCTAGTGCCTGAATTAGCGGCAGTTCTTCCTTCTGCCTCAGTTCCTTTCGGAACCATCATCATGTCTTTACTATCAAGAACAATCTGACCGTTGATATCTCTACGAATATCATCTTTGCCATAAATGCCGCGAGCATTAGTTGATTGTGCTTTTATATATCGCATTATACTTCCAAGTAACTAACAGTTGCAGATAAGTTAAGAGGTGATTGTCCTTGTAACTGAACAGTATCCCCTTCTTCTAAAATAATTTTTTCAGAATCAAAAGTAAATGTTTCGCCACCTGGTACTGGTAAATCTTTTACAATTTGATTTACATCACCAACTGCTTCTGTGTCTTTTACAAAGTGTAAATCAAACTGTGAATCGTTTGCCGGGACACCAGCCGCCGCAAAATTACACACCATAATAGTTGTGATAGCGTATGTTTTTCCAGCCGGGACTGTTAAAAGTACTGACGGTGTTCCTGATAAAATTGCTTGTGCTATTGCCATTTTTTTCTATCCTTAAAAGATCATACTTAATACTAATGATCTATTTTTACTTATAATTTCATCTCTAGTACTACTATTTACATAAAATAAGCCAGTCTTGCCTTCTCCAGGAGTCTTAGCATATAAAATTAATCCATCAGTTGGTGCTGTTGGGTCTATTGTAGCATCATCAATACTTGGTGTACTTAAAATATGTAGTTGGTCGTCAATTATAATTGACCCTGTTCCAGGTGCCGCAAGTCTTAAGTCTGCTGAACTAACAGTTGTTTCGATTGTACTACCATGTATTCTTAAATCATGAATTTCTGTTCTGTTATCATAGACCGTTAAATGATTATTTCCATCAACTCTTACCTTTACGGTACTTGGTTGACTTGGATTAGTAGTAGCGTCTTCAACAACAACATCAGTGTCAATATCTCTAATTTTCTTAAAGTCGGCTCCAGCAATTGTAGAGGCCACATAGTCAGTAACATATTTTCTATTAGGAATAGCATCATCCCCACCTAGAAGGTTATCAGCAACTTGTGTTTCATAGTTATTAGTACCACTAACACTAACTACACCTGTACCAGCATTAATTAAATATAAATCTCCACCGCCTGTTACAATACTTTGACAATGTAATCCAATGTTCCCGTTATTTTCATCTTTAAGAACAAAAGCACCATACTTTGTTGTTTGGTCATCAGGGTCATTCCATACAAGAGTTTCATTAAAAAGAAACTGTACATCAGCTAAACTACCACGCTCAATTCTAATTCCAGCTTCGTCTAGTGTTACACCTGACCCTGCTTCGCCTTTATTAAGAACAATAATATTATCATTAATTTCTAGGTCTGTTGAGTTTACTGTTGTTTGCGTTCCGTTAACGACAAGGTTTCCGGTCATTAAAACTTCTCCAACTGTCGGACCTGTGTTCAAGGTAATTCTACCTGAATCAGCTACTTCAATTGAATAATCTCCGCTTGTCTTAACGTGTTTTGACATTGTTATTGCCCATCAACTGTTACAGTATCAGGTGTTGCATCGTCTTCGCCACCTGCATCACTTCCACCTATAATCATTTTTCCTCGTAGATTACCTTCATACTGAACTTTGTTGTTCCAAATTTTTGTAACCTGCACAACTGCTGAATCATCTAATCTTGCATCAATTGACATCTCACCAGCCACTAACGAACCGGCCGCCTTATTAACTAATAGCAAAATTTCTGTATCTGTACCGTCTGATACTTTAAATTTGTTTACTGATCGTTGAGATATTATCCACGCAGTAGCAGAAGCTTCAGCTTTACCAGTGAAAAAATGGCGTGTAACTTGAAGTTTGCCATTCCCTTCTCCAAAATATTTACTGTTAACTGGTCTTCCCATTTTACTCTCCTATTATCCTATTATAATACTATTTATCATTAAAAGAGAAAGCCCGAACATAGTCCGGGCTTCCAATTCTAGTTAATTCAATCCTAAAAACTAGATTATATCTACTGTTCTTACTGAGGCAGAAGCCGCATTACTATCACTTAATGTATAAGGATATTTGTCGGTTCCTTCAGTAATAACTGTTCTATTGAAGAACTTCGTAACTTGTGTAGCAGTTCCACTGTCGTCTTTAGCATTAACAATAAATTCACTAGGATCTAAAGCACCTTGTGCCTTATTGACTAAAGTCATTACTTCTTCTACACCAT
>Ga0315328_10000184_pt1 | contig 25847 bp, 20 predicted proteins | sample M120032315metaG_FD_203462 | JGI IMG/M metagenome (GOLD analysis project Ga0315328, IMG submission 203462) | Ammonia-oxidizing marine archaeal communities from Monterey Bay, California, United States - M1 200m 32315 | ecosystem: Environmental > Aquatic > Marine > Intertidal zone | place: USA... | reverse complement strand
GGCGGATCCACCGCTACCAGGAGTTCTGTCGGCCTTAGTGCCCGGGGCTGGGTACCGAGGTCGGCAGTCAGCCGAACCCCGGTTTCCGTCGCCCCGGTGACGCCGAGCGCGTGCACGTGGGGCCTCAGGTCCTCGATGACCGGCTTGCCCTTCCGCTCGCGCTCAACGACGATCTCGGCGCGAGACAGCACATCGGCCACCCACGCCTCGGCTTCTTCACGACTGATGTCGTCGACATCTATCGACCAGGTGCAGGCCACTACGGCCTGCTGCAGCGAATCGCCCTTTTCGATGGGCGCTACGGCTACTACGTCCATTCCGATCGGCAGCGCGGCGTTTAGGGCCTCAACCACCTCCATCGCTGGACTAAGACCCCTGTCGGCCTCCCATGTCTTCTGGTCCCGATAACGGTCGTCCACTAACTCCACTTCTAGGAACTCGGCTTCGGACTCGTGACCAGTCGACAGTGCTAGTCCGAACGACAACTTCTGCCGTGGCGAAAAGCCCTGGCTATAGGCCACCGCGATCCCAGCGCGCCGAAAGGCACGCTCCCAGATCCGGGCCACATCCCGATGGCTGACGAACCGTACCTTCCCCTTCTTATGGAAGCGGATCCGGATGCGCATCATCCACCCCCCACCGGAACCGGCTGACCCTGGTTGGGCCGCTCTGTCAACAGCACCGGCACCTCCCCTCCGTTGGCCAGGTCCTGTCCGGTCCCCTGACTTCCACCTGCCGGCGGCGTGGCGGAGGCCACCACGTGCTCTATTCCGTAGCCGGTGCAGGCGCCGCAGTCATAGCAGGGTGTCCACCGGCAGTCCTCGAGGCCCACCGCTTCAAGGGCATCACGCCAATCCTCCCAGAGGAAGTCACGGTGCAAGCCAGCTGAGAGGTGGTCCCAGGCAAAGGCTTCGTCTTCGGTCCGGTGGCGGTACACCATCTCCTCGAGCGTCAGGCCCTGACGTTCCAGTGCTGCGGTCCAGAGTTCCAGGGAGAAGTGTTCACTCCACTCCTGGAATACCCCTCCCGAACGCCAAACGTCTTCCACCACTGCACCTACTCGACGATCCCCGCGACTCAGCAGGCCCTCAATGGCAGTAGCCCGAGGATCGTGCCACTTGAGTTGCACGCCCCGGTAGCCCTTAGTGTCGCGTTTCAACTCGTCGCGCAATATGCCGACCTTGCGTCGCAGTTCGGCCTCGGTGTTCTGCCCAAACCACTGGAATGGCGTGAACGGTTTGGGCACGAACCCACCGACCGACACCGTCACCGATGGGTTCCGGAGGTGCTGGCGACCGACCTCGACACACCGCCGAGCCATCTCGAGGATGCCCAGCGTGTCCTGGTCTGTCTCAGTGGGTAGCCCCGTCAGGAAGTACAACTTCACCCGCCGCCATCCCTGCGAATAGGCAGACTCCACCGCCGCGTAGAGATCCTCCTCGCGGATCAACTTGTTGATGACCTGACGCATGCGCCACGAGCCAGCCTCGGGGGCGAAGGTCAGACCGGTCCGGCGCGCCTTCTGGATCTCGGCTGCGATCCCCACGGTGAAGGCATCCACCCGAAGGCTGGGAAGCGAAACCGAAACCTGCCCGCAGGCATCGTCGGCCACCGTTTCAGCCACCACCTGTTCAATGCCGCTGAAGTCCGCCGTGGACAACGATGTGAGGGCCACTTCGTCGTAGCCGGTACGCCTTAGACCGTCGGCAACCATGGTCCGCACCTGTGCGGCGGGTCGTTCGCGGACAGGGCGGGTGATCATCCCCGCTTGGCAGAACCGGCATCCACGGGTGCAGCCCCGGAACACTTCAACGTTCAGGCGGTCGTGGACCACCTCGGTTAACGGCACCAACTGCTGTTTCGGATAGGGCCAGTCCGCCAGGTCGGCCACCGTGCGCTTCTCCACCACTTCGACCGTCTCCGACGACGGTCGGACTCCTTGGAGGCGCCCGTCGGCGAACGTCACTTCGTAGAGGGACGGCACGTAAACCCCGGCAACAGTGGCAAGACGCCGGTGTAGGTCAACACGAACTCCCCCTCCCTCGGCCTTCCATGCGGCCAGCACTTCGGTGATTTCGCCGACCACCTCCTCACCGTCGCCCAGCACCGCAGCGTCCACGAAGTCGGCCAAGGGTTCCGGGTTGTAGGCACAGTGGCCCCCTACCAGGACCAGCGGATCGTCGTCGGTGCGATGGGCAGTCCGGATCGGAATACCGGCCAGGTCCAGACACTCCAGTACGTTGGTGTAGACCAACTCAGCCGACAGGTTGAAGGCCAGCACGTCGAAGTCCCGTGCCGCCCGATGGGTATCCACTGAGAACAGGGGCAGACCCTCCCTGCGCAATACCTCGGCCAGGTCGGTCCACGGCGCATAACTACGCTCGGCCACCGCATCGGGCCGTTCGTTGAGGATTTCATACAGGATCTGGAGACCCTGGTTGGGAAGGCCGACTTCGTAGGTGTCCGGGTAGAGCAGAAGCCAGGCCACTGCGCCGGGATGGTGGTCGGGAACGGTCATCCCGTCCTCGCAGCCGATGTATCGGGCCGGCTTCTGGACCTCGCCGAGGACACACTCGAGTTCGGACCAAAGCGAACTCATGATTCAACCAGCGTACCGATCAAGCGCGCTGGTCCCGCCTCAGGGACTCCGCTCGTCGACCTATCGCCTCATGGCGTCTCATGTGGACACTCTGGACCAGCCCGAGCGCCAGGCAGGTCGCCAAGAGTGACGATCCCCCGTAACTGACCAATGGGAACGGGATCCCGGTGATGGGCATGATTCCGGTGGACATCCCCACGCTTTGGAATACCTGGAAGGAGACCATCGAGAAAACCCCGGCCGAGAGCAGCATGCCGAACCGGTCATCGGCCATCTGTCCGATCCTCCACACCCGCAACAACAGCAGACCGACCAACCCCAGCACCACTGCACTACCTACGAAGCCCGTCTCCTCGGCCACCACGGTGAAGATGAAGTCGGTCTGCTGCTCGGGCACCAGCGCCGAATTGTTCTGCGTGCCCTGGAACAGCCCCCGACCGGTCAGGCCGCCGTTGCCAATGGCCACCTCGGCCTGTTCGAGGTTGTAGCTGGCCGCCGTGTTCGTCTCCTCGTCGACGAACACCAAGAGGCGCCGGACCTGGTAGTCCTCCAGCACCTCGGATTCGAGGACCAGCACCACCCCGCTGACCAGCAACAAGCCAAGAACCAACAGGTGTCGACCCTTCAACCCCCCCACAAACATCATCCCCGCCACGATGGCTCCGTAGACCAGCACCGTCCCTAGGTCTGGCTGGAGCACGATGAGACCCACCGGCCCGGCCGCCAACAGGACGGTCAGCAGCACTCGGGGAATCGACGGCGTCTCGGTACGACCCAACCAGGCGGCCAGAACCACGATCAGGGTCACCTTCCCTAGCTCGGAGGGCTGGAACTGGTTGTTGGCCACCTGGAACCAGGACCGGGATCCCTTCACCTCGTTGCCAAACACCAACACGGCGACCAGTGCCATCAGCGTGACGCCGTAGGCCAGCCAGATCATCCGCTCGAGTCGCCTGTGCCCGAACCAGGCCGCCAGGGTCATCGCTGCCGCCCCAACACCCACCATCCGTGCCTGACGACTCAGGAAGAACGTCTCAGCGGGGCGTAGATCGGTGGCCGGGCCACGAGTCGCTGAATAGACCATCAATACTCCAATGCCCGCCGTCACCAGCGCCAGCACCGGAAGCATGAAGTCGACATGGCGCAGTACCCGCGGCGTGTCGTAATCGGGACGCCGAAAGTCGACCATCAGCCCGTTCCCTCCCCAGTGGACACGAACTCGAACACGTCGAACACCTCCTCGATTAGGTCCTCGCAGTCCACTTGGACGCCTCGGACCACCACATGTCCCGAGGCGTCCAGAACGGGGCCACCGGCTTCAGCCGACGAAGGGTCGGCCTCCTCCAACCGATCCAGAGTGTCCCCGGACCGCCACTGGTGCCACGCGACGCATAGCGGGAGGGCGGCCGACCGTGCATAGCGCTCGGCTGCAAGTGGCGCCTCGGGCACTGTGCCCTGGAACACCTTCTCGAGCACTCGGGCGGCCAGCGGTGCAGCAACGCTGGATCCGAAGCCCGACTCTTCAAGGATGGCCACCATGGTGTGGGTCGGGGCCTTCACGGGACCAAACGCAGCGAAGATGGAAGTGTCGGCCTTGCCGCGCACTTCAGCGGTTCCCGTCTTACCGGCGACCGGAAATTTCTCCAGTGGGAAGTACACACCGTCAGTGGCCTCAGAGTTGAACGCCCAATATGCCGTCCCCTCCTCGTCAGCGGTGACCCCGGCCAACCCCTCCAGTACTCGATTCTGGAAAGCGGGTCGGATGTCGACAGTAGACAATGCCCGTGGTCCGAACACCCGGACCGTCGTGCCGTCACGACTCACCACCCGGTCCACCACGTTTGGGGCAAACCGCACCCCACCGTTAGCGAACGTGGCGAAGGCGTTGGCCAGCTGTAGCGGGGTGACCAGCACCTCGCCCTGGCCTATCGCCGTGATCACGTTGTCGCCCGTGGACCATCCCCACTCGGGAAAGGCCACGGGGTTCTCCTCGTGGCGAAGCCGCCGATTGGCTGGTGTGGGAAGGTAGCCGTCCTGCTCGAAGGGCAAGGTGATACCCGATTCCAGTCCCAGGCCGTAGGCAGTTGCCGCATCCTGGATAGCGGTGTCCGGATGTCTGGGGTTGGTGTAAATTGATTCGCCGATCCGGTAGTAGTAGACGTCGCTGGACACCGTGAGGCTCCGAATCAGGTCCACACGGTCGTACTGCTTCTCCCCCGCATTTCGATATCGGCAACCCGGTGGTGGGTCGGTCGGGTCGACTTCTCCACAGGCTCGAAGCACGTAGGACCCAGGATCGTTCCATTCCATGTCGGCCGCGGGGACGGCGCCTACGCCGAACACCTCCTCGTGCCAGGCGGCATGGGCTGTGAAGAGCTTAAAAGTCGAACCAGGCGCGTACTCACCCTGGATAGCGCGATTGAACATGGGAAGGTCGTTCGCCGGGTCGTTTAACTCAGCCCACTGATCGACCGAGAACCCACCGATCGAATCGTTGGGATCGTAAGACGGATAGGAGGCCATGGCCACCACTGATCCGATCATCGGATCCAAGAGGACGACCGCGCCACCCGGAGCGTCATAGGCGGGCAAGAGACGGCTCGGGTCGTCCGGGTCCTGGTCAGGTTCTCTGGACCGGGCCAGGTAAATGGACCGTTCTAGCTCCCGTTCCACGAGGTACTGAACGTCGGCGTCTAGCGACAAGACGATGTCGTCGCCCGGCACTGGCGGCAAGAAAAGATCGTCGCGTTCGCGAACGATCTCGCCGAGCCGGTCGACCTCGACCACCTTGTGGCCAGCCACGCCCCGGAGGTCGTTCTCGAACATGAGCTCCACTCCGGCCTTCCCGATCCGGTCGCGTAGTCGGTACTCCTTGCCCGCCGGGGGTCGGCGCTGACTCAGCTCGACATCGTTGACGGGTCCAACCCACCCCAGCACGTGGCTAGCCAAATCGCCATACAGGTAGGAGCGCACCGTGCTCTCCGCCACCCGGACACCAGGGAACCGGTCGGGTCGTTCACCGAAGAACACAAGGAGCTCACCACCCACGTCATGCGCGATCGGCACGTCGTCATACCGGCCGTAGGACGGATCCCGCAAGGCCCGTTCCACGTCAGCAACTTTCATCAACTGGCCCGACCGGTTGATCTCAATGGCGATCTCGGTCAGCATCAGTCGGATCTGGTCGCCGGTGAAGGCTGCCTCGTCGAGTTCACGACGGTTCATGGTCAGCACGGTGGTCGTTCGATTGCCGACCATCACCCGGCCGTTCACATCGAGGATGCGTCCACGTGGGGCCGGGACCGGAATGACCCGGGTGATGTTGCTACGCGCCGTGGCCACTGCCTGCTCGCTGACCATGACTTGCAGATACCAGAGCCGAGCCGCCAAGGCGACGAACATCGATAGGCCAATGATGGCCAGCACCCGCATCCGATAGCGGCTGACCTCGTTCACTGGCCACTCACCGGCCGAAAGTCCTCTCGGCGCTAGTCCCTTCGTTGAGATCGATGTCGACCGGAAGCCCGCCGGTTACCGCCCACCGAACCACCCTGCTGGTCGGGCCGGCCACGACCACGGTGGTCAATGCGGCGATGGTCGCCGTCGAAACCAAGTCCACGCCACTGACCGGATGAAGGCCGAAGAGCGCCCCGACTCCCGCTGCGGCGGTCACACCCACCATCACCGACGCGGTCAGTCCGACCAATGCCAATGCCCGAGCCCCATCGGCCAATCGGACCGACAGGTGGCCAGCCACCGCGGCCATCGGCGCGTAGACCAGGGCGTGCACACCCAGCGGCGTCGAACCAACCGAATCGTGAAGCAACCCGGCCAAGAAAGCCACCGTGGCACCGCGTTCCGGTCCACCGTGAAACCCGGCCAACACCGAGACCAGTAGCAGGTACTCCACGGACACGCCGTCGATCCTGACCTCATCAAACACTGTGGCCTGAAGCGCAGCGGCGGTCAGCAGCAGGGCCAGAACCCGGAACCGGCCAGTCACCTTGACCGCCCCCCCGGATCCAAGAGCACCAACGGGTCAAAGGTCCGTTCCTCGGTCACCAGAAGTACGTTCAAGAAACTCAAGTTCTCCAGAGAAGCCGACGGATCAACAAGGATCTCCCGCTGAAAGTCACCTCCACTCCCCGGATCCATGACCCGACCCACAGGGATATCGGCGGGAAACCGGCTTCGGCCACCGGATGTGACCACAACCTCGCCGGCCTCCACGACCGTGTCTGCCCGCACCCCGGCATCAATCACCAAGAAGCCGGATCGTCCACCTCCCCGAGCCAGTCCCTCGTCTTGGGATCCAACGAGTCGCACCCCAACCCGGAACTCCGGATGGACCGCAAGCCGGACCACCGAGCGAGCACGATCAACTGACTCCAAACGCCCAACCAGACCTGCACCGGTGACCACCGGCATGCCCTCGGCCAAACCGTCGTCGCTACCCTTATCAACCTCAATCATGTGGGTCGAGAAGTTCCCAGGCGGAGTTCCCAGAATTCGAACCACCACGGTATCTAGCTCGGCGAAGTCGATTCCGACCTCGCTGAGGAGGCGTTCGAGCAGCTCCCCGTCAGCTTCGGCAGTCAATCGTCGACCACGCATCCGCGCCAACTCGTCGGCTAGTCGTTCGTTCTCGGCCCGGAGTTCGTCGTAGTCCAGCAAGCCGTTCCAGACCGACCGCACCGGGGAGACCACACGGTCGGTGACTGTCCGCAACGGTTCAATGACATCGCGCACGCCACGCTGGAAGGCACTCAGGGGTTCGGCCCCACGATATTGCAGGGTCAGCAACGTGAGGGCCCCCATAATCAGGATCGTCAAGGTGGGCCGGAGTCCACCGGTGGGGCGAGTGGCCGCCACAGTCCGCTACTCGGCGTCGTCGCCGAAGATCATGTCTCCGAACCTGGAGAACTCATCGAGCACCGCAGTGGCTCCCATGGCCACGGCCCGCAGCGGGTCGGGTGCCATCCAGACCGGCATGCCCGTCTCCACCCGGATCCGATCTGCCAGACCGATGAGAAGGGCTCCTCCGCCTGCCAGGGTGATACCCCGATCCATGATGTCGGCGGCCAGTTCCGGCGGGGTTCGATCCAAGGTGACCTTCACGGTATCGATGATGGCCGACACCGGCTCCTCGAGGGCCTCGCGTATCTCCCGGGTGGTGAAGACCGCCGACTCAGGCAAGCCGGATCGCAATCCACGCCCACTGGCCTCGGCCCGGATCTCCTGGGTCAGCGGGTGAGCCGATCCGAGGCGGATCTTGATGTTCTCTGCGGTCCGGTCACCGACGTCCACCCCTTTGTCCTTCTTCAGGAACTGCTTGACGGCGTCGTCCATCTCGTCTCCACCAACCCGGGTGGACTGGGCGGCCACCACGCCACCGAGGGATATCACCGCTACCTCAGTGGTTCCTCCGCCGATATCCACGATCATCGAACCGGTCGGTTCTGCGACCGGCAGGCCCACGCCGATAGCAGCCGCCATGGGCTCCTCGATAATGTAAGCCGGGGGTCGGGCACCCGCATACTCAGCGGCTTCCTGGACGGCCCGGCGCTCCACGCCAGTGACCCCGGACGGGACGCAGATGACCATCCGTGGCTTGGCCCACCTTCGACTGTGGACCTGCTGGATGAAGTACCGGAGCATCTTCTCGCAGACCTCGAAGTCGGCGATGACGCCATCCTTGAGTGGCCGGACGGCCCGGATGTGGTCCGGCGTCCGGCCGATCATCCGCTTGGCCTCGTCGCCGACAGCCAGCAAGGTGCCGTCCAGCGCATTGACGGCCACCACCGAGGGCTCTAAGAGGACGATGCCCTCCCCTCTGACAGAGACCAGTGTGTTTGCCGTACCAAGGTCAACTGCGATATCTCGGGACCCGAGTACGGGCCTACGAGTGGGCCGGCCTGGGCGGTCTGCGGAATCGGCCATCACCCGGGTGGCTCCGTGGTTCGTTGGATCGGTCGACCCGCCCAAGGGCATGCCTGTGGACGGGATAGGCCCTGAACGACGTGCGTCGGACCTCTGAGAAACGTAACGCATCCGTCAGTGAATTGCCACTCTGTGCGCACATTCAACCACTGAACGCATGCATCTGGCCCAGTCCGTTCTCGATTCGCCGACCAGCGATCAATCAAATTTCAGGGAAGAAGAGCCCGATCTCGCGTTCGGCAGACTCGTCGGAGTCCGAACCGTGGACCAGGTTCTCCGTCATCATGAGGCCGTAGTCGCCCCGGATGGTGCCCGGTGCCGCCTCCAGTGGGTTGGTGGCACCCATCATTGCCCGGACCGCTGCGAACGTGCCCTCCAGCCCCTCGACTACAAGCACCATGGCCGGAGATCTGGACATGAAAGCCACCAAGTCGTCATAGAAACCCTTGCCAACGTGTTCCTCGTAGTGCCTTGCCAGCGTGTCAACGTCCAGTAGACGGATCTCGGCGGCGGCGATAACCAGTCCCCTTCGCTCGAATCGGCCGATGATCTCCCCTACCAGGCCGCGTTCGACGGCGTCGGGTTTACAGATGACGAGGGTTCGGTTCATAACTCTGAGACTACGTCCCGTCGAGGCTGTCGAGCGCCTCCCGAGCAGCCGATAGGACGTAGAACGAACCGGTCACAAGAACCAGGTCGGCGTCGTCAGCCACCGACACAGCCAAGCACACGGCGTCCACCGGGTCGGGCACCACCTCGACGTCCATCCGACGACTCCGCGCTAGGGCGGCGAGGTCCGCTGCTGGTAAGGCCCTCGGCGAGGGCGCTGTGCACGCCACGATCAGATCGGGGGCCATTGCCGACAGTTCGTCAAACACCTCAGCGGGCTCCCGCGGACCCAGGCACCCCATGACCACGATGCGGCGAGCCGACGGGAAGACCTCTGGCACTGAGGCAGCCAGCGCCCGAACAGCCTCTGGGTTGTGGGCCCCATCCAGCACGACCAACGGCTCAGCATTCACTATCTCGAGTCGGCCCGGGATCTGAACGGCGGCAAAGCCCTCAGCCATCACGTCATCTCCCAGCGGCACGCCCAAAAAAGCTTCGGCCGCAGTGAGGGCGACAACAGCGTTGTCAGCCTGGTGATCGCCGTGCATCCCAAGGAACACCTCGGCGTGCTCCCCGGCCGGCGTCCACATTTCGATCATCTGCCCGCCCACGGCCCGTTCTGTCGACCGGACGCCAAAGTCCACACCCCGCTCCAGTAACGGGTCCGGGGCCTCGGCAACAAAGACCTCCCGGAGCCCGATCGACATCTCACCGAGCACCAGAGGTCGTCCGGCCCGGATGATGCCAGCCTTTTCGGACGCTACGTCCCGACGCCAGTCCCCGGTTCCGTCGGTGTGGTCCCGCCCGATGTTCGTCACTACCGAAACATCCGAGTCGATCACGTTCGTGGCGTCGTAGCGCCCGAGCAGTCCGACCTCAACCACCGCAGCGTCCACCGCCTCGTTGCTGAACCACAAGAGCGCCGCCGCGGTCAACATTTCGAAGTAGGAGGGCTGCTTGGGGGCTACCCCCTCGTAGCGTTCGAGGTCGGCTACCAGATCGACGAAAGCCTCTTCGGTGATCAACGCTCCGTCCATGGTGAGGCGCTCGCGGACCGTGTCGACGTGTGGGCTCGAGTACCCACCAACCCGCAATCCGGCCGACACCAGCAGTCCCGAGATCATCGCCGACACCGAGCCCTTACCGTTCGTGCCGGTGATGTGAACCGTCCGGACATCGACCTGGGGCTCGCCCATCACCCCGATCAGGCCGCGCATGGTTTCGAGGCTCAGGCCGCGAATGCGCCCGGCGGTGGCCTCCAGATTGACGTGACCGTCCAGGAAGCGCAACGCACTACGCAGGTCGAGAACGGTGGACTCGGTCATTCGATCGACGGCCCGACTACTGGGTCGGGTCCCGTCAGGACGCTGCGCGGTCAGGCCGCTCGGCACTGCGGGGCAGCACCGTCGGTGCCGAATGCCCCTGCACCGTCTCGAGGTCGACCAGCACTCGGCCTGCCTCGTCGTCACCGGGCAGCTCGTACATCACATCGAGGAGGACGTCCTCGAGGATGGCCCGAAGGCCGCGGGCACCCGTTCCCCGTTCCATCGCATGCTCGGCGATCGCCACCAGCGCGTCGTCGTCAACCTCCAACTCGACGTTCTCAAACTCGAACAGGCGTTGGTACTGCTTGATGAGCGCGTTCTTCGGTTCGACGAGGATCTTGACCAGCGCCTCGACTTCAAGCTGGGAGACCGTACCCACCACCGGCAGACGGCCGATGAACTCGGGGATCAGACCAAACTTGATGAGGTCCTCGGGCCGGACGTCGGAGAACAGCGCACCCACATCCTTTTCCGACGCCGATCGAACGTCGGCGCCGAAACCCACCCCGACGCCACCCTGACGAGCCTCGACCACCTGCTCGAGGCCGGCAAATGCCCCACCGCAGATGAACAGGATGTTCGTGGTGTCGATCTGCAGGAACTCTTGGTGAGGATGCTTTCGCCCCCCCTGGGGAGGTACGGCCGCCGAGGTCCCCTCGAGGATCTTCAGCAACGCCTGCTGGACACCCTCGCCGGACACGTCCCGGGTGATCGACGGATTTTCGCTTTTGCGGGCCACCTTGTCGATCTCGTCGATGTAGATGATTCCGGTTTCGGCCTTCTTGATGTCGTAGTCGGCCGCTTGGATGAGCTTCAGGAGGATATTTTCGACGTCTTCACCGACGTACCCGGCCTCAGTCAACGCCGTGGCGTCCGCGATGGCGAACGGAACGTTGAGCATACGGGCCAGGGTCTGGGCCATCAGCGTCTTACCACTACCAGTGGGGCCGATCAAAAGGATGTTGGACTTTGCCAACTCCACGGCCTCACCGGCCACTGCAGTGGCCGTAGCGGCACGCACCCGCTTGTAGTGGTTGTAGACGGCCACCGAGAGGATCTTCTTTGCCCGGTCCTGGCCCACGATGTAGTCATCGAGGAACGAGAAGATCTCTCGGGGGCGAGGCAACTCCCCGGTCGGGGTCTCGGCGGGCTCGGAGAGCTCCTCCTCAATGATCTCATTGCAGAGGTCGATGCACTCGTCGCAGATGTAGACGCCTGGTCCAGCGATCAACTTCTTGACCTGTTTCTGCGTCTTGCCGCAGAACGAACACTTCAGGAGGTCACCCTCAGGAAACTTCGCCATGACCCCCAATCCCTCCTAGACCCGATGCCCGGAACCGACCGGCCTACTCGACGGCGGCGATCGGGCCGCTGTTGTCGGCCAGGTCCCGCTGGTCAATGACCTCGTCGATGATCCCGTACTCAACGGCCTCCTCGGCCGTCATGACGAAGTCGCGATCGGTGTCGGCATGAATCTTCTCGGCATCCTGTCCGGTGTGGCGAGCCAGGATCTGCTCCAACTGGGTCTTCAAACGCTGGATCTCCCGTGACGCCAATTCGATGTCAGACACCTGCCCCTGGGCGCCGGCATACGGTTGGTGGATCAGGACCCTCGAGTGCGGTAGTGCTAGGCGCTTGCCGGACGTGCCGGCAGCCAACAGTACGGCGGCGGCTGAGGCGGCCTGGCCAAAGCAGATCGTGGTGATGTCGGGCTTGATGTACTGCATCGTGTCGTAGATGGCGAACAGGGCGTTGATGTCACCGCCCGGAGAGTTGATGTAGAGACTGATGTCCCGGTCGGGGTTCTCCGACTCGAGGTGCAGCAGTTGGGCACAAACCAGGTTGGCGATCGTGTCGTCGATCGGCGTTCCGATGAAGACGATGTTTTCCTTGAGCAGGCGGGAGTAGAGGTCAAAGGCCCGCTCGCCTCGGTTGGTCTGTTCGACCACGGTTGGCACCAGGTAGTTGTGCACCTGCATCGCCGCGAGGCCGCCCACGTCGGGGGCGACCGAGGCCGCGTCGATGGTCTGGTTAGCTTCAGGCATCCCGTTCACTCTTCCTCGTGCCCCTCCGGAAACGAACTATCAGTCTCCCCCACCTTCTCAGCGTCAGCGGGGATGGCTGACTGAGGCCCATCTGACGGAGTATCAACGGGCTCAACCGGCTCCAGGAGTCTCCGGTCCACCGCTTCCCCATTCTGATCAACGATCTCGGCCCGCTCGAAGACCCATTCCAGGGCCGCCTGCTTACAGATATCAGCCTTGACCTCCAGCATCCGTCCCGAAGTAGACAGTGCGTCACGGATCTCCTCGACATCCTTGCCGGCCTGATCGGACAGCTTCTTGAGGTAATCCTCGAGGGCATCGCCATCCCCAGTCAGACCCTCGGCGTCGGCTATCGCCCTCAAGCCCAGGTCCACCCTGACGGCAACCTCGGCACCCTCACGAAACTCGTCCCGCATGGTCGACAGGTCCTGCCCCATGGCCTCCATGTAGGCCGCGAAGTCAATGCCCTGCGACTGCATCCTCATGGCCATGTCGTTGATGCGTCCGTCGATCTCGCTCTCCACGAGTGCCGCTGGGACGTCGAGATCCACCAAGTCGGCCACAGCCTGGGCAGCCCGGTCTCGAGCCATCATCCCGGCCTGACCGCGACGCATCGCCGTGATTCGCTCACGGACGTCGGCGGTCAACTCGTCGATGGTGGCGAACTCGGAGGCGTCGGCGGCGAACGCGTCATCGGCCTCGGGAAGTACCCGCTCCTGGACCGACCTGACCTCGATGTGAAACGACAGCGTGGCGTCCTCCTCCTCGTCGGGATGCTCAGCATCGAACTCAAGGGTGTCACCCGCTGATGCGCCCCGCAGGTTTTCGTCGATCTCGGGCACCACTGCACCGGCTCCCACCTCGTAGAGGTAGTTCGAGGTGGTCAACCCCTCGACGGCCTCCCCGTCCACCGTTCCCTCAATGTCGATTGTGACCTGGTCGCCGTCAGCGGCGGCCCGGTCGACGTCCATGAGAGAGGCGTACTGGCGACGGATGGTGTCCAACTGCTCGGCGACGTCGTCCTCGGAGGCCTCGATGGCCTGGATCTCGAGTCGGAGCGAACCGTGCCCGGCCACTGTCGCCCTCGGGCGGATCGGCACCACGGCCTCGAAGGTCAATGGGCCGTCTTCAACGCCGCCCGTGATTTCGATCTCGGGCTGGTCGATGGCGTCAACCTCGTGCTCAGCCAGGGCCTTCCCGTAGTACTCGGGAAGCGCCTCCTGAAGGGCTTCCTGACGTCCGGCGACCACGCCGATACGGGCCTCAAGGAGTTTCCGGGGCGCCTTGCCCGGTCGAAAGCCGGGGATCCGAACCTCCTTGGCGATGCGCTTGAAGGCGGCGTCGACGGCGCCGTCGAACTCTGTCTCATCAACGGCAACCGTCAGCTTGATGCTGTCGCCGTCCAGGCTTTCGAGGGTGGTGTCCACAGTGGCCGGAGTGTACCGGCGGCCCTCCGATGGCCGACCGGCAGGACGGGCCGTCAGCGGATCGTGAACGGGTTGGCCATCGGCTCGGTCGACGTGTTGATCCAGACCGTCTTGGTGGTCGTGAACTCGTGGATGGCGTCCAGGCCTGCCTCCCGACCCGACCCGCTGTCGCCGAACCCACCGAATGGAGCGATCGGTGAGATGGCCCGGTAGGTGTTCACCCAGACGATTCCTGACCGGATGGCCTGTGCCACCCGGTGCACCCGCGAGACGTCACGGGTAAAGATGCCCGCACCGAGACCGAACTCGGTGTCGTTGGCCATTGCGACAGCTTCGTCTTCGGTGTCAAACGCCAGAACCGACATGACCGGGCCGAACAACTCCACTCGGGTACTGCACACGTTCTGGTCGGGGCAGCCCAGAACGGTGGGTCGGTAGTACCAACCCGAGTCCAGGCCATCGGGCCGCCCACCACCTGTGTGCAATGTCGCCCCCTGGGCGATCGAGTCAGCGACCACTGACTCGATCCGGTCCCGCTGGGCCAGCGTGGCCAATGGCCCCATCTGTGTCTCGGAGGCCAGCGGATCACCAATCTGGATCTGCTCGGCCCGACGCACCACCTCAGCCACGAATTCGTCGTGGATGCCCGATTGGACGAACACCCGGGAACCGGCCACGCAACTCTGGCCCGAAGCCCCGAAGTTGCCGGCCACCGACCCGTTCACGGCGCTCTCGAAGTCGGCGTCATCGAAGACCAGGATCGGGGACTTGCCGCCCAGTTCCAGGGTAACCGGGGCCAGGTTGTGGACGGTGTTGGCCACCACGTGACGAGCCGTCTCTACGCCGCCCGTGAACGCCACCTTGTCGACCATGGGGTGACTAGTGAGCGCCCGCCCGCACGGCTCTCCGAATCCGGTGATGAGGTTCACGACGCCGGGAGGGAGGCCCACTTTGTCGATCACTCGGGCGAACTCCAGCAGCGGTGCTGGAGCGACCTCGGAGGCCTTGATCACCACCGTGTTGCCAGCAGCCAGCGCCGGACCGACCTTGGTGGCCGTCAGGAACATCTCGGCATTCCAAGGGACGATGGCCGCTACCACTCCAAGAGGTTCTCGGGTCGTGTAGACGTGTAGGTCGGGCTTGTCGATGGGCAGCGTGTCCCCCTGGATCTTGTCGGCCAGACCCGCGTAGTACCGGTAGTAGTCCGACACGTAGGCCGACTGGGCGCGGGTCTCGGCGGCCAACTTCCCACTGTCGGTGGTTTCCACGCTGCCCAGGTGGTGCGCCGCGTCAGCTACGAGGTCGGCCAGCCGGTACAGCAGGCGACCCCGCTGGGTGGCCGTCATAGTCGGCCAGTCGCCCTCGGTCAGGGCCCTCTGGGCGGCCCGGACGGCGCGGTCCACGTCGGCTTCCGTGGCGCCGGGAGCCGTGGTCCACACGTCGCCGGTCGCTGGGTTGACGGACTCGAATCGGTTGCCGTCGGACGCCTCGCAGAATTCGCCATCGATGTAGAGCTGGTATTCGTTCACTGCGTATCCCCCCGTGGGTGGTCAGAGACTGGTCGGTTCGTCGAGGAACTCCAGCAGGGCGGCCGAACAGCCCCCGGGAGCCTCGATTGGTGGTAGGTGCCTGAGCCCGGAAAGTACCCGAGATCGCCCGCCGGGGACTGCTGACGCGATGGCCCGGCTCATAGACGGGGTGGAACCGACGTCCAGTTCACCGGTCAACGCCAACGTGGGCGCCATGATCTCTGCCGCCGCGCCCGGCATTGCCGGATCACCGTCGACGAATACCCGGTAGGCCTTGAGGTAAGCGTCGACGTCGTTGGTGCGTATCCGCTGGGCGACCGCGGCTACTCGAGTCGGGTGCGCAGCCTGCCACTCCGGCGAAAACCACCGATCGACAGCGAGATCGGACACCGGGCCCAGCCCCTCAGACTCGGTCAACAACAAGCGGGCGCGGGCACCCGCGATTTCCTCAGGGGTCCGGTCAAACACCGTGTTCATGACGACCAGACGGCCAACGGTGTCCGGGTGACGGGAAGCGACGGCCAACGCCACCAGACCACCGAGCGACAGGCCGACCAGGTCCGGCGTGCGACCACCCCCGTCGATGGTCATGGCGTGAGTCAACACTTCGAGGCACTGGGCAACCAGGTCATCGACCGATCGCCGTCCCGGTGGATCCACGGAGCATCCGTGCCCGAGAAGGTCGTAGCGGATGACCCGGCGTTCGACGGCCAGGGTGTCGACCACCAAATCCCACATATGGAGGTCCAGCCCTACCCCATGCACCAGAACGAGCGGCGGGCGAGCCGCACCTGACCTATGGATGGGACCGTCCACTCGCAGGTGGGTGTCACCCGGGACAGGGCTCACCCCTGTGTGACCCACCAGTTCAGGACCTGTATCCGAGCGTCGCCGAACAGCCGTCTCAACCGGACTAGCCACGATCCGTTCAAGCTTTCTCGGCTAGGAGCGGCCCTTTGAGTTGCGCTACTGCCCGTTACTGTCGTCACCCGATTCAATCCGACATCAATGGCTTGACGGCAGAGGCCAACAGCATTATCTCCTTTGAAAATCTGATCCACTTGCTATGTGGCTTCAACACCCGTGGAGAGGTCCATCTCGTGAGTTCGGTCAGAGGGAGAAAGACCTTGGGGTATTTCCATACGACTGGAAGTTGACGGAATCGTTCTACTGACACATCGGTAAATCGATGTATCAAAAGAAGGTCACGGAGTGACTCCGCGGTGAATGGGGTTCGATGGGTGTAGTCGCAATAGAACATCCGATAGTTGACGTCCCAGTCTGGAGTAAGCGCAAGCAAAACGCCCCCTGGACGAAGCACGCGAAACATTTCGTCAACTACGCGCTCTGGATGGTAGAAGTGCTCGATTAACGATTTTGAGTAAACGACATCAAATATTCCGTCATCATATGGAATCTGATTTTGTTCAAGATTTGTGACCTTGAGTTCAACTTCCGGATAATAATGAGAAGTGGCTGGCGACATATCAACACCATGTCCAATCAGACCGGCATCAATGAAGCCTTTTAAGACTTCTCCCCTGCCGCAGCCGACTTCCAGTAGTCGTGACCCTTCAGATAGCTCATACCGCTCAATAAGGTGACTAGCCAGTTTGGCTGGATATGAGGTTAGTGGGCGATCCGTTTCATTGTAAATGACCTCAACGTAGTCCCTATTAGAATTCAAACCGATAGCCTCCTTAATGTAATATGTTGATGCGTTTTAGGGATTACTGGGTCTAATGGCCAGTGGCCCGTATCAAGACTTCGCAAGCATCCTGGGATGTGGCGCATAGCCCCAACACCGACCGGATTGGCCTGACACTAGATCGTCGACAGCCAAGGCTGCTCCATGTGATCGGTTGGGGTGAAGGACGGGCGGCTTGGTGGTCCTCGGGCTCTTCAAATACTGAGTCGTCTCTGCGCCGTACAACGAGAGTGCGCCAAGCCGCGTATCACCCTAGAGCAGTCGGTTCTAAGAGGGCGGATTAGCCCCACCGACAATGCCTTACTGACGAAGCAACCAGGCAGTTTGAGTGACTGACACCGTTGATCGTCACTATGCAACGGCGTCTCCATTGGTCGAGGTCGTGGGCTGCCCTATCGAATGGCGGCCGTTGGTCGGATCGACGGTCGGGCTAGTGGTTTCTAACCAGATCCAAGATCTCATCAGCAACGGCGCCGACTAGATCAGCCGGTCGGCGGTTGAACTGGTAGTTGAAACTCTGTATGGCGGACCTGACTTTTCGATCTCCCCACCATGCATCCACGTCGGACCAGACGTCTGACAGGTGATCGGCGGCCGACTCTGCAGTCTTGTGGAAGATCCCCGCCCGCAACAATTCTTCAAATGGCTCGATAGCAGTTCCACGCAATTCCCAGTGTTCTGGACGCCAGAAGATAATTGTCGGAATATCCATTGCGAATGACTCTAGGAAGGTTGTCGCGTTGTAGGTCGAGATATATACGCGGCTTTGTGTGAGCAAGTCCCTCATTATGCCCTGGCCATTATTGATTCGAATATTGGGCCAGCGGTCCTGCCACCGTCCCGCCTGATCCCAGTCATAGTCTTCCTTGGCGAGGCGAACCACGAGCGTCTCACGTAACTCTGGGGTGAGTCTTTCAACAAAGTCGAACTGGTCCTCCAGATACTGCAGCCATTGGCTGGCTACCACTGCACTGACGAAACTGTAACTCTGTCGCGGCAAACCGGCAGTGACCAGGAGGGCATGCGGCTGACAGCCGTGGTCGACTCCAAGTGGAGAAAACCCCCGAAGTTGCCCAACCGGCTTTATCCAATCTCTGTTCTGGTCGTTCCAACCCCAGGACAAGTACCGGTCAGAGATCGCTACCTCGTGATCCTCGGGAAAGCTACGACGCGCGGTTCCATAGCTCCCGCCGTGTTGTCCGATCATCAACTTCGACCCCCGCTCTCGGCGATCCGCTGACCAGAACTTGAACATGTCATTTCCAATATGCGAGTTTGAGGTGAAGATGACCTTTGGGTCAGACGGCCAGGATGCTTCGTCGACCATCTCCTGCATCCGCTGGTATCCCTCCACGTAGGCACAAGGGATCTGGTTCACGGCTATGGAGCGGACGAAAGTCTCGAAACGGTCTATCGACTCTCCGTTCATCGCCCACAGACGATCAGCAGGCTCAAAACATTCCCATGGCTGCTCAACCATGGACCAGAGGATCGGAACCTGACCGAGCCGGCGGTGGAGCGAAAGCTCGTCAGTCGGCTTCAGGTACGGAGCATGCAGGACTACATCTCCTCGGCGGGAAAGACGATGAGCCAGCCTGGAGTATTTTCTCAGCAACCCGTACCGCCATGAATCAGTCTCGGCGACCGCTTCCCGAGAATCCTCTCCTACGACCGGCGTGTAGTCGCGATGCTCAATCTGGACACCACCGAGTTCCTCGAGGACTCGCCCGTACAGATGGTGGTTCCACTCGTCGGTGACGAACAGAGTTTCAAAATCTCTCATGTCGGACGGGGTCATCGCATGAGTAAGACCATCTAACAGGATGGTCCCGTTCAAGTCGGTCCGGCTGACGGCCTCCTCGACCATCCTCCAACGGTCAAAGGCCATCGAGACGAACACGCCGAGCCACGGTCCCGTCAGGATGCGCCAGAAGCGAGGACTCCGGTCGATGTCGTGGAGATCGTTCAGGCTTGTGGAAAGGTCAGCCAACAGTCGTTCGTAGCAGTTGGCGATGTAGACGTAGTCAGCGTCGAGACGGTCGCGATCGTCCCAGTGGTAGGGAACTATCTCGGCATCAAGGTCGACCCACCGTTTACGACGAGAAAAGCGGCGACACCACTCCCCCAAGAAGAGGACTGGGCCCTCGCTCGGCCACGACTGTTCGAGAGCCGTCGTGACCAGGGTTCGATCGCCCCTCTCAAGGCGGCCTCCCTGAGCATCTCCCATCATCACCTCGATGCTCAATCGTCTCTAGACGCTGTCATCCAACATCGTATCTGGCAGATCACCGGGCCTATGAATAGATGCCAGCCGTCAATGACTGTCAGACTCTTTCGACCTATCGGCAATCTGCCCTGAATACGAGTATGAGGCGTACAATTGGTGCACTGATCGACTGAGATCTAGGAACCGGTGGCGTCCAAGCCTCCCCGCCGACACACCATTTAGTACACGTGCCGGCTCCGTCTACGGCATGCGCCTGTTGATCGTCGTGGCAGGCATGGAAAGGTTCAGTTCGTCGTAGAGGGCTTTGCGATCCTTGGGGCCGCAACGGCATTGACTAGGGGTTCAGGTCCCCCTTCGACACCAATGTGATCCAATCGGATTAGGTCATCAGGGCAGGGGAACACGAACTTCATCCCGACTGGAGAGCCACCTGGCCGTCTGCCATGACTCACTATCTCGGGGCGACTGCTCTGGACGATGCCGAAAAAGAGTGTGTAGATCCATCAATTCACTCCTCGGTCAACCCCATCTCCTCCATGTCGGAGTAACGGTTGCCGATGCGGTGGTGGGGTCGACCACCGGTCGATGCTCCGATGGCCACGAGGATCTCGTCGGGCGCCGGGGCGTCGGCCACATGCATTTCGAAAGTCAGGTAGTGCGACCTCCAACCGGCGTCGACCTTGTGCATCATCGGGATGGACAGAGTTGCCCCGGGGCCACCACGGGTGTTGGTGAACGATAGGTAAGCCGTGCCCCCCACGGCATCCCGGAACACGTTGCCGAACCTGAGGGTGTGGATGAACGCCGAAGCGTGTTCCACCTCGCCGGAGGTGCCGACCATGGCCGCCTTGCCGTAGGCCTCGACCGCGTCGGCGCCACCGCACATCTCGACCAGTCGAGGGACCAGAACGGCTCCCAGTTGGGGGGCCAGGTCCATGATCACCGGGCGAAGGTCGTCGACGAACCCGTGTCCGGCCCAAGGGTTGGGGAGAACGGCGGCTACTCCGTGCATGACCAACGGGGGGTCGGCCACCCTCCCCCCCTCGATGTGGATCTCCTCGGTCTGGGTGACCAGCTTTCGCAGTTCCAGCATCGTGGTCATCGGGTCCCCCCCGGCTTGATGTAGGCCGTACGGGTCCTGGTGAAGAACTCGTAGGCGGTGTCGCCCTGTTCTCGTGCCGCGTGCCCCGACGAGTTCTTTTCTCCACCGAACGGTGCGTGGATCTCCGTACCGGTGGTCGGCCCGTTGACCTTCACGATGCCGGCACGCATCTCGTGAATCGCCCGATCCATCTTCCAGAGGTCGTTAGTGAAGACCGAAGCTGACAGACCGAACTCGGTGTCGTTGGCCAAGGCGAAGGCCTCATCCTCGTCCTCGACCCGCAACACCGTGCTGACCGGACCGAAGACCTCCTCGCGGGTGATGGTCAGAGCGGTCCCACCCACGAAAAGAGTCGGTGCTTGGAAGCACGGTCCGTCGGGCACATGCTCGGTCACGGCGACCGTCTCGGCCCCCTCGGCTTTGGCCTGCTCGATGGCAGCGACCACCTCGGCTCGGGCCGAGGCCGATACCAGAGGGCCAATGGCCGTCGTCGGGTCCTGGCCATCGCCGACCTCCAGGGCGGAGACCGCAGCAGCCAGTCGGTCGACTAGTTCGTCATGGACGTCGCCCACTGCGATGATCCGCCGGGTGGCGGTGCACTTCTGTCCGGTGGCCCCCATGGCGCCACCGACCACCGCGGCTACCGCCATGTCGAGATCAGCGTCGGGAAACACGATGCATGGGTTGTGCCCACCAAGTTCCAGTTGCACCCGACCGTTACGGGCGGTCACAACGTCGCGGATCCCATGGCCGACGCTGACCGATCCGGTGAACGTGACGCCGTCGACCCGTTCGTCGGCGACGAGGGCCCCGCCCATGGAACCGGGGCCGAGCACCAGGTTCAGAACTCCAGGCGGGAGGCCGGCATCGTGGAACACCCCGGCAATAGCCACTGCAGTGAGCGGAGTGTTACTGGCCGGCTTCCAGACCACCGGATTGCCAGCCGCCAGGGCGGGGGCGATCTTCCAGACTGGAATCAAGATGGGGAAATTCCAAGGAGTAATGACCCCGACCACGCCGAGGGGTGCACGTACCGTCCGGATGGTCTCCCCGGGGGTGCCGCTGGGGAAGATCCGTTCGGTCGACGTCTTGGCCAGGCCCGCCTGATAGCGACAGGTCTCCGCTGACAGGACTGCCTCTCCCCTCGCCTCAGACAGAGTCTTGCCTTCCTCAAGGGTGGCCACCAGCGCTAGTTCGTCGGACCGCTCGTCAAACAGTTGGGCGGCCCGTTCCAGGATCCCAGCCCGGGCACCAAAGCCGATGGCTCTCCATGCGGTCTGGGCGTCGACCGCCGCAGCGACCGCGTCGGCGGCCGTGGAGGCATCACCCAACGGATAGTCGCCGACCGGTTCATCCGGACGAGCCGGGTTGTCGCTCACCGCTGTTCCTCCGGGAGCATGGGTGATCCAGTCGCCGCCGATGAGGTGGGCACCGGTCGGAACCACCCCTAGGAAAGTGTCGCTGCTAGTCATGGCGGGCATCGTACCGATCCGGCTCCGGTCGACCAGACGGACAGGGCGACCGGACATGTTGTGCTGGCTCTGGGAGGATGGAAGCACCTATCCAGAGGATCCGAGGGGCCTGGCCCGTTGACGATCCACCAACCAGTCGACATTCCCGATCAGGTGGTACCGCCAGGTGCGATGGGAGACGCCATGCCCAGGTCAGTGCCCGACCTCTTCGTTGATGCCGACGATGGCCCCGTGGCCCTGACGCCCATCGAAATCGAGGACATCAATATGGTTCTCGCTATTGACTCGTTCCGGGACATCCTGATTTGTGGTGTCAGCCTCTGGGCGACGATGGGCGGCAAGCCCCGGGAACCCGAACGAGATGACGTCTTCAAGCCGACTGAGGGCCAACTCGCCTTACGAGACGGCTTGTGGCTGGAAGATGACGCCGGGCTGGCCCTGCTAGCCACCAACCCGCACCCCACGATCCGCCTGCTGGTGGCCCAGCACGAACCGACGCCTGCTGCGGTGCTGGATCTGCTAGCCGACGACCCGTGGAGCGAGATCCGTCAGGCCGCGCTCGGTCACACCTCGCTGACTGCTGGCACCCGAGAGCGCATAGCGGTCGATGACCCGAAATCCTGGCTCCGCGAGGAGGCAGCCGAACAGGTCCCCATGGTCGGTGGACGATGCACTCGATGCGGCAAGAGGGTCAAGCGGCCCGACCGGTTCCTCACCTGTTCGATTCGGTGCTCCGTGGAGTTGACCGCCGAGCGCGTCCACGAGGGCCTCTACATCCGGAAAGGTGACCTAACGAGGGTGGGTGCCTGGAAGCCCGGGTTCCACTGGTCGGCCGCCGTCACCACGGAGTCCGGTGGGATACGGGGTTGTGGGCCGAGATGGGGATGGATCTGGTTCAGCTTCATCCCCGGGCTCTCGGCCCGAGAGGTGGCTGATGCACTTACCGTGCTAGTCCACACCGACGGCCTCGATCCTGAAGACGCCGTGACCCGGTTGGAGGACAGTCACAGCGCCGCCGGCCGATAGGTTCATCACGTCCGCTACGGCGGTCCCGCGGGTGTAGTTCAACGGCTAGAACCTCAGCCTTCCAAGCTGATGATGAGGGTTCGATTCCCTTCACCCGCTCGATTCCCACCTTCAACGAGATCGGGGCGCAGTCGGTCAGACCTCCATCCATCGGCGCTTCTTGTCGGCCACGATGTTGGCCATCATCCGGGCCGACGTGGCCGCCGATTCAACGTCGCCGAGAAGCAGGTCGTCGATCGACCCGGCTAGGTCGTCACGTAGATCCACGCCCTTCTCGTACAGGTATGACGACGCAGGCTGTTCGTGACGGGCGTTCCGGAACTCGGACCGCTGCAGGTAGTAGTGCGAGATCATGTGGAACACCTCTCCTTTCCCGTATCCAAATACCACGGCCACAGCGTCCTCTCCGTACTTCCGGCCCAACTCGGCCGAACGGATCAGGACCCGCACCCGCTCGGGGTCCAGTACCCGAATGGGATGTGAGGAACCTTCCAGCCACCACTGAGGATCGCCATCGCTGTCCAGCACGCCCTGCAGGTACGGGCTGTCGGTTTCCAACACGTCGATGCGCACCACGTCGTCACCGGTCGCCTCCCCGTTGTAGGCAACGTGTCCCGGAAAGGCCGGCTCGATGACGTTTCCCAACGCCCAGTCCGTGGTGAACAGGGTGCCCCCGGCCGCCACGAAGTCGCGGACCCGGACTATCTCGCCCGGGGTCATCTCCCCGGGGCAGTTCACGATCAGGATCTGCTCCGGTCGGAGATTGACCTCCTCCAGATGTCCCTGCTGAATCACCCGGAACGGCACTTCGAGGGCGCCGAGGACCTGCTCCACATGGTCGTAGCAACCGGCCACGACCACCACGTCCGAGGCTTCGACCGCCTCCAACGCCTCTGCCGAAGCCGGAGCCTCCCTGCCCATCCGGGTCCGGGCGATGTCTGCACCCGCCCGGTAGGCCAGCGTCCGGCTATCCATCTCTTCCTGTCCAATGCCTTTGATGTCCATCATGGTTCCTTCTCCTACTTGCCTCTTGCTCGCTTCTTGTGTTCTTCTCGACCTCCGGCCTTCCCAGCCGGGCCCTGGGAGCACGACTGCTCAGGCCGCACAACTACTGGTCACGCCCTCCCGTGACGCTTCCACCTCGGCGAACGCCGACACGGTCAGGAGGTGGAGGTCGACGAGTTGCGCCTCGGTGATCCCGTGTAGGTAGCCACCGGCGAGCACGAACGTCGCCGGAACCTCCTGTTTGGATAGGAATGCCGCTATCCGCCGTTCCCGCTCGACCAACGTGCCCACGGAGATCCCCGGATGGGGATCCATGCCCGCGTTGACCAGCACCAAGCCGGCCTCCCGGGGAATCCGACCCAACATGAGGTCGAGCTGCTCGAGGTAGGCGTCGTCATCCGTCCTACCGACCACCACCAGGCAGTCGTCCCCCATGGGCTCGTACTCGTCGAAGCTGCTCGTGCTGAGATCCAGGTGGAGCACCCCCGGTACACCGTCCAGACACTGGGCCGTACCGCCGCCACAGTGGGCGTCGACGTCTAGGATCACGACAGGTCCATCGACGAGGTCGATGGCGTGGCGTGCCGCTACCACCAACCCGTTCACGGTGCAGTTGCCCTGACCGGCTCCCGGCTTCGCATGGTGGAGGCCCGACGACAGGCTGCCCGACAACCCTTCGGCAATGGCCTCCTCGACGGAAGCCAGTACCCCGGCGGTCGAATGTCGAGCCGTGGTCCAGATTCCAGGATCCCAGTCAAACCCGTTGCCCTCAGCCAGCCATTCCGGCTCGCCTGTGCACAACGCCTTGACGTAGGCAGCATCGTGGACGACTGAGATCCAACGTTCGGCGGCGTCCAGGAAGGCAGACGGTTCGGCGATCGTCACCCCCGGAACCCTCCCGCCCAGAATCGCAGCAGCGATCTGGGCCGACTTGCGCGTGGTCTCGTACTGATGAGCTGCGGCCACGTATCCCTCGTCGTAGAAGATCCGCATCACGATCCCTCCCCACGGGCGCTCAACCCGATCGGCACGCCCTGGGCCAGTACCTCCAGCACCTGGGCGTGAAGACGCTCCGCCTGTTCCGTTCCCAAGACGTCGTGGTCGATGTCGAAGATCTCACAGAACGACTGCGCCAACCCCTCCACGACCACGGCACCGATCCGATCGGTCGGCTCGGGTCGGATGAAGTCTGGGATTTCGTCGAAGCCGATCAGGTCGCCGGCCTGCAACTCGTACCACTGCTGTACGAGGTTCCGGGCCTGTTCGCGGTTGTGATCCACGAGATCTTCGAAATCTCGGGTCTCCTGGTCGTTGAGGTCCCGGAGCTCCTCGAGCCCCGCGTCCCAGTCGGCGGCGGCCATCTCCGCGACCTCGGGGTGTTCGGCCTCCCGGATGCGACTGATGATCCAGCCTGTGGCAACGGGATTGGCGGCCAACCAGGCCCGGGTCCGATCGCAGGCGGTCTGCACGGACTCGCCGTCCATGGACCGGCGCTCGCCGAACCATCGGGCGGCGTCCGCCGCATAGGCGATCGCCGCGATGGGGCGGGCCGACCGGATGGCCTCGAGGGCCTCCTCGACACCGCGACCCAACTCGATCATGGCTGCGAACGCCAACGATGGTGCCCTATTGACGCCCATGTGGCAATGGACCAGGACCCTGGCCGTGGGATCACCCAGACCCATGGTGATGGCATCGACGCCGGTATCGAACCAGGCCGCCTCCTGGGTCCCGCCGTCGTCGTGGGTCCCCAGCCAGGTGTAGGCCAGATCGGGGGCGGCGTCAGCCACCCGGTCGGCGTCGCTCCACTCGCTCCGAACGTCGACGATGTGG
>Ga0315328_10000183_pt1 | contig 26030 bp, 23 predicted proteins | sample M120032315metaG_FD_203462 | JGI IMG/M metagenome (GOLD analysis project Ga0315328, IMG submission 203462) | Ammonia-oxidizing marine archaeal communities from Monterey Bay, California, United States - M1 200m 32315 | ecosystem: Environmental > Aquatic > Marine > Intertidal zone | place: USA... | reverse complement strand
TTCGCAAAATAGTCCTCTGATACCCATTTGTCTTGCAACTTCATAGGCTAGTAGCACTCCACCAGTAGTGGGACCAGCAACACTTTCTGGAGAGAATTTCCTACCAAAATTCGCCATCAATTTACAAATTTTTTCGGTATATTCAGGCCATTGAAGAAGATTAAATTTCTCAAGATAACGATCACTATGGCGGCCCGATGTTAGAGAGAAGTGGCCATCCAGCATCGCCCCTGAAGCCTTAAAAATATCGAGTGGTTCCATCTTCAAGTAGTCTCCTTTACAGCAAGTAGCTAGAACACACGTCAGCGTTAATCTAGATTGTGAACGATCCTGCTCATCGAATTTATCGGCCAATACCTTACATCAACTCGACCTACCAACTCTGTTTCAGGTACAGGTCCAAAAACTCGCGAATCCATGGAATTAGATCTATTATCCCCCAGAACAAACACAAAACCGTCCGGAATCAAAACGGGGCCCCAACTATCAGATCCAGTCACCGAAATTTGAGGCTCCATAAGGACTTGGTCATCCAAATATAATACTCCATCAATCATTTCAACCGTGTGGCCACCAGTTGCAACAACTCTTTTTATGAGGTCATATCCATTTGCTCCTCCCCGATCGAAGACAACTACCTCACCAATCTCTACTTCACCGAAAGAATATTGAAATTCCATGAAGTTTGGAAGCCAAGACGCATCAATGGAGGTATAGGCGAGCCGATTCACTACCAAAAATTGACCGGATTCGAAATTCGGATGCATGGACCCCCCCATGACAACATAATTCTGTGCAACAGCTCTAATGCAAATAAACATTATTAGAGCCAAAATCACCAGCTCCACCGACTCAATTCCAACCTTGAGGACAGTTGAATATCGCTCTCGCTGAGCGGCAAACTCCTTCGCTTGTAGGTTCACACCAGGATGGGGAACGCCATAGTGTGGCAGTAAATAAATTTCCGATCGGCTTTTATGATTTCCCAAATCAGCTAACCTAAAGGAGTCGTCAATCTTATTCATTCAGTACTTAGCCCTCTTATACGTTCTTTCGACGCCGCAGCCTTATGAATGCTATTAGACCTTTAATTATCCTATATGCTTCGGACGGATTCATTTTCTGCCGTGGCAGTTCAGCTAGATCGGATATGCGTTCAGCAAATGAGTGTTCAATGATAAGACCATGACCGGGCGCACCTATATCCGTAGCTAAACTTGCTAAAGTCTTGAGTGATTCAAGGTAGAGAGTATCGTCTGCATTTAGAAACTTTAATGGTCTTGCAAGGGTATTCACGTGGCTGATAACGGTATCCCCCGTAAATGTCACTCGAGACTTTTCACAAATAAACGCAAGTGATCCCATTGTATGGCCAGGTAACGGCACTCCTTTCATATTTGGTGTTAATTCAGTGATCGACCCCATTTCTCCTGACACAACTATACTCACCGGATTTGCGTCTATCCACGGTTGATTATCTGTGTCAAAGAAGCAGTCAGCCTCACCAGCAACAATTTTTGCGTCAGGGAAATACTCATGCAATGAGCTCAATCCACCAATATGGTCACGGTGCTTGTGGGTGACTAGTACATAACCCACCTCCCGTAAATCAGTCTGAATTAGAATTCCGTTGATCTCCCTAATCATTCTTTCAGATATCCTCAAACCACAATCAACGACAGCTAATTTCCTGTCATCGACCTCGACTGCATAGACATTACAACCACGAGCAGCGTGCAGCTGCCAAACATTAGAAGCTATTCGTTTCGTCACGAGGTCTTATTCAATAACAATGTTTTCTGAATTAACGGCGCCAATTCGCTTAAAACAACTTGAGCGTCAACACTAGCTTTATCAGACTCTCGAAGATGCTTTACAGTCACCGTACGTTCTTTAGCCTCAGAATCACCTGCCAATATCGCAATGGCCGCGTCACTCGAGTCTGCAGCACGCATCAATGCCTTCACAGATCGCCCCAACTCACCTGATCTGACAGACACACCTAACTTTCGTAAATCATTAGTAGCTCCCACCAGCATTTCATATCCGGCCTCACTGACGGGAATCATGAAAACATCTGGTTTTGGTGTTGACTCCTCTAGCAGGTCTTGCTGATCCATATTGAGAATTATGCGTTCAATACCTGTTGCAAATCCAACCCCTGGCGTAGGATCTCCTCCCAATTGTTCTAAGAGACCGTCGTATCTGCCACCTCCCCCTATCGTGGACTGCCCTCCTCCATTTTCAGGCTCGAATTCCCAAACTGTATGAGTGTAGTAATCTAATCCTCTCACAATAGAACTATCAATCTCGTATTGAATACCAAGGGAATCAAGGTCTCTCAAAACAGACGAGAAATGCTTCGTTTCGTCACCGTCTAAATAGTCCAAAATTTTTGGACCATTTAGAACAACAGCACGATCTACCTCAAATTTGCTATCCAAAATTCTCATTGGATTAGTAACAAGTCGACTCTGCGATTCGGGAGAAAGTTCTTCACGATATTTTTGAAGATACGCACGAAATGCCTCTATAAATCGCCCTCGTGCATGGCTCGTGCCTATCGAATTTATTAAGAGTCGTAGATCCTTTAGACCGAGAATCTCATATAGGTTACTTTGCAGATTGATTGCTTCAGCATCCAAAGATGGACTGTTTGAACCGATAGCTTCGATACCAAATTGAGTAAGCTGCCGATATCGCCCCGCTTGTGGCCGGTCGTATCGAAAAAATGATCCAAAATACCAAAGTCGCACCGGCTGTGGCTGCGACTTCATTCCATGCTCTATATAGGCACGCCCCACGCCAGCCGTGTTCTCAGGGCGCAACGCTAGATGTTCGCCGCCACGGTCCTCAAAAACGTACATCTCCTTTTGCATAAGGTCTGACTCTTCGCCGACTGTTCGTGAAAATACTCCTACATCTTCGACCAATGGCGTAGTGATTTCAAGATAATCAAAAGTCCTAGCTACATTAGAGCAAATGTTTCGAATCCTATTTACGACATGTGAATCTGTTGGTAAAACATCTCGCATGCCTCGAGGAGCTTGTAATCTCTTCTTATCTGCTGCCATAATTGACCTGTCTATAAATCTCGATACTCCCTAAATGCTAACTCGTCCGCTTGCAATGCTCACCTTCAATTGCAATTCCTGACCTTAAATACTCACTATTTAGATATACTTTAGTTGTGAAAGAGATGATTGAATGACCACTTCCAGCCGATGGACAAAACGAGTCGTTGATGACGACTTAGAAATTTTTCGCTCTCAGTCCGAGCCTGACCCGTCTCAAGGTATACAGGTTCTACTAAAAGAGGCGTCGACCTATTTATCTGTAGACAAGATTAATCTGCTTCAGGATACATTTATGTTTGCCTCTAACGCCCACGAAGGCCAAACGAGACTCACTGGAGATAAATATATAACACACCCTATAGCGGTTGCTCGAGTCTTGGTAAATTTAAAAATGGATATATCTACTTTACAAGCTGCGCTGCTACATGATGTTGTGGAAGACTGCGATGTTTCACTTGAGCTCATTGAAAAGCAATTCAGTCTAGATGTGCGAAAGCTTGTTGACGGGGCCACAAAAGTAAACGAGATTCAAAATCGAATTACAGATCCTATGCTCAATGAAGAGGGCAAAATTCATCTCGAATGGGAAACTGTTAGAAAATTGTTGACTGCGACCGCGGAGGACATTCGAGTAGTTATTCTAAAACTGGCTGATCGACTTCATAACATGGAAACTGTGCATGTACTTCCTGAGCCACGACGTATAGCCATGTCGTTGGAAACGCGAGATATTTATGCCCCACTAGCGGAACGCCTAGGGATGTGGAGGATTAGATGGAGACTGGAGGACTTAGCGTTCCGATGGCTCAATCCAAAAGAGTATTCAGAAATTGCGACGATTTTAGACACACGACGAAGTGAACGAGAGGCTTCGCTCGATCGTCTAACTGATGAAGTGGCTGATATCCTCGAGAATCAGGAAATTAAATCTGAAGTTTCTGGTCGAGTAAAAAATTTATTTTCGATTTATGAAAAGCGGAGTAGATACGAGGCAAGCGGAAAACATTTTGATGACATCAATGATCTGTTAGCAATTCGGATTGTAGTTGAAAATACTGCAGATTGTTATCGCGTTTTAGGAATAATACATGGGAACTGGCAGCCCGTGCCAGGCACATTTGACGACTATATAGCGGTTCCGCGCCGCTCTGGTTACCAAAGTCTTCACACGTCGGTGTCGGAACCCGACACAAGCCCATTTGAAATTCAAATCAGAACTACTGAGATGAATGAGGCTGCAGAGTTTGGAGTAGCAGCCCATGCGGGGTACAAGGGCCTGACTGACCCAAAGCATGATTCTGACTGGTCATGGATAAGAAGACTACTGACTTTTCAACAAGAAGATCCGTCTGACGACTACTTCGAAGCACTAAAGACCGATTTTCTATCGGATCAGGTATATGTCTCAACTCCCAAGGGTGAACTTTTTGAACTTCCTGCAGGGGCCACTCCTCTTGACTTTGCCTACCGAATTCACACAGACCTAGGTCATTCGTGTTCTGGTGCGCGAGTCAATGGCCATATAGTTCCTCTGACATCAAATCTCAAAAATGGTGACAACATAGAAATTCTCAGAAACAGGCAAGGCAAAGGACCTTCGCGCGACTGGCTCGATTCGACCAAGCACTTCATCACTACGTCCCACGCCAAACAGAAAGTCAGACAGTGGTTTCGACAGCAGAGTAAGTCTGAAAACACGGAATATGGTAGTAATATTCTGGACCGAGCTAAACGACGGCTTGGTCTTGACGCGAAAGATATCACTGCAGATTTCCATCAGGCCTTGGGCTATGTCTCGAGGGATGATATGCATGCTGCCCTTGGCGCGGGCACGCTCTCACAAGATCGACTCAACAGTCGCCTAGCAAATTTAATAAATTCAAAACTAAGAAAAGTTTCTGGTAGTACCGTCCCGATAGCCGACTTTCAGTCTAATGTTAAGTCAATTGACGCGGGTATACGTGTGCTGGGTGCAAGCGGGATTGCAGTAAACGTGGCGAAATGCTGTTCTCCGCTTCCGGGAGACATAATTGTAGGCTATATAACTCATTCCAGAGGGGTCACTGTGCACCGAACCAAATGTCGTAACCTCGCCTCTCGTGCAGATTCCGCTCGGCTAGTTGACTGTGACTGGGCAAACTCAGAGCAGATGTATGCTGCGCGAATTCTGGCCGAAGCCTGGGATCGGCCAGGATTAATCAGTGATCTCACAACCGTTTTAGCTCTTGCCAGCATCAACTTGGGTGAGATAAGCAGCGGCAAGCATCAAGATAGAAAAGTTTTTATTTCGCTAACTCTTGAGACTATCGGGGGAGAAGAATTTACGTCGGTCCTATCTAAACTAGAGCAGGTACGCGGAATTATATCAATCCAACGACAAGACTAGTTAAGCCAACGTATGATTGATTCAGGTCGGCTATCCGATTCCGATTTTCGAATTTTGAGATACAGCTGAGACAATCCAAACATCAAGGCGATCAGGAAGGTTGTTGCAACGGCCAGTCGAAGTGTCACCCAATACCAGAAATCTATTGGATACATCTGCAAAAGACGATCATTCGCCTCGTTCAATATCCACAAGTCATTCGTGAACATTAACTGATGAAATTTATAAAAAGCTGAATCAAAACCAGTGAATATTAAGGTTGCTAAGATTGCAAGCAACCCTATGCCAGTCAAACTCGCTGATCGCACATCAACAGCAATTTTTCGCAGCGGATCGTTACGAAATGTGGTGAAGGAAATTGTTAAGCTAATGAGTATAAACACGAATAAACCGTCATGTATTTTCCAGAAAAACTGCATTAAACTTCTCACGTCGACCATATGAGCGACTTCTCTCTCATTAAATATACTTAACGACACCCCCTCAGCCGTAACAACGTTTATCACCAGTGGAGCGTCAGTAAAACCTAATAGGTAATCTCGAATCTCCGAATTCACTGCAGTTAACTGCTCGATAGATATTCCTGTCACAAGTTCTGCCTGCCCCTGAATCAAGGCTTGTTCATATGTTGACGGGGCTAGCACCAAAAGACGAGTCACTGACAACACGCAAAAGAGTGGCACAGCCAAAATAAACACTAATGAAACAATTTGATTAAATACTTTCACGTACTTAGTTTACATAATCATGAGATACTTGCAGTCATGACTGAGTTTCGAATATCCGTAGATGAACTCTGCGAAGTACTCAATATCCGTCCGGTCCAACTTCAGATATTTAATCCCGTTTACCCAGATGTTCAAGCCCAACGCGAGCTTCTCGTACTGCGGTCTGAATTTGAAGATGCCAGAGAGATCGTTGAAAAGCGTTATCAGGCTGCTGCAATGGCAAAAGCTGTTTTACCTGGTTCCAAGGTACATGTCTGTACTCGAGATTCGTTGCCATCTGAGGCGCTCGCTTGGCTTCTACTACCCTTGAAACCTGAAGAGGATACATACTCTCTTGAGGGTTTCCAAAGAGTGATTGAGTTACTTTTTTCACCAGATGGGTGTCCATGGGATAATGCACAGACGCCAGACACGTTAAAAAAATATCTGATTGAAGAAACTTATGAATTAGTCGATGCGATCGAAAACAGTGATCGTGACTCGATGCTTGAAGAAATAGGTGATGTTCTTGCTCACATGTTCATGCAAACGTCTGTAGCAAACAAAGATCATCAATTTAGCCTTGCAGACGTTGTTAATTATGCAAATCAAAAATACGTTCGGCGTCATCCGCACGTATTTACAGATAAATCACTAAGTCAAACTGATGAATCATTAAAAAACTCTTGGGAAGAAATCAAGGAAACAGAGAGGAAAGAAAAGGAACTTGAAGGAGCAGCGTTTGAAAGTATTCTTGAGTCCATCCCACGCTCAATGCCCTCCTTGAGTCGCGCACAACTAACGATCCGCAGAGCGCGCATAGCAGGAGCTCTAATCCCCGATCACGAAGAATTTGGTCAAAGCGCTCAGACCATTTCGAATCTCCTACTTAAAGCCGTGGTTCTAGCAGAGAAATCCAATTTTGATGCGGAAGAATTATTAAGACATAAAATTTCAGACTACGCCGAAGAATTCAAAAAAATAGAGAGGGACACAAACCAAAATATATCTAGCTCCCCTGACACAATGCGCATTCTACCGTGGCTAAAAATTTCCGCTATCCACGAAGACGATGTGCAGAATTAATGAGAATCCGATAAACTTGATTCACTAACTAATAAGGAGAATCTATGAGCGCGGCATCTACTCTGACGAGAAACGAACACACACCCGAAAATTCAGTTGTCACTACTGAACGATTCAATCAAGGATTTAGTTCATTCCAAGAGTGGATGGATGCAATTGAACTAAATAAAGAAAAATTCCAAATGCACTACGACGAGTGGACGCACAACGCGGATGATATAAGCATTCTTAAAAACTACGTAGAGTCACACGGAATCAAAGCCTTATGCATAGGCGAGGATTGGTGCCCAGACGTGTGGAGAGGGCTCCCGGTAATGGCTCGCATCTCAGAATTGACTGGAATGGAAGTACGACTATTCATCCGTGATGACAATTCAGACATCATGGGCGAGTTCTTGAAAGATGGAGAATTTGAGTCAATCCCTGTCGTCGTACTTTACGACAAGAATCACAATTATCTGGGGCATTGGATTGAACGGGCTGACCAGGCAAACGCTGAAATGCAGCCACTTCTTAGTATGTTACATGGAAAAGAGCGAGGATCCTCTGAGTGGCAAGAGGCTCGAAACAACTACTTAACCAAAACTGTTGAACTTGCACAAGGCTGGCGAGACGCTCAACTAAGTGAGCTGAACGCAATACTAACTGAGGTGTTATAACACCTGAATCAGATTTGATTCAGATGTTCATTGGCTGACCACAGTGGTGCCGCAGCTTGCGCATGCGCTCCACGAGAAGTCCATAAATGAATCACATTGTGAGTTTCGGCACTTCTTCTTGAGCTCAATCTGACAAAACGGACAAAACGTCCATTCATCACTGACGAGTCGATTACAGTCTGGGCATGAAATATCAACACTCAAGTCCGCCAAAATAGCCTCTCTGGTTAGACTTGATTCATACCGGTCTTGAAGGCTTTGTCTAGGTCGTAAAACAAAATAGATAGGGAGCCCTAAAAAAGGACAGATTATCGACCAAATAACGGAGCATGTGCGGGCCAATAAGTCTCTGGTTCGTGATGAAATATCTCTGTAAACCCAGACGATCACAGCAAGCCAAAGTAACAGGACATACGCCGCTAGTAACATCCCGACGACTTGAAGAGTTGACTCGACATTTGTACTACTTGTTATTTGCAAAAACGGAAAATAATCACCCATAAGATAACCTTCTTCAGCAGAGTTATGAATTATCCTTGTGATAAGCAACTCTGGCTACACTAAATAAGATAACTAAATGGTATCGCGTTCAACGAATACTAGTTAGAGGAAGTTTGGTTTAGAAGTAAGGCTACCCCGAAATGAATCCGACCGGAAATATAAATAGTAAGAGATTTCACACGCTCAACGAATCCCAGAAAGAGGCGGTATCCCATCGACACGGTCCGGCGTTAATCATTGCGGGCCCGGGAAGTGGTAAAACAAGGGTCATTACAGAACGTATAGCTAACCTCATTCAAGAAGATAATATTCGTCCATGGAATATCCTTGCGATCACCTTCACCAACAAGGCTGCGAAAGAAATGCAAAGCAGGGTAGACGAAATACTTGGAGCCGAGTCAAGAGGTTTGGCTATAGGAACATTTCATGCGATGTGCGCCCGAATATTACGACAATCGGGAGAACCTATTGGAATAGCATCTGATTTCGTTATTTATGACACGGACGACACGGAATCTTTAGTAAAATCAATCATGAAAGAATTGAACACTCCAGATCGTTTTAAACCTAGGCAAATTCGCAACCGGATTTCGACTCTAAAGACAATGGAACGTACCCAACGCTCCTCCTACGGAAGTCGCAGTGACAGCTATCTTGACGATCTATCTTGGGACATTAAAAGTATTTATGACGCAAGACTGCGGCGAGCAAACGCAGTTGATTTTGACGATTTACTCAATTTCACCCATATTCTTCTTACTGAATTTCAAGACGCAGCTTCGCTCATTCTAGACCGTTTCGAGCATGTGCTTGTCGATGAGTTTCAAGATACTAACCTAGTGCAATATGAAATCGCTCGGGCTCTCGCACAGAAATCAAGGAATCTCGTCGTAGTCGGTGATGATGATCAATCAATCTATTCCTGGAGAGCCGCCGATATTGAAAATTTCCATCGATTGACTCTAGATTTTCCCGAAGCCAAGATTATTAACCTTGATCAAAACTATCGCTCAACGGGTCATATCTTGGAAGCTGCTCAGATAATAATTAATAAAAATTCGGGGCGAACTGAAAAAAATCTATGGACCGATAATTCAAAGGGGTCACCAGTTGAGTTATTAACTAGTAGTACTGCTGACGAGGAAGCCTGGTTTGTTGCCAATGAAATCAAGAGATACCAGAATTCTGCTGACGAGAAAAAACACGGATTTGGCGTGCTCTACAGGACCAATGCGCAAAGCAGAGCCATTGAAGACGCTCTTATTTCGAACGGGATACCTTATCGCCTAGTAGGAGGAACACGCTTCTATGATCGTAAAGAAATAAAAGATATAGTTGCATACTTGCGACTCATCCAAAATGAGCACGATATTGTTGCTTTCCAGAGAGTAGCGAATACTCCAGCCCGTGGTATCGGAAACAAAACTCTGACAACAATTTTACAAACCGCTACAGATACAGGCACGTCTCCCGTTGCAATTGCCGTGAAGTTCGTTACTGACGATACTATCCCGGGAATGCCCACCATGAACAATCGATCCAAGAAAGCAATTCAACTTTTTACCTCGGTCTATGAACATTTAGCTTCGATGAGAGATACAAAAAACGTGCCGCAATTAATTGATGCTGTGGTCAAGGAAACTGGATTTAAAGCGTATCTCAACACTTTAGATAAAGATCAGCCCGATCGAGCTGATAGCCGCTGGGAAAATATTGAAGAATTCAAGAATGTCGCTGCCCAATATAATGAGCTCGAAGAGGAAACCTCGCTCTATTTATTCTTAGAGCAAGTTGCGTTGGTATCTGACGTGGATCAACCTGAGAATACTGAGGAATCAGTGAACGTTACACTAACAACCCTCCACTCCGCAAAGGGGCTCGAGTTTCCCGTAGTTTTTTTGGTCGGAATGGAGGAAGGGTTATTACCGCATCAAAGATCCTTCGATGACGAGCAAATGATGGAGGAAGAAAGACGTCTTTGTTACGTTGGTATCACTCGCGCGCGGGAACAACTTTATCTAACACAAAGCCTAACTCGATATTTATATGGACGAAGTACTGGCGCGTCAACGTCTCGCTATCTGAAAGATCTGCAAAATGCAGGTCTCGACGCTTCAGAAACGCAATCCGCTCAATCTGTCATGAATGCACGCTCCTACAATTCGAGTTATCCGAGGAAAACATACAATCTTGGAACTGGTCTTCGAGAGTCTTACGTAGAGGCCACAGACACGCATCGCAGTGATGTTGCACCGCCGTTTAAGGCGGGTGACAAAGTTAGACACGGAAGATTTGGAACGGGAGTCGTTATTAATATCGACCAGGATGGTGCTGACTGGGCAATTCAAGTCGCTTTTGAGTCACAAGGGGTCAGAAAATTGTATCAATCCTTCGCTCAACTTAGTCTTCAGGATTAAAAAGAGACTCTAGCCTGTCGATTCGGAAAAAAGCTCCTTTTGCTTTGCAACATCAACCTTCTGAACGATTAATTCTTTAATTCGGAGAGCCTTATCAGAGTGGGAGAAGGGAGATATACCAAAAGTACCCTCTAGGTTTTTGGCCGTAACTGCAGTGGGATTTGGGGATAAAATCACGGTTGTATCCCTGCTTGCCGATGCCCGATCAAGTAGATATGGACTAGGCTCATGCCCACCGGTTAGTATCAAACATTCTGCTCCGGATAACAATGCAGCTAGACCAAGGTCGACCTTCTCAGCTCTCACAATTACTGCCTTCCGGTCGAATCTGCCAAAATAATCATCCGCTGGATCGTGAGAAATTGCTCCAATCACGACGTGTTCACAAATTTCCCTCTCACCTATCACGGACCTAGACAAGACGGCCGAGTTCGTCGCACTGATTAAATCACCCACAGTCGGCGCGGCTAGTAGCCGATCTTCACCGAGAGAAAAATTGTCGTCCGAAAAATTACGATTCCTAATAGTCAACAAAGCATCAGCCCTACCATTAGATTCAGAACCTTGGACATATATTATTTTTGAGTCAGGAAAATTATTAAGGAATTCGCTTTCATCTTTCAAAGACACTTCAATGACACAGATATCCTTTGAATTGTTACCGAGTTCCGATAAAGAACTTGGGGAACCGGCACCTGTATCTATTCCATCGAGAAGTAACTCAGAGAAATTTTGTGCGTCAATCAACGCGCGATCATCGGTACCAAATCTGCGAAGCTGGACCGAAAGTCCATTAGACACTGCTAGTTGTGCAATACCTACCGCGACGGTGCTAGCGCCAGCGCCAGTAACATCTCCCACCACGACAATATTGATCATTCCCACTCCATCATAACTAGTATTCGCATCTCAATTAATCAATTGCAAGCCAATTCTACAGGGTATTAACTTGTAATCCTAGTCATTGGTTCAGTCTCCCCGAAATGATGACTTAACAAATAGATAGTCCAACGAAATAATTGACTATTGACCACGTGACCTGAACACAAACAGTGTGTCCTGACGAGAAGGCACCGACACAAATTGTAGGTACCTATACTATCTTGGTAAACAATGACTTTATCTGCCGAAGTAGTAAAATGCCGCGAGTGCAACAGAAGAGAGTTGATCAGTTATGAAAGTTACGAATATCAAAGTCGATTTATTTAATTGGACATCAGAGGCCTGGAAAACGGGTGTCGGTACAAGTTTTGGGAATACACAGCAGTTAGGAGTAGTGACAGTCGAAACTGACGAAGGTGTTTCAGGAAATGCATTCCTTGGTTCATCACGGATAGGTGGTGACCATTTCATACCTGGCCTGATTGAATTTATCAAGCCACTGCTGCTTGGAAAAAATCCGCAAGATATCGGAGCCATATGGTGGGATATGTGGAAACAAAACAGATCTGTCTCAACCTATGTAATTGGTGCAATTGATATCTGTTTATGGGATATAAATGGAAAAATTGCAGGCCAACCCATACATCGGCTGTTAGGAACTTGTAAACAATCTGTTCCTGCATATTCCAGCACAGCTTTTCATGAGACAAAAGAAGAGTATGCGGAAGAAGCTCTGCACTTTAAAGAATTAGGTTGGCGGGCGCACAAAATCCACCCACATGGAGACCCGAAATATGATATCGAAATCTCTGCGGCCGTCAGGGATGCTGTCGGTGATGATATGGAATTAATGCTCGATTCCATGTGGGCCTACCGATATGAGGAGGCTATGCGAGTAGGACGAGCTATTGAGGACTTGAATTTCTACTGGTACGAAGATCCGTTAGTTGAAGAAGATATCTACAACTATGTAAAGCTTCACCAAAAATTGGATATACCAATCATGTCTACAGAGTATGCACCGGGACGTTTCTACGGTATGACATCTTGGATTACTCAGTATGCGACAGATATATTAAGAGGAGATGTGGCCGTGACAGGCGGCATCACACCACTTATTCGACTTGCACATCTAGCCGAGGGATTTAACATGCAGTGTGAGATTCATCATGGGGGTAACTCACTAAATAACGTTGCTAACCTTCACGTGACCATGGCGGTGCCAAACTGTGAATTTTATGAGGTGTTCCCCTGCACTGGCGCAAATCAATATGGTCTGGTTCAAGATATCGAAGTTGATTCCGCTGGCCTCGTTCATGCACCTACCCGGCCAGGTTTGGGTTTTGAGATTGACTGGGATCTCGTCCGACGTGAGAAAACAGCAACAATAGAGTAAATTGCCCCGAAAAACTAACCCTCAGACTCATGAACAAATAACGGCAAGGTTATCTGAGGATTAACTTGAAATAGTTCCAGCTTTACCCTCATTCCGATCTCTGCCTGTTCGGGTGGAATGTTAATAATATTACTTGTGATGCGAGGGCCTTCATCCAGTTCGATCAACGCCGTAAGAAAGGGTGTGTAGTCCACTAGACTGGGATGTATTGGTTGATGCGTAACTACATATGAATATAAAACACCTCCACCTTCTGCTTCGCTCCATTGGAAATCAAACCCTCCACACCCCGAGCACATAACCATGGGTGGATAATTCGTCTGCTTACAAACACCGCACACCTGCAAAAGTAACCTGCCTCGCTTCAATTCTTCCCAGAATTCAACTGAATTTTCGTCGGGATCAGGAAGCGTCAAGTTTACCGGTCTCACCCAAAGATAGTCGGACATCATTCACCTCTCTCTAAAATCACAGCACCCGTCCCTATGCCTGTATCTACGAACGAAAATTGAGCATCTCGAACTTGCGAAGTAGATTCACCACGGGTCTGACGTACGCTCTCAATCAACTGGTTCATCCCTTGCATATAGGCCTCCGACAAATGCCCGCCTGACGTATTGACCGGCAGGGATCCATTTTCCCAAGCGATCTCCCCTGAAGATACGAATTCACCTCCCTCGCCTCGTAAAACAAATCCATAGTCCTCAAGCGCAAACACGACGAAGGGTGCAAAATGATCGTATATTTGAGCGACGTTAATCTCCGATGGATCGAGTTTTGCTTGTTTCCAGAGCCTGGGAGAAAGTGCTACCGCAGCAGTATCAGTAAATCCATGACTAGAATATCCTCCTTGTGCAGCAGCTCGAATCATTGCTGAAGGGCCTGGACGTGCCTTGGCTCGATCAGTACTAGTCAAAACAATTGCGCCTCCTCCATCTGTTTCGAGGCAGCAATCGAATAAATGAAAGGGATCGACTATCAGTCTGGAATTCTGATGATCTTCCAACGTAAGAGGAGTGTCGTAAAAAGTGGCTCGTGGATTTCGATTAGCATGGCCTCGTTCAGTCACGGCAACCATTCCAAATTGAGCGCTGGTTACCCCTGTTTCAAACATTCTTCGACGAGCCATCATAGCCAATCCGTGTTGTGGCGTTAATAAACCAAATGGTTCGCTATAGGCGGCCGACCCCCTACCAGATCGTCCAGTCACATCTCCGCGTCCGTATCTACGCCCCGAGCGACCATTCACTCCTCGGTAGATAACAACCACGTTGGCTAATCCGGCGTGGATCGCGGCTGCTCCGTTAGCAACTAATGCAGCGCCGACGTTACCGGCCTGACTTATTTCACCAAACCAAGTAAGATCTTGAATTCCCATGTTTGCTGCTACAGTTGCCTCGGGAGAAGTATCAACCGACCACCGCAAAAGCCCGTCCACTTCTTTCCGGTCAATTCCCGCATCTTCAAGAGCCCTGCTGATTGCCTCCAAAGATAACTGCAATTCGCTACGGCCAGAATTCTTTGAATACTCAGTTTCACCAACACCAGCTATTGTGACTGCATTCATAAATGCCATTTATCTACCCAATCTTCGTAGTGTAAAATCTTGTCTAAAAACCATGTCACCCACTAGCAAACCATCAAATAACGTTATTCTCTCGCATACCTGAAATTTCGTCCCACGTATAACCTAGTTCAACCAGAAGCTCTTCTGTGCTAAATCCTAGTTCAGGCCCAGAACCTTGTATCTGGCAAGGAGTCTCACTCATCCGAATCGGAGGGCCAGGAACAGTCATCTTGCCTAAATTAACACTTGCTATCTCTTGCAAATAGCCGTTGGCCCACATTTGCTCGTCAGTCGAGAGTTCCTTATACCCCATCACCATCGAATTCGGCACATCGGCTTCAGTGAGTGCCTTAACCCAGTATTCAGAACTTTTAGAAATGAACGTTTCAGATAGCTCAGAAACCAGATCGTCTTTGTTATCTGCCCTCCCGAACGGATCTGTGAAACGATCATCAAAAGAAAGGTCAACTCGGTCAATAGCTTCACAAAGCCTAGTCCAAAATCTCTGAGTATTCGCGGCGATTGCGACATACTTCTCGTCTGAACACAGATAATGAGTATATGTTGCTGCCCGTCTCTCCTCGAAGCCCACTTGCTTTCCGGTTCGCAAGTATCTTGTAATCTGCATAGACTGTAGAGCTGTCATCGCTCCTATGAGTGAGACATCAACGTGCTGTCCTATCCCAAACGTATGTTTTGCAACTAACGCAGAACTTACGCCAAACGCTAGAAGCATTGCGCCTATCTGATCTGCAAATCCACCTATAAGTGCATGAGGTATTTCGTTTGGACCGCCACCTTGCTCAACCATTACTCCACTGAAGGCCTGACCAACATGATCGTATCCTGGGAGATCTCCACGGGGACCATTTCGCCCCCAAGATGAGCCAGACGCCAAAATAATATCAGGTACTATTTCCTTTAGTTCGTCGTAGCCCAATCCCCATTTTTCCATTGTACCTGGACGGAAATTTTCGATAACCACCTCACAACTAGGAAGAAGTCTCCTGATTACTTCACGCGCGTCATCCGTTCGTAGATCGAGCGTCATGCTTTTTTTACCGCGATTATGGGCCTCGAAGTATGCGGAAAACCCATCAGCACCTAATCCGGTTGCACGACCAGGTTCCCCTCCAGGCTCTTCAATCTTGATCACCTCAGCACCCATATCTGACAACAGAACCGTTGCAAATGGGCCTTGCTGATATCGAGTGAGGTCTAGGATACGAACACCCGTTAGTGCTGATCTCTGTATTTCATCGCTTGTATTACTCGCCGCCGTGTTATCTGACATACTGTCTCCCAAGAAAGATATTAACTACACAATAGAACCTAAACTAGAGGCTCAACTTCTACAAAATATCAAAAAAGCATAATCAGGGAGTATTTCATGTCAATTAATCCTAGGTCGAATAATATCGCCCTCATTACCGGCGCTGGGTCGGGAGTCGGACGGGCGACCGGACTTACGTTACTCAAGGCTGGATACCAGGTCATTCTTAGCGGGAGACGCAGAACTACCCTGGAGGAAACCAGAAATATGTCTGAAGAAGATTACGATCAGGCATCTATAATTGAGGCAGATATCTCAGACAAAGAGTCAGTCGAAAAATTATTTAGCGCAATTGAGAAAAAGTACGGTCGACTAGATATCCTTTTTAATAATGCAGGGATTGGGGCACCAAATGCCTCTATTGAGGATTTAGCCTTTGCCGAGTGGAAAAAAGTTGTAGACACCAACCTATCTGGGACATTTTTATGTACTCAAGCTGCGTTCAGATTAATGAAAGTACAGAAACCTCAAGGCGGCAGAATTATAAATAATGGGTCCATATCGGCCGATAGACCAAGACCGAATTCTGCTCCATATACGTCGACCAAGCACGCAATTACAGGACTTACAAAATCCACATCACTTGATGGCCGAAAATACAACATTGCGTGTGGACAAATCGATATAGGAAATGCTGCGACTGAAATGACTGAGCGAATGCAATCAGGCATTGCACAAGCTGATGGAACGACAAAAATTGAACCTACGATGAACGTGTCGGCCGTATCTGAGGCTGTACTGTACATGGCAAATCTCCCGTTGGAGGCCAACGTACAATTCATGACGGTAATGGCTACCTCTATGCCCTACATCGGACGTGGATGAGACCTCTGGACTATTGCGAAATCTCAGGCTGACTAATAAATGCGAGTTTTAGTTCATAAGACATCTCCATAAACTCAGCAAATTCTTTGTAGAACTGGTCAGGGGACCTGCCGTAATTTCTTGTAAATGCTTCGGACCAACTATATTGATCCAAGTCCATATAAAAAGCCTTCAGCTCATTTATGCTGGTGGCACCAATCTTGTACATTAGATAAGCCACTGCTACTCGGCCAGTAGGACACTGCCATGAGTCACCACTGCGTTCCATGTTGACCTGATCAGCCGGAGATTCACAACTACGTAGTATTAATTCTGGATCTGAGTCACTACTGACAAATGCGTCATGAGAGCTTCGAACATATTCACCCATTATTGAACCAAAATTAATGTCCCCCTGCTTGTCCGCGATTAGTACTGCTAGGTAATCGGCTGTACCTTCGTGCAGCCAGATCGGGCCAGTTAGTGGAATGTCGCTGGGTGATCTATCCACTTCACTCTTGGTAACGGCGTGCGCTAATTGAAAAACATGTACCCATTCATGAGAAGCCGGTATCCAATAACTAGTTGGCAAGAAGTCATGTTGGTCCAAAGTTGGCCATACAATCTCAAAACGAGCAGGGCTGTGGGCCAACAGTGCCATCCCTTGTGACTGAGTACTCATTGGGCCAGTTAAATCATTTTGACAAGTTTCACTTGAAAGGGCCGGCGTATATTCACATCGATGAGTTACAACTACCTCAAAATTAGTCTTTTCACGATGCCAAATAGCCACAAATAAATGGCCTGATTCTCCAGAGATTCCAAACGGTAAAGGTAAGATATTAGCGGCCGTCAAGATAGCCTGGCTAACCTCTTGGTAGATAGTCTGAGGTACTCCTTTGTAGACCGTGAAATCAATGAACAGATTACTAATCGGTATAAACAGCCGATCTTGTCTCGACCCAGCTGGACCTTGATATATTTTAGGTCCGGCAACTAAATCATCGACACTATTGTCTGGAACCATGGTCGCTGGTGCAGTGGGCGCTTGAGTCGCAGTCGACACGGTCGTAGCTGCCAAAGTGCTCACGGTAGCAACCGGTTTGGCAGTGGGGTTAGGCGTTACTGCTCCCGAGTTCACTTGATCTGACGATTGCATACCAGAAATCTTGGTAGTGATCACTCCGGAGTCATCACTGCATGATGCAACAAAGACTGTCGCCAATAAAAAAAATACAGCTACCCGAAGACTTATCATGCGAATCCTCAGAGAAAAACCATTTGCTCTTCGAAATCAAATGGTGTCGAGAGGCGGGCTCGAACCGCCGACCCTTGCCTTTTCAGGGCAATGCTCTACCAGCTGAGCTATCTCGACACAAAGAACAGGATACAGCCTATCGGTCTCAAAGGTCGAGCACCATCAGTTAGTGATTAATGCTTGCATAGATGCCTCCAATTCCACATATGGACTAAACCCTTCGAAACGCTCGAAAATTAGTCCGTCACGATTAATTAGATAGACTACCTGATCGCTAATAATCCCCCAGTCCGCCAAAATTGGATTGCGCTCTGCGCTATCGGGGCTTTCCCTCACTTTGTGTGGATCATTGTACGTTTCGATATGAATAAAGATAAATTCGTCACCATAATCTTCAAACAAGTCGGAAATTATCTCTACCTGTGAACCACACATCGGGCTTACGCAGAATCCAGGAGATGCAAAAACCAGCACAGTCGGTCTCTGTTTCCTAACCGCATCAGCCACAGTTTGTCCATACAAACCAAAATTGGGATTAAGACCAGTCGTCAGTTCAGTAATCGGCCTATCAATCAAGGTTAAATTTTTACTCAACGGAGCTTTCATATTTTTTGCAATAGCCGCGGGCTTATCTTGAACAACCAGATTGATCCCTATCACACGATCACCAGACGAGTCACGAGGAGGCAACACAATTTGCATCAGATAATCTCCAGACTGTTTCAAGGTAAGAGAACCGACGTAAATACCCATTTCAAACTCAGCACCATCCGACAGATATTGCATTCGGACCAAATCAACCTCCCCATAATCTTTAACGGGGGTGACTCTCACATCGAGATGTGACAAATTTATTAGTCCGTTTGGTCCATATATCAAGAATGACAATCGTTGCGTTCCAATTGCAAGATCAGGAGTTCCCAAAATTACTCGGTACTCTTCGTCCGAGGATATGAAGGCTGGATAACCATCACCCGAAAGTTCTTTTGTAAAAGATAAAATCTCGAGCCGCTTACTATTTGGACTGGCAGGCTTCATATTGAGCGAATCAACTTGCGATTGGTTCGTAATTGGCGAATCATCGGTTAGTGAACAGCCCGATAACAAGAGCAAAAGGATGATTCCTAGCCCCGCTAATACACCTATGCCCTTAACTTTCTGTATCATGAAGCAAATTAGAAAAATTGACAATGTTGCAACCTGCCGAAACTATAAAAAGTGTAACATTTTGGAATGACTTAAAAAATGACTAACCCACTGGATCAAATAGTACTTGCCGCGGATATCGGTGGCACATCAATTCGAGCTGCCGCTCTTTCTATTTCAGATTCAACTGTCTCTATACTCGACAGCATCAAATTTGAGACGAAGCCGGAGCGCGGATTTCATTCCGCCATGGAGGAACTCACCCTAAATGTCGTCGATCTCGCGAAACGCCAAAAACTCGATCTCAAGACAACACCCTTAGGGGTAGCTTCAGCCGGACCAATTTCTATATATACGGGTATCTATGACATATCACCAAATTTACCAAATTGGGAAGGATTCGGAGTCAGCGAATATTTGCAAAGCAAAATCGGGTCGCCTACAGTCACCGCTCACGATGGGGCAATGGCGGTCCTGGCAGAGTCCCGAATTGGAACTCATAAAGACAAATTGAATATAATTTATCTGACAGTGAGCACGGGTATCGGTGCTGGACTCATGACGAACGGTAAGCTCGTTGTGGGACACAACAGTGGTGCGGGAGAAGCCGGTCATATCATTATTAATCGGGGTGGAAGATCCTGCGAGAATGGCTGCAGGGGCTGCCTAGAGGGTTCAAGCTCTGGCTCAGCGATCGCAGCTATAGCACAAGAAAAGCTCCAATATGCTCCAAGTAGCATCCTTAGCAAGATTGATCGGTTAATCACAGCGGCTGATGTGGTTAGCGCTGCTGAAAGAAATGATCCACTGGCTGATGAAATCATCTCAGACGTAGTCAGTAATCTTTCGTCGGGCCTAGCAAGCTTGCTAGCACTGTTTGATCCGGAAGCGCTAATTTTAGGTGGTGGAGTTATCGAAGGATTAGCTCCTTGGTGGAACCAACTACTACAAAAAACTAAGGAAACAGCTCTGCCGCGATATAAAAATTATCTACCCATATATCAAACGAGTCTTAGCGGGAATGCCCCACTAATCGGAGCAGCAATCTTTGCAAACGACTCCAAGTAAGTCACTCGTCAGGCGAGCCGCTTGACCGCAATATCGATTTCAGTGCAAAGCTGCAGGCTCAACGGGCCTTCTCGCTCAGCCTCAATACATTCGTTTAACTCCTGACGATTCTTTACGCCTAACACAACAGTATCAACACCCGGCATTGCCAAAGCGTATCTATGAGCTAAACGCGCCGGAGAATCCCCTACCCGCTGGGCTATCTCTCTAAAGACTGTTGCTTTTTGAAAGTCAACTAGATCGGGGTGATCCTCTGCTAAATCGCGATCGATTTTAGACGTCAGAGCTCCCGCTTGCACTGCACGAATACCCATAGTGCCCATATTGGCAAGTTTTGCAGCCCCTATTAACTTTCTAGGAATCGCAGGCTCTGAATAGTGCTTCAGACCACCTGGGGAGTCTAACAAGTTTGTGATTACCTGTATCACTGAAGGTGAAGGTTCCTCAGCTGTTTTGACGTCGTTGATAACTTCAAGAAGAGCTGATGGAACCCCTATACCGGTTATACCCCAGGCCCCGATGAGCCCTTCTTCCGTAAGTTTTTGAAAAGCGCCACGCACGTGACTTCGGTATAAAGAAAGTGGGGTACCCAAATCGAAATTTGTCTCCACACCGTGCGGGGCATCTGGAACAATCATCCCATGAAGAATCATTAAGTCTACCTTGGATATCCGCATCCTCGTAAGCGACTCTTCAAGACTTCTATACAAGGTTGAGTACACATCATGTGGGTCAGGTGAACCGAGTCTACACTTGGTAGTCACATAGAGATTTTCAGGGAGTAGGCCATTAAACGCTTCACCGAATACATTTTCTGCCTCTCCATTTCCGTATGAGGGCGCAAGATCAATTAATGTAATTCCTGCAGCAACTGCGGCTCTAAGTACTTCCACCGCTTCTTCCCTACTAGTCAATCCCCAGACCTGGCCAATTCCACCGCCTCCTAGTGAAAGTCTCGATACATCTTTCATGGAGTGTAAAAAATTTGTTTGCATTACTAAATCCTTGATTTCGCTTTCAACAGTCCGCAAAGCGGATAACATTAATCATATGACTAATCAGAGATACCCACGGGTCAGATGGGCAAAAAAAGCGGCCGCCTATTTAAGTGAGGTAGACCCTGTCCTCAATTTACTAATCGCAAAATATGGACAATATCTCCCAAGCCCTCCGTTACATGACGGCTGGTCAAGCCTGTGCCGAACAATTCTTTTTCAACAGCTCGCAGGATCGGCAGCACAAGCCATTCAGGCTCGCTGGTTAAACTCTTACAAAAAAACTATGGAATCAGGGTATCCAACACCTGATCAGGTGCTGAAAAGTTCTGACGCAGTATTCCGCGACGCTGGAATTTCTCGGCAAAAAATATCTTACCTCCGGAGCCTCGCGGAGCACGTATCTGAGCGGCAAATAGACTTCCAAATCCTACAAACACTTCCAGACTCAGAAGTCATAGAGAAAATTACCAGTGTCTACGGACTAGGAGAATGGTCGGCTCATATGTTTTTAATGTCGCAACTGCGACGCCCAAATATTCTACCTGTGGGTGATCTTGGGGTGCGAAACGGAATGCAAATTGCTTATCAAATTGATGAGACAGTTACACCCAAAAAAGCGTCTGAAATCGGTGAGAACTGGCGGCCATACTGTTCAGCCGGCGCTTGGTATATGTGGAAAGTTGCGGATGGAGATCAAGATTTCTTTAATTTACCAATCAAATAATTTACTCGTGAGATTTTGATGAATGAAATACTTGCGGTTCGCGCGCAAAAAACAAAAAAGTAAGCACACCACACAGACCTAGAAATCCGACACCCCCAATCGCTACTCCTAGCGACGTTAGTGCGGCTAGAGGTCCAAGCATTAGTTGTCCGCCGCTTTGGCCAGTATCGGCAATCAACCTCCATGCCCCGAGGAATTCTCCACGGCCACGAATCGGAGATAAATCAGCGCCGATTGTCATTACTATTCCACTACCCAATCCATTACCAAATCCACTAATAACACAGATAACTAGCATCTCCAAAAATGTATCGGCGAAAATTAAACCAAAAGCCGTGATAGAAAGAATAAGCAAACATGGCACAGCAGCAGCCTTGCGACCAAATTTATCCATAACAATTCCCGCGAAGTAGAAGGGAATAGTATCAACTGCATAGGCCAATCCCATGATTACCGATATCTCCTGAGCGCTTAGGCCAATTTCACTTCCCCATAAAGGCCAAAAAATATCTCTGGAGTGACGGGCGACTGCTAGTAAAACTACAGCGATCCCGACACTCCCAAAAACTGTCCGATAGTTTTTCAAAACGGTCACTATTTCTCCGATCGAGCTTGATTCCCTCTCTTCTGCAGCACCGGTGTTCCATACGTATCTGACAACCAATATCAGTGAGAGAAAAATAAAAATAGCGAAAATCAAAAAAGCTGACTCAAGACCGTAAAAACCGTAACAAATTGCTGCGAGTAAAGGACCTACGAATCTTCCTGCTCTGGTAAATCCACCTACCAATGAAATCCCGCGTCCGCGTTGATCCTCAGGACATACCTGAGTGACGAAAATAAGTCGCGCCACCTGCCAAAGAGATGATGCGGCTCCCAATGTAAAAATAGTGCAGGAAAAACAAATGAGTGCCCAGACCACAGATAACTCTACTAATTGCATCGCCACTACTGCAAAAAAGGCAGATATTAGTAAGGTAACCCCAGCAAATATCATGGATACTTTTTCGCCAAATCGTCCAGCTATCATCCCTGCTGGAATATCAAATATATTGTTTCCAAGCCCTCTAAATGCTGCAATTAAACCGGCTAGAGCCAAGGATGCTTCAAGATCTCTCGCGACGAGCGGAATAATCGGCAAGACAGCCCCTTGCCCAGCTGAAATTAAAAATGTGGGTCCGTACACGGGCCAGAATAGCAATCTCCACAACTCAAAAAAAGTCTTCTTCTGACTCGAACTAATACGAAAACTCCTTAGCTTTCAGTTAGTTAGACAGCTATCTCAACCGAGGCCAAAATCTCTAATTCCTCAAGCTCATCTTTAATCTTTTGAGCATCACCCACAACAGAAAGTGTCATACGGTTCGGATTAATAAACTGCTCAGCAAGCATGCGCAAATCTTCCGGTGAGATACCCTGAATGCGATCTATATACAATGCATCCTCAGAGTCAGACAAGTTGTGCCTATCCGAGAATATAAAATGCCCCATTCGTGATCCAGACTCAGACATTTCTCTGACAAAAGAGCCGATCATATACTGCTTAATCGCCTCAAGCTCATCAGTGGTCGGCGCTGTTTCTCGGATGGACATAATCTCCGCAAAAATCTCACTCAGTGCGGGCGCAGTTACATCAGTAGTCACGTCCGCCACTTGCAACCAAATCCCATCCTCGACCCTTGCTGTCATCATCGACCGTGGAGAATACGTATAGCCTTTGTCTTCACGAATATTGAGAGTTATCCGCGAGTGAAAGGAACCTCCCAGAAGCGCATTCAGTACTTCGAGACCAATCCAGCTCGCATCTCCAGGATGTGATATCGGCAAACCCCAATAGATGGTTGACTGCTCCGCGCCCGGACGATCAAATAGAACTGTCCGATGGGACGAGCTCGCTGCTGACAAACTGCTGATTGAAGAATATCCCTGCACCCAACCAGCAAAATTCTTCTCAACCGCTCCTTTGACTAAGCTTCGGTCAAATTTCCCACTTATGTATAAGTGTGCGCTATTGGAGACATGATGTGCTTTCGAGTAGCTTGCTGCAATCTCTGGAGTAAAGTCCAGTAAATTCTCTCGCCGAGGAAGTAATCTCCCAAATGGATGACTCGATCCATATAGAGCTTTCCGAAAACCTTCTGCCGCATTAACTTGTGGTTGGTCTTTAGACAGATCGAGCTCTCTTAAAAGGTTGGTCCGAAGTCGCTCAGCCTCGCTTTCAGGAAACTCAGGCCGCAACACGGCCATTGAAACCAAGTTCAGAGCTTCGATCATAAACTCAGAGGGCACCGTGGCTGAAAAATTGGTAGAGGTATCATCGGCGAAAATATGCAACTGACCACCGATGGCAGCAAAAGCTTCAGCAAATAAATCCGCGTCCAGATCAGTTGTGCCTTCTCCCATATATTCGGCTACATATTTCTCGATCCAAGATAAACTTGCGTCAGCGCTTGGTTGTGTCTGAATAACCAGACGTATATAGACCAGTGGAGCGCTTCCAAGCTCGAACATCGACACCTGCATACCATTATCAAGAGAAAATCGCTCCCTACCGTTAGGCGTGAAGGGTCTAATGGAACCCAAGGTGGGCTTGGAAGGCAAACCGAGATTGCTCATCATTTGGCACCCGCTTCAAGTTTTATTACCGTGCGATTTGAAGGAGCCAAGTACTCTTTAGCTACGCGATTGAGATCGGCAATCTCAATCGCATCAAACCTCTGAGGAATGCTACTTGCTAACGAAGCGTCTCCTTCGAGTAACTCAAACGAACATAAAAGATCCGATACTCCAAATCTAGGGTACCCAGATCCCGACAGCAGTCCATAAAGTCCAGATCGCACCTTAGTCTTAGCTCTAACTAGCAGGTCGGGATCTATCGACGAGGCATGAAGCGATAAAATTATTTCGTCAATCTCACGAATTATCGAGTCAGGATCAACCTTGTCATCATGAATCAGAGAAAGAGTTAGGAGTAGTGGGGTCTCAGCATTGTGCATATGTCCAAGAAAATTCATCGAGCCGGAAACAGAGCTCGTAAATCCTTTTTTACGGACAAGTTCTTTTCGCAGCAGCGAATCATCTCCTACCGTCAAAATACCGTTTAATAAGCCAAGGGCATAATAATCTGATGACCCTCTCTCGGGTGTTCGATAGGCAAGCGCTAAAGCGGGACGAGATGCCAAAGGATCAACCTTAGAATACATTCTTTCAGATAGTTGAGGCTCTTCAGTTATATCAGGTCTTTCTGGCGGGTTCATAGCAGGGATATTAGAAAAGTAGGACTCAATCGATTGCAAAGCTGTTGTCTCATCAAAGTCTCCCGCGACACACAAAACAGCGTTTTTCGGGGAATAATAACGATTAAAAAAATCTTGAGCATCTTCTAACGTTGCCGAATCCAAATCGACCATATCACCGTACCCGTTATGTGAGTTTTGCCAATTATCAAATGCCCGTTCCTGCACATCTAACCACGGAAAAGTTCCATACGGGCGATTGAGGACGTTTACTCGAATCTCATTTTTTACAACATCGCGCTGGTTTTCTAGTTCCACTTCACTTATATCCAGACCGCGCATCCGATCAGCTTCCATCCATAAGGCTAGATCCAGCGCATGGGACGGTACTACCTCCCAATAATTAGTGAAGTCAAAACGAGTTGAGCCATTCAGTGTCCCACCCACTGACTGTACCTGGCCTACTAATTCCATCTTCCCCATCTGTCCTGAACCTTGAAACATAAGGTGCTCAAAAAGATGAGCAAATCCAGTTCGCCCTCTGGGTTCAGATCTCATGCCAACATGATAATAAACTGATACACATACGACCGGAGAAGAATTATCATGGTGGAGTAGAACACGTAAACCATTGGACAAAGTGTGCCTCTTTACAGGTAAATCGAATGCAAAGCTGGGTGTAGATGTCAACTAAGTTAATCCCTAATTCACTAATTATTTCGCATATGACTGCTTGACCTCGTCGTGCACCAAACTACTATAACCGTGTTCCCACACTATCGACG
>Ga0315328_10000181_pt1 | contig 26092 bp, 24 predicted proteins | sample M120032315metaG_FD_203462 | JGI IMG/M metagenome (GOLD analysis project Ga0315328, IMG submission 203462) | Ammonia-oxidizing marine archaeal communities from Monterey Bay, California, United States - M1 200m 32315 | ecosystem: Environmental > Aquatic > Marine > Intertidal zone | place: USA... | reverse complement strand
AGATGCCGCCGGCGCCGTCTCACCGGACCGGCCGGCAGCACGTTCCCGGCCGATGGCCCGACCCTGTCCCCAGCTCTCGCTCACGGCCCGACGGAGTCGGTCACTACTCACCACGAAGATCACCACAAGGCCGTTCAAGCCGACGATCAGGGCGGCCGGGACCTGGACGGCCCGCTGCATGGCGTTAGCGCCAAACTGCAGCCCACCGAAGAAGAACGACGACGGGATGGTCCAAAGGGGGTGCAGGCCGCCGAACAGAGCGGTCACGATGCCGTTGAAGCCCGCCGAGCCGGTGAACCCAACGCTGGAACCGTCGGTGACAAACCGGTGTGACTCACTCCCAAAGACGAGAATGGCCCCAGCCAGGCCACACATGGCTCCACTGAACGTGAGCGCGGCCACGATGGTCCGCTTCACGGGCATTCCTGCGTAGCGGGCCGCCGCGCTCGAATGGCCGACGGCGCGTAGCCGATAGCCCATCGAGGTCCGCCAAAGCAGCGCATAGGCCAGTCCAGCCATCCCCACTGCCACCAGCACTCCGATGTGCAGTCGGGTCCCGCCGGGTAGCAATGGGAGATCGGAGTTCTCCGATAGGCGCTGGGTCTGGGGCAGGCGTCCATGCTCCTTCTCGTAGGGATCCATGATCAGGTCGCGTAACAGGAAGTTCATGAGTTGTACGGCCACGATGTTGAGCATGATCGTGGACAGAATCTCATTCACCCCGCTGTAGGCCTTCAGTGCACCGGGGATCGCTCCCCAGATCGCCCCACCCACTAAACCCCCAGCCAGCACCAGGGGCACCAGGACCGGCCGTGACAGGTCGCCGCAGCTGAGAGCGACCAGCGTGGACGCGATCGCGCCAGCGATCATTTGGCCCTCACCACCGATGTTGATGACCGATGCCCGGAAGGCGATGCAGATACCGATACCGACTAGCAACAGCGGCATCGACTTGAGCGCCGTGTCGGCCAGTGCGTCAACATCACCGAAGGCGCCTTTGAGCAGCGCCTGATAACCCTCCAGCGGGTTAGCCCCGAGGGCCAGAAGCATTCCAGCGCCGATCAGGAAGGCCGCAAGCACAGCGACCACAGGCACCAACGGTCCCGCTATCTGCGGCCCGGTCACGTACGCGAGTCGCTCCCGCAGCCATCTCCCCATCGGGGCGAGAGTTTCCTTGTTTCCACTGACGCGGTCAATGGTTTGCGAGGCGATGGATTCGCCAGCCGGGAGCAGCGCGATACCGTCCTCCTGATGCCCAACAACGTCCCACCCGGAGATGACGACTCCCGTCCATCCCCACTCCTGATCGACCATGTCGAAATCGACCGGAAGGTGGGTTCGGGGGGCTACAAGTGGACCTACCGGGCTCCCCGCTGGATCCCGGCCTTCGTGGCTGAGCATGACCTGGGGCCCTTTCCAGCCATGACGGAACGGCTCAGAGAGGTGGTCGAACAAGGCGGGTTCGGCTACCACACCACCGTTGACCACATGATCGAGGCGTTCTGCGCCTGGTCGGCCCGCCGACACGCCTGGGAACCGGACCCCGATCTCGTGGTAGCCAACGCATCAGTGCTTCAGGGCGTCTGGTCGTGCGTGGAGGCGTTCACCGAGCCGACCGGCGCCGTGGTCCTAACCCCGCCCATCTACTTTCCGTTTAACGACATCGGCCCCACTACGGGTCGACGGACCGTGGACTGGCCACTGGTTCGGAACGAGGATGGCTGGCACTACGACCTCGACCATCTGGCCCACCTCCTGGCCGACGATCCCGGGATCCAACTACTGGTGCTGTGTCATCCCCACAACCCGACAGGCCAGACACTGACTGTCGACCAGTTAGCTCACATCGTCGACCTGGCGACCAGGTACGACGTGGTGATCGTGTCCGATGAGATCCATGCTGACTTCACGTTTCCGGGCAGCACCCACGTACCTATGGCCACCGTGCCTGGCGCGGCGAATCGCACCGTTACCGTTACTTCGGGTATCAAGACGTTCGCCATCGGTGGGCTCCGCGTATCGGTGACAGCCTTCGCCGACGAAAGTCTGTTCACCCGATACCGACGTATACCAGAGCACCTGCTGGGTAGCCCCAATCGGATGGGCTGCGAAGCCGCCACCATCGGATGGGAACTAGGAGATGAGTGGGTCGACCAGCTCGTCTCCCTGTTCGACCGCCATCGCCACCACCTTGTGGAGCGACTGGCCGAGGAGGCCCCAGAAGTCCGTATCCATCTTCCTCAGGCGACGTTCCTGGCGTGGTTGGACGTCTCGGCTTACGGTCCCGGCGACCGCCCGGGCCGCTGGCTTCGGGACCAGACTGGCGTGGACTGCAAGGATGGCCCGCTGTTCGGCCAGGGCGGGGAAGGCCACGCCCGGATGACCTTCGGGACCTCGACGGCCCTGTTGGACGAGATGGTCAACCGGATTTCTAGCGGCCTGCTGCGCCCGTAGACGCCCTAGCGTGTCGCCTACCAGCGAGAGTCATTCGGGCCACCGGTAAGGTGGCCCGTTCGCCGTTTTCCCGAGCGATCGGGCCCAACGCTGTGCCGGCCCGGTCTCCCCAGAGGAGGTACCGGAATGAGCATCGCTCCTACCGATGACATGGTCCACGTGACCCGCTGGCACTGGGGATCCAAGGAGTGGTCTCCGTTTTCGGCGGCCGAGATGGAGCGTCGACAGACTGAACTCCGAAACCACATGGCGGCCGAGAGCATCGACGCCTGCCTCCTGACGTCGTTTCACAACATCTGCTACTACTCGGGTTGGCTGTACTGCTATTTCGGTCGGAAGTACGGCATGGTCGTGGATAGCGAAAACGCCACCACCATCTCAGCGGGCATCGACGGTGGACAGCCGTGGCGCCGCACCTACGGCGACAACGTCGTCTACTCCGACTGGCGTCGCGAGAACTACTACCAGGCCGTCCGTGACCTCACCCCCGGCACCAAGCGCCTCGGCGTGGAGTTCGACCATCTCTCCGTCGACCAGTTCCGGGCCCTCGAGGCGGCCATTCCCGGTGTCGACTTGGTCGATGTCGGTGCGCCAACCATGTGGATACGGACGGTCAAGTCCGCCGAGGAGCACGACTTGATCCGCCACGGGACCCGGGTCTGCGACCTAGGGGCCGCCGTCTGTGTCGAGGCCGTAGCCGCCGGCGTTCCGGAACATGAGGTGGCCCTGGCCACCACGCAAGCCATGGTCCGTGAGATTGCCACCACCTTCCCGTTCGTGGAGCTCATGGACACCTGGACCTGGTTCCAGTCGGGCGACAACACCGACGGTGCCCACAACCCGGTGACCAACAAGCTCGTCGAGTCGGGGGACATCCTGTCGTTGAACACATTCCCGATGATCTTCGGCTACTACACGGCGCTCGAGCGCACCCTGTTCTGCGACCACGTGACTTCTGACGAACACTTGCGGTTGTGGGAGGTCAACGTCGAAGTCCATGAACGTGGGCTCGAGCTGATCCAACCCAACGCCCGGTGTTGTGACATCGCAGCGGAGCTCAACGACATCTACCGCTCATACGACCTGCTCAAGCACCGATCATTCGGCTACGGACACAGTTTTGGAGTGTTGAGCCACTACTACGGCCGCGAGTCAGGAGTGGAACTCCGCGAGGACGTCGAAACAGTGCTCGAGCCCGGCATGGTGGTGTCGATGGAGCCGATGATCGCCATCCCGGCCGGCCAGCCCGGTTCAGGCGGCTACCGGGAGCACGACATCTTGATCATCGGTGATGATCGCGCCGAGAACATCACCGGCTTTCCGTACGGACCCGAACACAACATCATCGAGGGCTGAGCCCTCCCAGGCATCCCTTATGACCCGGTCGCTCCGACCATGCGTCCGGCACCGCTAGCGGGCGGTGATCCGATCGGTCGACGACCGTTGATCAACCACCAGCGGTGGTGGTCGTCTCGACCGGAGCCTCCGTGGTGGTAGTCGTCTCAACCGGAGCCTCCGTGGTGGTAGTCGTCTCAACCGGAGCCTCCGTGGTCGTGGTGTCGTCAGCAGCCGCATCATCAACAGCAGCATCATCGACTGACGCTTCGGTGGTCGTGGTCGGCGGGCTCGGCACACCCGAGGTATCCAGGCCGCGGGCCTCGAGTTCAGTCATGTGGGCGGCTCGGGTTCCGCTGCCGTACCAGCCGTCGGCGGCGATCCCCAAGAGCTCCTGGAGAATAACCGCGGGGTCGCTCGGCCCCCACTGGTAGGTGGCGGTGAGGATGGTGTCCTCGTCGAGGCCGACCGGCACCGTGGGCGTCGTCACCTCGTCGTCGGCGGCATCACCGCCCGCTCCCATGGTGGTAGTTGTGGCCGCGGGTTCCACCGTGGTGGTCGACGCCGGTGCAGTGGTCGTCGTGACCACTCGGCGAGCCATCAGAGACACCTCGGCTTCGATCTCTAGGAAGTCCTCGCGGAGTTGGATGATCTCGACTCGCAGGGTCTCCAACTCGTCGTCGTTGGTCTCCAACAGTCCGCAGCCGGTAGCTACCAGGGAGAGGGCCATGGCGGCGGCGGGAATGATGATGGGAATACGGATGCTCTTGGACATGGGATGAGTATTCCAGAGCCAGACCCTTCGCGCGCGTCGCCTCGACTCGACCAGGGTCATTCGACGCTCAGTTGCAGGTCGTCGAGGCAAAGTAGGCAGCGAGAGAAGCCGTTGTCGTGGCTGCCCCGCCCTCGAGTGACACCGTGTAGTCAGTGCTCGAGGTGCTGATCGTGGTCTTCCGGGTCCCGTCCGCAGTGATGGTGTAGGTACCCGCCTCACAGAGCACCAACTTCAGGTAGGAGTTGGTTCCAGCAGTGTTGTCGTTGTCACCAATCAAGGCTCCTTCCGGGTCGTATACCCGGAGGTGCACGTCGAGGTCCGACGAGGTCAATCGGACGATCAATTCGGCCCCTGCCACACCCTTGAATAGCCAGGCATCCCTCTCCCCCACATTCAAGGATGCGGTGTAGGAGTTGGCGGTGGTTATCAACCCGAGGGACCGGTTGTAGATCGTCGTGGTGGTGACCGGCACCGCGGTGGTCGTAGTTGTGGTGACTGGCGTCGTGGTGGTGGTCGTCGTGGTGGTCGTCGTGGTCGTGGTGGTCGTCGTGGTCGTCGTGGTCGTGGTGGTCGTCGTGGTCGTGGTGGCCGCTACCGGTGGTGCGGGAACGCCAGCAGTTGAGAGTCCTCTGCTTGAGAGTTCCGTCAGATGCACGGCCCGGGTGGACGACCCGTAGATCCCGTCGTCCGTAGCGCCGAGTACCTGCTGGAGGAGACGAACCCGGTCACTGTTCTCTCCCCATGCGAAGGTCGCCGTGAGAACGACCGAGGCAGGAAGGGCAAAGCCAACGGTGGTCGTGGTGGAAGGGGCCGCGGTCGACGTCGTGGACGGTGATTGGATGAGGGTCGTCGTGGCTGACGCGCTCTCCCCGGCGATCGTCGTGGTGGAAGGGGCCGTGGTGGAAGGGGCCGTGGTAGTTGACGGTGACGCGGTGGTGCTGACAGGTTCCTCAGTGTCACCGACCTCGTCCAATTCGTCGGTAACTGGGTCCACGCCTGGGTTTGAAGCCTCGACTTCTACATCCGGTACGCGGATCACCACGGGTGATCCGAGGGTCACCAACGTGCCCGCTACGGGCACCTGCTCGACGACCGTTCCGGGGATCCCATCCAACCCCTCGACACGTTCCACGACGGCAGGTGAGCCGATCGTTGACAAGACCCCGGCCGCGAATTGGACGGTCTTGCCGACCACAGGCGGTACCTCGATCAGGACGGGTTGAGCGGTGGCGTCGAACAGCTCGTCTGGGGTGTCGTCCTCCGAGCAGGCGACCAGCGGGAGGAGCGCCACGACCAGCACGAGCAAGGCCCCCGGATAGATCCGCATGGTATGAGTCTTTCAGATGGTCTGTGCCGGATCGGCGACGCGACGAGTCCCCAGTCATCTAGGCGCGACCTACCGGAAACTTCAGGCCACGAGCACCCGCCGGGTGTGGTACCCCTCGGCGCCGTCCGGGGCGATGTGCTTCGGCCCAGGCGACTGGACCGAGCCATTTCGATCCCATGCACGGACCCGAAGTTGGTGAAGGCCGGGCTCGGCATCCCAGACGGTGAACCACTGCACCCAAGATTCGCCGTCCCGACCGGGACCTGAGCCCCGCTCCAATCGACAGGGCGCCCACGGGCCGTCGTCGATGGCCAGCTCGACCACGGCAACGCCGGCCACTGGAGCCCAAGCCACACCCGCCACGGCCTGACTCCCCGGTGTGGTCTCCGGTCGAACTGGGACGTCGATCCTCGAGGCAATTTTGATCGGCGCCTCCTTGGCCCAGCCCCTGGGGATCCAGTAGCCGTCGACGTCCATTGTGGTGAGTTCGATCCTCTCCAGCCACTTGACTGCCGAGACATAGCCGTAAAGCCCGGCGATCACGAGGCGAGCTGGAAAACCATGCCGGAACGGAAGAGGCTCCCCGTTCATTCCGAAGGCAACGAGTGCGGTTCGATCGCCCTCCAACGCTGAAAGCGGAAACCCGGCGCTGAAAGAGTCAACTGACCAAGCCATGACCTGCTCAGCCAAATCCATGGGGCCCGCGAGTTGGAGCACGTCGATAAGGGGAACGCCTGTCCAGACGGCGTTGCCAACTAGGTGGCCGCCGACCTCGTTGGACACACAGGCCAGAGTCACTGCTGAATCAATGACGTTCATGGCGAATAGGTCAGCGAGGGTGATATCCACCGCCCGTTCGACCATGCCGTCTATACGAAGCGACCAACTTTCAGGGTCAATCTTTGGGACTACCAGTGCTGTATCGATACGGTAAAAGCGGTCGTTCGGTGTCGTCCACGGAGTAACGGAAGGCGGTGCGGTCCATGGCGCCTCCGTACTCGAAGTGGGAGAAGGCCTATCGGCAACTGTTCGGCGAGCCCTTGGGATAACTACTTGCCGGCGCATCTCGTCTGTGCCTTGATCGGCAACGAGGCGACTTCCGAATCCAAGCGCACCGGCAGCCAATGTCATCCCGGAGGCATAGGTCAGAAAACGGCGCCGAGACGCGACCTTGTCTCGCGGATCCTCGAATGGTGGGTGTCCGTCTTCGACCGGAACGAACGTGAGTAGGCCGACTCCTCGTATCAAGGCAAACAGCCCGACTATCACTGCCGTACTCGCTGCGACCAAACCGATGAGGGCTGATCCGGCCCGAGCTGCTGCGACCACTCCAAGTAGGCCAAAGGCCATATAGGCGGCACCCACCGAGCCCTGAGCGGACCTGGCCCTGATACCGGTTCCTGCCCCCACGGCCAGGACGAGGAGAATTATTCCGGTCAGGAGCGCTGGCTTTTGGGCAGCACCTAGCAATCCGATCGTCCATCGGACGAACCACCCGGGAGCAAGGTCGACGACGACATCGCCGACTGCGGCTACAAGCGAGAAGTTGCCGAAAGCGATCCCGACGAACTCGCCGAGTGCTAACGCCAAGGCTGCGGCCGCGGCCCCAAGCAGGGCAGCAGTGACGGAACTTTGCTTCACCGTCTTGAACCTAGGACAGCGACCTCATGAAAGACGTCGGCACGGGTAAGTCGTGGCCAATAATTTTGTAAGTCCACTTCATCGAGCTGTTTGGGACCCGTTCTGGCCTCCTAGGTCACCTGCTGTTTGACCACGAGCCACTCGACGACCACCTCTGGAGGTACGAAAACCCGGTCTCCTGATAACTGGCTGACGTCAGCTCAAGTTGTCGCTGATGATCCCGTCGGCAAGGAACGAGCGGCACGGCCTTCGATTCTCGCGCCCTGTTCGTTGAGGTGTTCGCCGATATCACGCCAAAGTGCCCGCAGCCGGTAGTGGGGCACGACCGGGAATAGGTGGTGCAGGAGGTGGTAGTCGTGTCCCCGAATCAGGAGCGTTGACCCAAAGAAGGTAAACACCCTGGTATCGCGATAACGGCCTGTTTCTGTGTGCGGATGGTGGGGAAGCCAACCGAACACCAGCGACAACCAAAATCTGGCAGCCCAGACTGGGATGTACCAGAGCAGCCAGACCAACTCCCCGTAGCCAAAGATTGTGCCAACGAGGAGTACGGAGAAGTGGCCAAGGGCCACCGGCCGGGCAGCAGCTACCGCCTCAGGACCACGAAGTTCGGCCATTTGCCCAATCCGGGTCGCCAAGCCATTAGGAATCAAGCGACGTAGGGGTGGGACTAGCGTGACGAGGGGTAGGAGCGGGTAGAGCATGGTTCCAGCAACCACTCTGCCGAGTATCTGGCGGGGCGACCCCTTTGAGTTCAGGACATCAGGATCGGCCTCATCGTTCGTATGGGTGTGGTGTTTCAAATGTGTGATCCGATGGGCTTTGAAGGACTCGCAAAGCAGCCATCCGGCCAGCGCCCCGACCGTTCGATCTACCCATACCAAGGAACGTCTTCCGCCTGACAGGGTCTTGTGGACCGATTCATGCATGGGCATGTAGCAGGCCTGAAGGAATACGGCAGCAAGGAGCATTCCCAGCCACAACGGGATCTTCCCTGCGAGTTCGAGGCTGACGATCAGTGCCCAGCCGGAGACGCACCACGCGATGTTGAACAGGCTCCGCCAGCCGATCATCCCCGTGTAGGGAGCGACGACGCTCCGTTCATGCAGCAACCGATCCGCTCCGACTCTTGGTCCCACAGGTCTCCAGCCTCTCAGTGCGGAAAGCACAACTCGCCGTTCAAGAGGCTAGTTCGGGTTGCCTGCAGCAGTCCTCTGTCAACATGGTTTCTGGTTCCCGAAGGAACCCGGACTCTGACCCACCCCTTAGGAAGGCTCGGATTCGACCGACTGAGCGAATGAGATCGGTTTCTCGGCTGGATCAAGCCGGTGGTGGAAACCGTTTCCCTAATTGGGCCGCCTCTGACCAACAGGAAGCAACTCGGCTATCGCAGAGGTCAGGTTCGGTGACCTGAAGGTGAAACCGGAGTCCTCCAGCCTGACCGGCCGGACCCTGGCACTGGCCAACAGCAGCCCATTTGCCATCTCACCGAGGACCCCCCGTAGCGCCAGAGCGGGCGCGGGGACCACTGCCGGACGCCGAAGAGCACGTGCCAGATCGCGGACAAACTCGGCATTACGGCAAATTCCAGGGGCAACCAGATTCACTGGGCCCACCACCGACGTGTCCAGCAGATGAAGGAGGGCTCGAATTTCGTCCTCAAGTGTGATCCATGGCCACCACTGCCGGCCGTTGCCAATGCGGCCACCGAGGCCCAGTCGTGTCAGGGCCAGCATCCGGCCCAGTGCCCCACCATCGGGCGTACACACGATGCCGGTTCGGGCCAGCACCAGACGGGTATCGGGCGATGCGGTTGGTGCTGCCGCCGCCTCCCACCGTTCGCAAACCTCCGCCAGAAAGCCTGTCCCCGGCTCCGAATCCTCGGTGAGCTCGTCATCACCGCGGTCGCCATAGAAGCCGACTGCGGAGGCCGACACGACGACCGATGGCGGACGATCCAAGCCCGACAACGCTCGGACCAGTAACTCAGTTCCCTCCACGCGACTGTTGAGAATCCTCCTCTTCTTGGATGCCGTCCACCGCCCATCGATGCGTTCACCTGCGAGGTGGACGACGGCGTCGACACCTTCGAGGGCCGCTCCGTCGATCCGGCGGGTAACCGGATCCCATGCCACGCCACCAGCAGGCGGGCGTCTTCCGACCGGGATAACCCGGTCACCGCGCTTTTCCAGAGCAGCCGTCAGGGCGGTTCCGATCAGTCCCGAGGCACCAGTCACCGCGACCTTACGCATGTCAATTTCCTCCTCTCAGGTGCGACGCCAGCGGATGGGCAGTCGGCAAACTCGTAGGACAGTATGTGCGACGTTCGCCAGGTCGCCACCGCCAGCTTGAAACCCCGAGGAGCGAATTGATGGCCCACTTCAGTTCGAGTGTCAGCATCGATGCCCCCCGAAACGTCGTCTGGGAGGCGGTTGCGGACGTCCGCCGACACTCAGACTGGATGGCCGATGCCGCCGAGATCCGACTCACCTCGGTGCAGGCGACCGGAGTGGGAACGACATTCGAGTGTGAAACCCGGGTCGGGCCACTTCGAACACTGGACCGGATGGCCATCACCGACTGGGAGGAGGGCCGCCTTATGGGAGTTGAGCATCGGGGCCTCATCAGCGGAGTCGGCAGGTTCCGTCTCGATGACCAGAGTGACGGTGGGACGACATTCATCTGGGATGAAGACCTTTCCTTTCCCTGGTGGTTGGGGGGTCGCGCCACCGCTGTATTGGCACGTCCGGTCCTCGCTCTCATCTGGCGGCAAAACCTCCAGCGCCTCGCTGGCATGTTCAAGGAGGGTTCCCCATGTTGATCGTTGTTCTCTCTGGGCCGCCCGTGGCCGCTGCTCAAGGGGCAAACCCCGGCCCCCTCGTCCGGCTGGCCCGCGATCGATGCCACGTGGACCAACTCAACGACCCCGACGAATCGACTTCCCGCCCATGGGCGCACAGGACTGGCTGAGTCTCCGAGAATGCCAACGCTCCCACTTCCAGATCCCGGACCTCACTTCGTAGACTTCGTGAGTGAACGACACCTGGCCGTGCTCACGCTCGTGAGGCCCAACGGCTATCCCCACACAACCCCAGTTGGCTTCACGTGGGACCGAGACATGGGTTCGGCCCGGATCATTACCTGGTCGGGAAGTGTGAAGGCAAGGCTGCTCGAAGCAGGACAACTCCGCGGTTCCATCTGCCAGGTCGACGGTGCGCGCTGGCTCACCATCGAAGGGGTCGCCCGGGTCACCAGCGATCCCGATGTCTGTGCCGATGCGGTCGCCGCCTACGCCGCCCGCTATCGACCTCCGAAGGATCGAGGCGATCAGCGCAGAGTTGTCGTGATCAAGGCCACCAGGCTGCTGGCCAGTGCCAGCCTCGGCACTGCCGGACCGCCCGGTGTTCACGGCTAGCGCAATGATCGAACCGCGGGTCTGGTCATCTCGGGACTCGACGAGCAGGGAGCGGTGGAGACGTCGCATCTTTACGGTCCCTGCCCTACTGATCGGCTTCTTCGCCTTCGATCTCGAAGACGACGAAGCGATCGTCATCTTCCCGGAAGGAACCCGGTATTCAGATGCTAAGCGGGAGCAGGCGATCGACATTCTCGAAAGGACAGCACCTGAACGGGTGGTCTCGGCTCGCCGGCTTCAACACGTGCTCCCGATCCGGACCGCCGGCTTGTTGGCGATCCTGGGAGCAGCGCCGTCTACTGACCTGCTGTTCCTGAACCACGTGGGCGTCCAGGACTTTCGGACCCTCGATGACTTGTGGCGCAACGTTCCGTTCCCAGTTCCCCTCCAGTTCCATGCAACACGCAGTTCACGTGACGAAGCCCCTGGTGCAAGTGAGTTGGTCGACTGGCTCGATGCCCGTTGGGAGGAACTCGACGACTGGGTGGCCTCCAACACCGTGAACTAATCTGAGTCAACTACCGCATCTTGAACAGGAGCACCGGAGTGGAGGCCTTGTAGTCCTCGTACTCCGGGTCGTTGGCCCACCGACGGTCAGCCGCCGACTCCAGGAGCGGAACTCCGCTAACCCGGGTGAGGAGTAGCCAGACGAAGAGGGGCGAGACCAGGGTCACCATGTTCCAGCCCGAAAGCACAGGGAAGGCCGCGACTGCCACGCCGAACCAGAGGAGGATTTCTCCAAAGTAGTTGGGGTGTCGGGATCTCGCCCAGAGACCGGTGTCGATGAAGCGGTTCAGGTTCTCGGGTCGTGAGCGGAACCTGCGCTTCTGCTCGTCGGCTGTAACTTCGATACCGAAACCGAGGGCCCAGAGTGCCACCCCTAGGAGGGTCAAGCTGTCGATTTGCTGGTCTTCGGGACTGGTGATGGCAGCCAGGGCGGCCCCGGAGGTCAACAGGACCCAGAGTCCCTGCAGCGTCCAGGTCATAAGGAACCAGGCGAAGCGGTACTTCATGGCATCGAATCGGGAGTCGGAACCAGCGGCCCTGACACGAGCCGCGAGGAACGCCCCGAGTCGCAATGCCCATGCCGTGACCAAGGCGGCGATAAGTAGGGAGTAGGGAGTCGTGGAGCCACGGGAGATCAGGGCGAGGGCGACAACGGCGAGATACGTGAAGGATCCCGTCAGGTCGAAGAAGTGCTCGGTATGGGCAAACCATGAAGGGACAAATACGGCCCACTGCACTAGGAAGATCAGGAGGGCGCCCCAGGCGAAGATTGGGAAGCCGCCCCACCGAAGGCCCTCAGAGCTCCCGGCGAATGCCACGAGGACCCCGATCAGGATCGCGGTGCCGCTGGCTAGGACGGAGGTAGAGGTCTTCACTGCACCATCTGGTGGTCTCCCACCGTTCCACTCACTGCAGATTGCACGGCGCACTCATTCCAACATTCACGACAGTGGCCTACCTGGTGATGTGAATCCGAATATCTGAGCCGGATTGTCAATTACGAGCGTGTTGACCTCTGATTCGGATAGTCCCCGACGACGCAAACGAGGTACGACGTTGGTGAGGAGGTGGTCGTATCCGAGCCCGCCGTAGGCGTGAAGCCGATGCTTGGTGGCAATGTCGTGTGACAGGAGCACCTTGTCCTCTAGACCCTGTTCGAAGTGCCACAGCACGACGTCCATCCTCTCGGCGTCTGAGGGCATGTCGACACTCGGGTTGGGTGGGTACCACGAGCTCTCATTGCCGAATAGGTCGTATTCCAAATAGCAGCCGGTGGCCGCCATGTCGCGAAGCCAGGTCCGGTCGGTGCAGGTCCGGTCAATGTGGCAGATGATGGTGCGGTGGAGGTCGCCACCTTCCTGGTCAACGATCTCCGCGATCTCTACGGGCGACATCGGGTCACGACCGGGATGGACCATCAGTGGTGCTCCGGTCTCGACTTGGGCGACCACTGCGGCCCGGAGACTCTTCTTCTCGTTCGGCAACCATGGATAGGTGCAGCCGATCTCACCAATCAGTCCAGCTTTCACATCGGTGTTGGAGATCCCGACCTGGATGTCGGTCATGATCTCTTCAGCAATGGAATCCATCGCCCGTTCGCTCATGTCGTGAGGGTGCGTACCGCCCAGGTAGTAGCCAGAACCCACGATGATGTGGGCACCTGTTTCTTTCGCGATGCGGACAAGTGGCTTCGTATCGCGGCCAAGGCCCTTGTTTGTGGGATCCACGACAGTGCGTCCACCAGCAGCAACGAACCGCTGCAACTCTGCGATTGCCACATCCTCGGAATCGAGATGGACGTTGTGATGACTTGACGTCCAGTGGTACGCGACCCAGCCCCGGTTGTCGAGCGTGATCTGCTCGTCGGCTAGATGCTGATCGACGCTGTTTGGTGGATCGACATACATGAACGAGCCGTCCATGAGGACGTGATCGTGGGCCAGCGTGATGCCGAGGTCCGCGGCGTCAACCGCCCCCAGAACCGTCTGCGCCCACCCGTCCTTCATGACTTTCAGGACAGGACCGCGCTGGCCCTGATCTCAACGAGGAGCCCTTCAAAGGCCAGATCCACTCCGCCCACAACCGTGGCACTGGGGCCGGGCTCGTTGAAGAACTCCGCCCGGGCTTGGCCTGCGGCTGGTCGGTGTCCGATGTCGGTGAGGAAGATGTCGAGCGACACCACGTCATCGAGCGTTCCGCCAGCTGCTGAGACATAACTTTCGATATGTCGAAGACACTGGCGACACTGCTCTAGTGGGTCTCCGGGTCCAACTAGTTCCCCATTGTCCAAGGCGATCTGGCCGGAGATAAACACCAGGTTGCCCTTGCGGATGCACTGTGAGCCCGCCCGTGGATCGGCTGGTTCTGCCACGTTGGGTAGAGAGAGGTTCTCGCGGATGGTCACTTGGACGTCCTGTCAGTAGAGGTTCGCCGGGCCGAGAACATGGTCGAGCACGTAGTTCGAGAACTCATGAACGGTGCGTTCCTCCGTTGGCGAGTACCGCGACAACTTGGCGAGTTGTCCGCCGATGCCTCGATGAACGAGCTCGCAGACGCCCTTGTCTTCTGCGAGGAACATGTCCATCGAGGGGTAGTACTTCTCCTCGACCTCGGTTTCGAACTCTGGTAGGTCGATCGTGGACTGTGGGAAGCAACACCAGGAGGTAATCCGGGTCCATTCGGGTCCCTCCGGGAAGTACTGGTGAAACGTGATCCGGTCGGGGGGAACGTTCAAGAGGAGGTGCGGGTAATGGATTATGAAGTGGGTGCTCTCGTTGTCTTGGGTTGAGAGGCCGTCGACGAAGGGCAGAGTGTGGTTGCGGGGGACGTAGAGGCCATTTTCGTTGTCACTACTGTTGATCGTGTAGACCATCGGCTCGCCCTCCGCTTGAAAGACGGTTCGAACCGCACCGGGGTAGAAGGTGTCGAGAGATCTGCGGTGCACGGTCGGGACGTGATAGCCCTCCCGGGAGTTTTCAACCCAGATCTTCCAGTTCGCGTTGAACCGGTTTTCCCACTTCTTGGTGACCTTCATCTCTCCGAGCCGATAGCTCGCCAGGCGGTCAACAAGTCCACCTAGCGACTCCATCAGTGAGACGGCATCAGCGTCAAAGTTGATGAATACGAAGCCGCCCCAGGTTTCAGCCCTCACGCTGGGAAGATTGTGATCTGACTTGTCGAATCCCCGCGCTTTTTTCATTGACGGCGTAGCAAGCAACTTGCCTTCAAGCGAATAGGTCCACGCGTGATAGGGGCACACGATCTTGCGACAGTTCCCGCGACCAGCCACCAACTCCGAACCACGATGGCGACAGGATGCCGACAGGGCCTGAATCTGACCTCCCTCATCTCGGATGATCAACAACGGTTCACCCACAATGTCCAGCCGGACGTAATCGCCCGGATTCGGAATCTCCTCTTCGCGCGTAGCGACGAGCCAACGCTTCCGAAAGATTGTCTCGACCTCACGGTCGTACCACTCCTGGGAAAAGTAGACATCAGGCGGCAGGGGCGTGGCGTCCTCGATCGGTGCACGAGTCCCGACATAACGGTCGGGGGAAAAGATCGAGCTACCTACATCCAACAGACTGGAACCTCATAATCGCGTACCGAGTGGATACTGGACTGTGAAGCATCCCAAACCAAAACCCGGAGCCTCAACTGCTCCCCCCAACCAGTCGGACAAACAACGTGTTACCCATGCTTCCTCGTGAGCGCAAAGGAAGTTGCATCTCGACTCCCTTCTTGACGAAGAGCGTCTAGTCGGTGTCTGAACCCGGCAGTTCGATGCAACCGCACACTGCTATCTCGCCCTGAAGCCTGACACTCGGCGACGCTGTGGACGATCATCAACCACCGCCTGCGAACACTCGGAGAAGGTCGTGGAAGGCCGCTGCCTGATCGTGCATGACGTAGTGGCCTGAATCATTGATGACCTGGAAAACGGCGTCTGGCATCAACTCAGATAGAGCCAGACCCCTCGAAATGGGAACAGTGGGATCTTCCCCAGCCCACACCAGAAGGCTCGGAACATCAATCTGGGAGAGGTAGGGAAAAATGTAAGTCTCCTGGAGTTCACGGTATTTCCGGTAGTCAACTTCCATCTCAGGCATTGCTCGAAACATCTCAAGCTGTCTAGAGCTAACCGACCGCTGGAAGTTCTCCCTCAAAAGCATCTCGTAACGGTGATCTGGACCTCGACTCAGGTGAGGGTCTGACGAGACGAAGGAAGCCTCGCTGTCCAGCCGGTTTGGGTCGTTGTAGGCCTGTTCGCATGCTGAAATCCATTCGTCGTCCCTGGAGCCACCGAGATAGGGCGCTGTCCCACCCGAAGTGAGGATTACCAGTGAGCGGACCATGCCTGGAACTGTGATGGCTAGACGGGCAGCAACAAAGGCGCCTTCCGAGTGACCTACGAGGCATGCGGCTGTGATCCCTAGTTCACGTAACACGGATTCCGCGTGATATGTGCGTTCGAGTCGATTCTTGTATATGCCGTCTAGTGGCATGTCTGTTCGACCGAACCCGATCTGATCAAAAGCGACCAGTCGGAACTGTTGAGAAAGTTCCCTGATGGTTCGGAACCAGGTCAGAGTTGAGTCGACGCCAACGGCGGCCCCATGCAACAACACAATGGTTGGTCCGACCCCGACGTCAGTCACATAGGTCCGTCTACCGTCAACATTCAGATAGAAGTTGGCCATCGACAGCGTCAGTCTTTGTCCGGTTGTGCCTGTTCAAACCCTGCTACCACGACGGACCCCAGCGTTGTGTGCCGGTCGACGCGGAGCAACTTGACCCTCCGCCCTCTCCCACGCATGGATCAAGACCGTCTCACCAAGATGAGGCGCAGAGGATGGCGAAAACGGCCGAGTTGGCTGCGATGCGCTCACGCTAGAAGCGACCGAAATGGCTACTTGGAGGCTGCAAGGTACTGGTCGGTGAATACCTCATCGATCGCCCATTCCCTGATCGCCACGCCATCGAAAAGGCGCAGCATGGTCTTGGTCGGCCGCCAGTCGTACGGACCTCCCGGAACGCCGCCATCGTCGAGAGTGACGGTCGTCCGGAACGGGGGGACCCCCTGGGCAACGCTTACAGAACTGGACTCGAAGTCGAGTTTGCGGATCCGGTGATCCTTGTCGGTCAGATGCACCTCAATAGGTGTCGCAGAGGAGCCCGTAACGCAGACGTCGAGGGTGAAGACATCATTAATCGAGTCGTATCCCCTAACCGAGATCTCAGCGTCCCAGGTCACGGTTGTGCTACGCGAAATCCGGAGCCAACTGCCTTCGTCGAAGTCATGACCGTTGCTATAGACCCGCAACTGGCCAGTAGCCATCAACTTCACGTCAAAGTCTCGACCACTGAGGTCGAGATACTCGGGCTGGGAGAACTGTCGGCCGTCGGTGCTGACCAACTTGGTGAACGGCGTGCCGGCATAGACGGTGATCGTGCCGTCATCCGATACGACGACCGACGGGTGATCGAGACCTTCGATCACGACCCCCGGATCAGTGGACCAAGAGAGCATGTCGTCCGAAGTCGCGCTGACCATCCGCAGAACCGAGTATCCGTTGGGCTGTGCGGCCTGCTCTCCCTCGGGGTAGGCCGTGAGGTACATCCGGAACGAACCATCTGGCATTTCGAACGCAAAGGGGCTCTGGATGTTTCCGAACGGAAAGTCTTCATTGGTGAGGCGGTCGCCGGGTTCCTCGGTGAACTCGAGTCCGTCCGTTGACACGAAACTCTTCACCACCGACCCGCCGGAGACATTCTTGACGGCAAAGAGCCTCCAACCTCCGTCAGCCAGGGACACCATCGATGTGTGGGGCATGCCTGAGGGGATGACCGTGCGCGCCTCCAACTCCCAATTCACGCCGTCGTTGCTCTTGGCGACCGTCAGTCCGTCGGGGGTTGCTGCGAAGTACAGCCGATAGGTCCCGTCTGCCAGTTGGACGACCCGTGGGTCGGACGCACCGATGCTCTGGTCTAAGACGTCAGCCACCGGACTATGGCCCAACGTCACCGCGTCCATGAGGCGGTTGACCTCGGTGATCCAGCCGAGCCCGGAGACCGGCCCCTGATCGGTCGGACACGTGACAGGCTCCGGCGCGGCGGGCCCATCGTCGCGATCGGGCCCATCGCCCTGGGCCGGCCGAGGCTCCTCAGCTGGTGCTGGTTGAGGGCCAGCGTCGGCTGAGGAACCAGCAGACAAGCAGAACCCAATGACCTCACCCTCAGCAGCATTGGGTTGGCGACCGCCTGACAGTTCTTCGAAGAGGTCCGCTCCGAACCCTCGGAGCAGGCAATCCCTCAAGTTGGGGTCTGTTGTATTGAAGGGATGGGGTCCGCTGTCGAGGTTCACCCCGTTCCCGGTCCCGCCCGAGGCCAAGTCATCAGACGGAATTGTCGAAGTGGGCGCCACCGACGTTGAAGTAGCAGTCGACGCGGCAACCGACGTCGAGGTACTAGTCGACGTCGCCACCGACGTCGAGGTACTAGTCGACGCGGCAACCGACGTGGAAGTGCTGGTCGACGCGGCAACCGACGTGGAAGTGCTGGTCGACGTCGCCACCGACGCAGAAGTGGCAGTCGACGCGGCAACCGACGTCGAGGTGGTAACAGTGGTCCCGGTCGTCCCCTGATTACCGGAGGTGGCCACTGTCGATGTCTCTGTCACCACTGCCTCGGAGGCCGATATCGTCGTCGGCACTGTTGGATCCGAAGTCTCCACACCAGTCGGTGAACCCCCGCAGGCTCCGGCGACCAGTACACAGGCCAGCAGGGCACTCCCCGCCTTTACGCCACCAAACCGCATCCCATGATCGTTCCACAGGCAGGATCCAGACGCCTAAGTGCGTGCACCGGACCGGAATCGGTTGTCGCGAAGGGACTTGAACCCCCGGCCCCCCCGTTGTAAGAGCCAACAGGCCAGAATGCCGGACAACCCAGGTTCATTGCTTCTTGGTCTACCTTCACCCTCATGAATACCGCTGTTGCCATCAAGTAGACCTGATGGCCAGCAAGAACGAGACGAATCCTGGCCTTGGCCTTGGAGCTGCCTTGAGCGCGGTGGCCCTTCTTGGTTTTGGGCCAGTCATTGTCAAGCAGACGGAGATCGCTGCTACTGCGTTCGTCTTCTGGCGACTCATGTTCGCTGCCGTCCCTTTGGTGATCTTTTTCATCGTTTCTGGACGTCGGTTCGCACTGTCTGACTTTCGTCATGCAGCCTTGGGGGGGTTCATCTTTGGGCTCAACCTGATCATCGGCGTGGTCTCACTTCGCCGAACGAGTGCACTCCAGCACATGGTCATCATGTCGTTCCAACCACTCGCTGTACTCCTCATAGGAGTCAGGTTCTTCGGTGAACGACCCCGCCCCTCTGTCTACGCGTTTGCCATGACCGCTTTTGGTGGAGTGACCCTGACTCTGGTAGCAGCCGACGCCAGCGGAGTAGCGACGGGGTCCGGAAACTTGTTCTCCATTCTGGCCATGCTGCTCTTCACCCTCTATTTCGCGGCAAGCAAGCAGGCGCGCACGAGACTTGATTCACCCACGTACCAACTGCTGCTGTTGTTCGTGGCTATCGGAACGGTGCTTCCGTTTCTGATCGTGACAGAAGTCGGATTACCGGTTCCCTCTGGCAATGACTGGTGGCTCATAGTTGCCATGGCTCTCATCCCAGGCACAGGCCATCTCCTGACCAACGTCGCTCACGGCCACACCTCCCTGATCCTTGTCGGACTGCTGAACCTGGGCATGACGGTGATGGCTCCCCTTTATGCCTGGTGGTTGCTCGGGGAACGTATTGGTGGAATGCAGGCAGTTGGTACAGGAATCGTGATCGGCTCACTGGCCATGGTTGCGGTAAAGGCACCGACTGCTTACGGAGGGGAGCCAGTGGAATAATTCTTGCACCGGAGTCACACAAAGCGATCTGGCTCAAACACCCTTTCGGTTCCCAAACAGGTGACTACCGCGCCGCCAGTCCAGCACTCGGCTGATTCCAGTTCCCGATCAGTCAAGAACTGCCAGTAGTTGGCGAGACTGGCACAGCAGTGTTCCGTCCTGGGACCAGATATCCACGTCCCAGTCAAGGTATCCACCGCGCACCAATCCGGTTCGAGACCGCATCAGAACCATCTCGCCGGGGACGTCATCATTGAACCCAGAGCGGAAGTGGATCGTATGGTCGAGAGTCGCAGTCGTACGGATGTGATCGAGCCGAGCCCACCACCCCATCATCCCGATGTCGCTAATCAAGACCAGACCTGCTTCATCGACTGGCCGCCGCTGGGCAAAGCCAGCCCAGCCGACACGTTCCATCGGCCCGTCTGGTGCAGTGAACGGTGCTGGTCCTAGACGATCTTGGAGCACGACGTTGTTCCCAAAAGGGAAAGCAAACCCGGGGATATAGGCCTCAGTTTCCCGACTGAGAGAGGGTGGCTCTACGGCCGGCATCGGCATCTCGTCAAACTCAGGGCTTGGTCGGTCGGTTCCAAAGCCTCCGAGACCAGTCGCTATGAGCTTCCCATTTTGGATCACGCTCCCGCTGAGGCTCATGAACGTCCTTCCGACCCGAAGCACCTCAACGTGCACCTCGTACTCGCTGTCCTCAGGAGCTCTCAGTAGGTGGACAGTCATCGAGCGTGGCCGAAAGTTTCGATCTGGAACCATGGCCTGTAAGCCCGTGAACAGTTGCGCTCCCACCAGACCTCCCGGCGAACGGGATGTTGCTAGCCATTCCGGCGGTGTCGATGTGAGGTACCTTCCGTCACCCAACGAGGTATGGGCGATCGCCTCATCGAATGAAACTGCCCTCACCGTTCCTCCTGGGAAATCGGCCTATGTCGCTCAAGGGTGAAATGACACCACCTCGTCACGATAGGCCCCGGCCCTTACCGATCTACCGTTAACCCCGCCCCGGAACAGTTGCGGGCAGTCCATTACTGGTCGGCCACCCTAAATCGCGGTGCATCCCAGGTGTCACCCAATTCCATTCCCGGAATGTTATTTTCGGCATGTGGATGGGGGCCACCTGTCCAGCGGGTGTCCGAGGGGATATAGATGATTGTCCACCCACGCCGAGGCTTTTCCGACCGGTTCTCCCCCGCACCATGGAGAGTCAACCCGTCATGGACGGTTGCTTCCCCTGCAGCAAGTGGTTGGGTGACCGGCTGACCGACAATCTCAAAGTCATCGAGCCTCAGCAGTTCCTCCCAACCGTGGTCCCTGCCGACCAGGTCGAGTCGGCCCAACGGTCCGAGCCGATGCGACCGGGGAACAAACCTCATTGCCCCCATCTCCTCAGAGACATCCTCGACTGCAATCCATACCGAAAGGAAGCCTCGTCGGTCGATTGGGTTGTAGGGAAGGTCCTGGTGCCAGACCGATTGGCGGGTACCTTCCGTGGCGGGTGGCTTGGTGAAGGTCTTGTCCCAGAAGACCAGAACTTCCGAGCATCCAATGAAAGCAAGGGCGACTTTTGAATAGAGCCTGACCACTTCCTGCAACTCCGGCCAACGGAGTCTCAGATCAATCCGGTTGTCCCACATCTTCGCCATATCGGGGTGGGTCTGGTAAGCGAAGCTCTCTTTGACCCCACCCTCGCCAGCTTCCCCTGACAGGGTGTTCGAGCCATTCTCCTCTTCGATCTCGTAAATTTCTTGCAGACGCGTCAGTTGCTCATCTCTGATGAGACGCGGCAATTTGACCCACCCTTCCCGACGGAACTCGGAAACAAGAGACTCGTCTACGACCACCACTCGACCTCATTTCCCCCAAGAACCAATCTTCGAAGGTCTGACAGGGCATAGAGCCGACCTTCGTCATCGCGATTGAAGCCCAGAATCCGCACCAGACGGTGTTAGCGGCTTGCGAATACGGGCTTCAGCAGGATAAAGGCTAGATTCTAATTCCCAGATCAGACCACGTTTTATTCAGGAAACCATTTGACGATGAACGACTTAGAGGGACGTTTGCAGTGGATTGAGGATCGTTTTGCTATCAACGACCTCATTGTTCAATATTCCATAGCGACGGATGATCGCGATATCGAAACACTCGCAGACCTATATACCGAAGACGCCGTGTTTGAAGGCTCTCGGGGAACAATCCATGGTCGCCAGGCAATCGCCGAGTTCTACCGCGAAAGAACAGCCGTCCAGGGGCCGAGCTTCCACATTCCCTACTCACACGAAGTCCACCGGATCTCGGCGATGGAAGCGCGTGGGGTGACATTGGGCGCGGTTGAGATGGCGCTGGAGGAACGGGCGTTTTGGATCGCTATGCGATACCTGGACCACTACGTGAAAGGCGATGACGGAAAGTGGCGATTCCGGGAGCGAGAAATGCGCCAGTACTACGCCATGCCCCTTGACGAACTGTCGGAGGGGCTAGCAAGCGAGCTACGCGTTCGTTGGCCAGGCGCCACTCCCCAGCCTGCTCAGATTCCCTGATCGTCCAACGGCCTAGGAACTGAGGTGAGGTTCGGACTCCTGTTGACGTCCGTGCACGATAGAAGCGTGCCGCCGGGACAACAGATCGCGGAACATCAGGAACTCATTTCCCTAGCCGTCGACGCTGGCATGGACCTAGTGGTTGCCGGTCAGCACTTCGTTGCACCAAATCTGCGCTACCTGCAACCGATCCCCTACCTCGCCTCGCTTGCAGCGCAGTTTCCTTCTGTCAGAGTTGCTACTGGCATCATCCTGCTGCCCCTCAGCCACCCCGTCCGGGTAGCTGAAGAAGCGGCGACCCTTGACGTCATAACCAACGGCCGCATGATTCTCGGAGTAGGCGGTGGGTACCTCCAAGACGAGTTTGATGCGTTTGGGATCGAGCGCTCTTCACGAGTTGCCCGGATGGAGGAAGGACTTCCCCTCATTCGAGAACTGTGGACCGGAAGTCCTGTCACCGCCGAAACGGGGTATTTCCAGTTGGACGAGGTGAGCATCTCGACGGTCCCTATTCAAGAACCAAATCCGCCTATCTGGCTCGGCGCACAGTCCGAACCAGCTGTTCGCAGGGCCGCTCGGCTCGCTGACGCCTGGTACGTACCGCCGTTTCCGACCCACAGGGAACTGATCGACCTCTACCGGATCTACCTGGAGGAACGGGCTGGTAATCCCGGGTTCTCTGTCACCCCGATTCCCGTGCGTCGAGAGGTCTACTTGGCTGAGGGACGAGCCGAGGCCATAGCGGCCGTCGATCGGGGGGCAGCGTCACGCTACGGGACCTACGCAGACTGGGGACAAGAACTTGGGAGCACCGGCCTGACCGGTAGCGACTGGCTTGACAGTCGCTTCTTGCTTGGAAATTCCGAGACCGTAATTCATGGCCTCAGTACCCTGAATGAACACGTTGAGCACTCAGACTTCATCTACAAGCCGCAGTGGCCGGGGCAGGACCACAAGACCGCCATGCGGCAATTAGAAATGTTTGGAAATGAAATTATTCCGCATTTTCTTGACTAGTTGTCGCTGGTGTAGCTACGACGCCAGCAGCCAATAGCTTCGATATTGAAATGTCGTCATAACCAGCTTCTTTGAGTATTTCCAGTGTGTGTTGACCCAGCAGGGGTGGCGGACCGGATATTTCTCCAGGGGTGTCGTGAAGAAAGATGACCGGTCCGAGTTGCGGGATTTCCCCGAGCGTCGGATGTTCCACCGACTGAACCAAACCTGCTTGTTGGACCTGTGGATGGTTGAGAATCTGGGAAAATGTAAACACCGGCCCAAACAGGGCACGGTGCTCGTTGAACGACGTCTCCCACTCCTTGCTGGTTCGGTCAAGGAAGATTCGCTGGAGATACTCCGTTAGTTCCGGCCGGGCGTCGACTCGTTGCTGATTCGTTAGATACCGCTCGTCGTGAGCGAGCTCCGGTTCACCGATGGCACGACAGAACCGCTCCCACCCATCGGTGCCGCCCCAGACACCCGCCACTACATGACCATCCGCCGTCTTGAATGCCTCGTAGGGCACCACGACGCTGTGGGCACTGCCGTACCGGTCAGGATCTTCACCGTCAACCCAGTGCGAGGCCAGACGGGTGGTCAATGACGACATCAGCGCGTACAGCATGGAGACATCGATCATCTGTCCCTTGCCTGTGCGTTGGCGCGCGAAGAGACCGAGCATCGCCGCCTGGGCGCCGACCATCGCGCCAGTGAAGTCAGCCATAGGAACGCCGACCAGGCTTGGCCCGCGATCCGACTCACCAGTAACCGACATCACGCCCGACACGGCTTGGACAACCGGATCGGTACCGGGGTAGGGAGCTAGCGGACCATCAGGCCCGAACGCAGTGACGGAAACGTAAACGATCTGGTCGTTGAGAGCTGACAACGCCTCGTAGCCGATTCCGATGTCATCTGCGACACCAGGTCGATAGCTCGTGAAGACGACATCCACCGTTTCGGCAAGTCGGTGCACCACCTCCAATCCCTCCGGCGAACGCATGTCGAGGGCAATGCTTTTCTTGCCTCGGTTCCAGATGAGGAACAAGGCGCTCTCGTCGCCGACGAACGCGGTACCAACTTGACGACTCCCATCACCGTGCGGGAGAGACTCAACCTTGATGACATCTGCCCCGTAGTCGCCCAAGAGCTGGGTGCCGTAGGGCCCTGCCATGTGCCGCGTGAAATCCAAGACCCGAATACCGTCGAGTGGACGAGTCACGAAGAGAGGTCCTTTCCGACCAGGCGCTCTAGACCGACCGCCTGCAGGACCTCGTCACTGTGGTACCCGAGGTCGGGGGGCGGCGAAAGATCGGGCAGGTCGGAGGAACCAGCCTCCTCCGGATCAGAGGAGATCTGCACCGGCGACGCTGCCACCTGCACCCGTCCATCCGGAAGCTCGGTTCCGCGCAAGAGTCGACTCGCGACAGCATGATCGCTCTTCACCGCTTCTTCAAGAGTGAGGATTGGGGCGAACGGGATCTCAGCTTCGTCTAGAAGCCGGCTCCACTCGTCAAGTGGTCGCCTACCGATGGCGTCGGCGATCTGAGGGATCTCGTCGTCATACCCGAAGTCCATGCTGTGCGTCCAGTCTCCGCGATCATGCAGGTTGTCCAAGCCGGCCATATCGCAGAAACGGCCCCAGAACACCTCCTCAAGTGGGCAGATCAAGAGTGCTCGGCCGTCGGAGGTGGAGTACATCGAGTAGCGAGAACCGAGCGTCCGATACTCGTGCCATTGCTCATCGTTGTTGGCCCATGTGTTGACGTCCCGCCAGTTCCACCACATGGCCGAGTTCCAGATCGAGGTATGCACGAACTGTGGCCCGCCGCCACGATCGCGCTTGACAATGGCGCCCAGCACACCCATGGCGGCAAAGACTCCAGCAAGTGAGGTTCCTGCAGAACGCCAGCCGACACGAGTCAGTGGTTGGCCATTTTCCCATTCGACTTCCACACGGCCAGCGAAGGCATCCATGGTCTGCCCATGTGCTTTGTACTCGGACCAGGGTCCTGCGAGTCCAAATCCAGAGATCGCGCAGTACACCAACTCGGAATTGGCCTGGAGCAGGGTGTGGTAGTCCAGGCCACGCCGGATGGCATCCTTTGGTCGCGAGCCGATAATGACAGCATCAGCCCAAGCGGTGACACCAGCAACGACCTCCGGCCAGTGTGGTGACCGAGTACTTGCAGTGAGACTCCGTGTCCCGCTGTTCAGTGCTAGGTGCAGATCGCTGACACCACCAATCCGAGGCTCGTTGCCGCGGTTCCCATCTCCTTGGACCGGGTGTTCGACCTTGATCACGTCCGCCCCCATCTCCATGAGGAGGTGGGATGCAAGCGGTCCGGACATGTGTGTCGAGAAGTCGACGATCCGGAGTGGTCTCTCAGACTCCATGGTCATTCAACTCCTTCCCGGATTGAACCTACGAGCAGCAAAACAATCCCTATTCGAACCACTAACACCGTGTGACGAGGTTGCGCTGCCTACTTCGCCACAATTCCTCCATCGACCGGAATTGTGGTACCGGTCACAAATGAAGCGTCGTCACTGGCAAGGAAAGCAATAACCCCGGCAATTTCCTCTGGTTGTGCAGCCCTGCCTAGGGGTATGAACTCTGAAATGAAGCCCGATTTCAGGTCCTCAATGTCTGCTCCGGGCTCTCGACCAAAGAAGGTGGGAAGCATCGGTGTGTCGACAGAACCGGGGCAGATGACGTTGACTCGGATGCCATCTGGTGCTCCCAATAGCGCTAGGGAGCGAACGTAGGCAGTGAGGGCACCTTTAGTGAGTGAATAGATGGGACTAAACGGTGAACCGACTAGGGCGGAAGTCGAGGCGGTGAGGGTGATGGAACCTTTCTTGTTCGCCCTCTTGAGGAGGTCGAATGCCAGCGTCGATGCGTAAAACGGGCTCTTCATATTCACGTCGATGGTTTCTTGCCAGTCACTTTCACTGACATCTATTCCGCTGGGTCCAGGAATCCCAACCTGGTGGTGCAGGACATGCAGTACGCCGTGTTCCGCTTCGATCTCGTCGTACAGGTCCTTTAGTTCACTGATCTGGACGGCATCGAGGCACCGTGCGGTTGCCTTGCCCCCCTCTCCTTCTATCTGTTCGGCAACTGCCGTCGCGGAACTTTCGTTTAGATCTGCCACGTATACGTGGGCTCCTTCAGA
>Ga0315328_10000177_pt1 | contig 26215 bp, 27 predicted proteins | sample M120032315metaG_FD_203462 | JGI IMG/M metagenome (GOLD analysis project Ga0315328, IMG submission 203462) | Ammonia-oxidizing marine archaeal communities from Monterey Bay, California, United States - M1 200m 32315 | ecosystem: Environmental > Aquatic > Marine > Intertidal zone | place: USA... | reverse complement strand
TGGAGAGATAGATTTTGCACGCAATCAGTCTAGATTAGTTTCAAGTCTTTATGAAGCTCAATTTGACCACTGGAGAGGTTCAGTTTATGGCCCTTCTAAATTAAAAGACGATATTTCTTTAATATCAAAAGAAGTTCTTGGGTTATAAAATGTCTAAAACAATAACTAAATTTTTGGAACGGTTCGGTTGGACTATTGATAATTATATTTGGGATGGTAGTGCACATTTATTTTATGTTAAAGAACCAGAAGATTTAGAGAGTAAATTTGAAGAACTGAGATTAGCTTTCAAGGAAGTCAATAGTTTAGGGGCTGACCGAGCTTTTCCAATGTTGAGAAGAGCAGGTGATGAATTAATTTTAGTAGTTATTCCACAACCCTCTTTTGATTATGTTAAAAGTAAAATGAATTTATATTTGTTAATAGCTACAATTTTCACAACCACCTGGGCGGGTTCTATGTGGTGGGCTTCTTATTCTGATTCAGAATTATTAGATATGAGTTGGTTTTGGCTCAGATTACTGATAACTCCTGATGTATTTTTTATGGGTTTTCTGACATTTTCATTACCTTTAATGATAATTCTGGGAACTCATGAAATGGGACATTATTATTATGCGAAAAAGCATAATCTTGAGGCTTCTTTACCTTTTTTTCTACCTATGCCCCCAATGATTTTTCCTTTTGGAACAATGGGTGCTTTTATTTCAATTCGCGAACCAATACCAAATCGAAAAGCTTTACTGGACGTTGGAGCGAGTGGCCCAATTGCAGGATTATTAGTTGCAATTCCAATTACAATTCTTGGTTTTTGGTTAACTGAACAAAATGCAGTTCCAGCGCCAATAGATTCAGGAGATTCATTATATTTAGGTACTTCATTATTTTTTGATTTCTTATATTATTTAACTGGAAATTTCTATACACCTAGTGGTGACTATCTTTCACATCCTGTAGTTTTAGCAGGTTGGACTGGATTTTTTGTTACAGCTCTTAACTTAATGCCAGCAGGTCAATTAGATGGAGGGCATATTGCAAGAGCTCTATTGGGACCTAAAGGCAATGGGCTTTCATTTGGAGTAATCATACTTTTATTGCTAATGGCTTTTTATGGAGTTCCAGGTTTTGAACCATATTCTGGTTGGGCAGTTTATGCTGTTTTAATTTATTTTTTGGGTACTTCACATCCGCCACCTTCAGAAGAACTCTCTAATCTTGGAAAGTCTAGATGGAGTATTGGCATTCTGACTGCTTTAATTCTTGTAGTAACTTTCACCCCCTCTCCTATTTACACAGTTGAATCAGAATTTGATTTAAGCATTGAATCAGATATTACTGAATTTAATCCTAATTTTGGAAATTCTAATATGACTAATCTAACAATAAAAAACATTGGAGAATCAGGTGGTTGGGATAATCTTACTATAAATGTTGATCAAATAGTTAATTATACGATTATTTTTGAAGTAGAATACATATTTATTAGTGATAGTAATAGTATACTCAATTCTTCTTCTCCATATTTTGAAAATTATGTTTGGTGGGATTCAACAGGTAAAAATGTAACTTTGAATTTGACTTCAAATTCTTATGCAAACTTAACATTACTTATAACTCCAATTGAAGAACCGATTGAAGGTATATTTAATTTTGATTTAAGAGCAATAAGTAGAACCGAACATGTTTATACGAGAACCTTTGATTTAGTTATAGAGGAAAAAGCATAATGGAAGTTTTTGAAGGTAAAATTTGGATATCAAATAAGGGTTTAACTGAAACAAGTATAGGTATTGAAAACGGTAAAATCAAGGCAATAGGCCCTAATCTTAAAGGAGATAAAAAAACAAAGTTTCAGGGTATAATGCTACCAAGTGCATTAGATATGCATGTACATTTTAGAGATCCTGGTTATACACATAAAGAAGATTGGAAAAGCGGTTCTGAATCAGCAGCTTGTGGAGGAGTCACTGCAGTTGTAGATATGCCTAATACTAATCCATTCACTTCAGACGTTACTACTTTTAATGAAAAAGAATCAATAGCTTCTTCTCAATCCGTTGTTGATTTTGGAATTGGTGTAAACGTTGAAGAAGGTCTCGTCAATAAATCTTGGTTTGATACAATTCCCTCAGCCTTCTGGAAACTTTATCCTTATGGAATAACCTCTGAACAGTATTTTTCTAATGCTAGAGAAGTTTTAGAAAAAACTAACAAACCTTTAGTGATACATGGAGAACATCCCGACCATATGCACAATGAACCTCTTACTGAATTAGCAGATCACACTAAGAATCGTCATAATGCTGAATCCAAATGTTTGTCTTCAATGCCGTCGTCACCATATTTGCATGTAGCTCATTTGTCAACCACAGATGGATTGAATAATATGCCCAGCTTAGCTACATCTGAAGTTTGCCCACATCATTTACTTTTGAATTTAGATAATTGTCATTCATTAGATTGTAAAGTGGATCCTCCTTTGCGTACTCGTAACGATAACCATACATTGTATAACGCATTTCGAGAAGGTAAAATTCCTATTCTTGCTAGCGATCATGCACCACATACAATTAGTGAAAAAAGGTCAGATAATCCTCCGTCAGGCCTTCCAGGCGTTGAGACAATGATACCCTTGATGTTAAATGAAGTTTCCGAGGGGCGTCTTGAAATGAATCGTTTAGTTAGTGCAATGTCAGAATCTCCAGCTTCACGTCTTGGGTTAGACAGAGGCCGTATTTCAGAAGGTTTGACTGCAGATTTTATGATTGTTGATATGGAAGATAGTAAACCAATAGAATTGGATAAGCTACATTCAAAGGCTAATTGGACTCCATTTGAAGATTGGCCTGCAATTTTCCCATTGAAAGTTTATAGAAGAGGAGAATTAATTGTAGATAATGGAGAAATTATCACTAAAAGTAAGGGACATAATCTTTTTAGCTAAACCATATTTTTTTTAACGAAACTTTAATAGCATGCGTAATAAGGTTACACAATAATGCAACGTTTCTGGCAGTCTATCATGCTTTGTGCATTTGCTTTTTTGATTATAGCAAGCCCTTCTCAGGCCGAAGACAATGAATATGCAGATGTTGGAATTTATTTCGACAAGGTTGGTTTTGGAGATACATATGACTTGACTACAGAAGAACCAACATCCGAAAAACCAAAATATTGGAAGGCTTATGATGAACCAGGTCAAGAAAATTCATTTTATCCTTTAGTTACATGGCAAATGAATCTTGGAGGTCCTATAAATTTAGGGGATTCTTTAAGTTACATAATATGGGTTGAATCAACAAATGTTCAAGAAATTAGGTTTAGAACGACTTTATTTATTTCAACACCAGAAGGAATGTCAAATATATCTGTTGATGAAGTTACAAAGACAGCTGGTTTTGGAACTTTCTTAAGTAGAAATTATACTTTAGAGTTGGAGGATTCATCAATAGATACTAGTGATTTCCCTGATGGAGTTCCAGCTTATACAACAATTGGTTTTAAGCTCGAAACAAGTGTTACATGGGCTCCAGACACAGATAATCGTACAGCTTGGGTTAAAGCCGCATCAAGTAGAGGCTGCGGAAATGATTCAGGTACTGTAGCATGTGATTCATTATTCTTAATGAATGTTAGACATGTGGAGATTATGGATGATTATTTAGGTTATTTTAGCAATGATCGTGTGGAAGAAATGGGTGGCGACAGTTTATTTATCAAGGTAAATGTTTCAAATGCGTTTGGTGCAGATAATTTAGATTCAGAGAGTGTTATTATTGAGATTCAAGGCATATCGGATGGCGGTTCATTCAAAAATTCAATTTTAGCTAAAGATAAACATACTTATGCTAAGTACATCCAAGGAACTTGGTATTATCAAGAAGATCAAAATATAGTAACTGGAGTTTATGAAATTGAATTTTCTATTAAGGATGTTTATGGTAATATTTGGACTGCAGCTTTGGACTATAATCTTGTAGTTGATGAATATGGTTTAGAAATTGAGTTTAGTGATGGCGATAGTTCATCCGGACAATTACCCAAAGGTGGCAAGGTAGATTTTGAATTTTTGGTATATAATCGCGGAAATACACGTGATATTTATACAGTTGAGTTAGATGATAGTTCATTGCCTTCAAGTTGGGAAGCTACTTTGACTTCTCAATCTAGTCTTGATATTGGTATGGACTTGTATAATTATGTTAAAGTAAAGCTTGAAGCTCCAGTTTCAGCAACTGGAGGAAGTAATGAATATGTAAATATAATAATAACCTCAACAAGTAATTCTGAGGTTTCACAGACAGTTAAGCTAGACGCTACAGTTAGGACATATGGAGTTGTATTTCTTTCTCCTCCTGATAAAATAAATATTGATCCAGATGCTTTAGACATTGATGGCTATTACTCCTTTAGCATTAATTTGAGAAATACAGGAAGTGACAAGGACACGTATCGTTTGGATGCTACAACAGCACGTAGTGACTGGTCTATACGTATAGAAATTGATGAAATCGAAGTTTCTGCAATAACTTTAGAAAAATCACAAACACAAAAAATAGATTTAGTTTTGAGACCATTAAATTATGAAAATACTTTAGGTGAACCGGTTGGCCTTCTTCTAACGGCAGATTCAATCTCACCAGGAGATGGTTCAGCAACATTATCTTCAGATATAATATTAGATATACCTTTAGACCGTATTTCAGACTTAGCAGTTAATATTGAGGATGTTTCAATTAACGGTAAACAGCTATCTTTGTTAACTGAAAATGATTTGAGTTCAACAGAACCAATACAAATAAGGCTAACCGTTTACAATAACGGAGGTAAAAGTACAGTACCTTTTGGTGTTAAATTATTAGATAAAAATGGTAAAGAATTAGATGAATACATTTTAGAACAAGGTATCAGTGGTTTTGGAAATGAGCCTGTGGTATTGACTTGGTCAAATCCATCTTCAGGTTTTAATCTTTTGAAAATAAGAGTAGATTTAGATCAGGTTGTTTCAGAATCAATTTATTCTTTATCAGATAATTCTCTTGACATTCCTTTTACAATAAGTGAAGAAACTATAGGCAGTATAGAAAGTGATGATACAGATTCATTATTACCAGCACCTAGTTACTTATCAACAATTTTCTTACTAGTAATAGTTACAATTTTTGGTCGAAATAAGAGAAATTCTTAATCTTCATATATTTCAAGAAATTCACCACAAAAAGGACAAGCTTTCCATTCAGATTTAACAGGTTTATTACATGAAGCACAATATTCCTGATTTTCACTCGCCGAATTGATATGTTCGTTCATATTTCCAAAATTTTGATTGGGTAATGGTATAGTTTCTTCCTGTTCTTTAAAAAGTAATGCATCTTCTTCGTTAAAATCATCTAATTCTTCAGGCTCTTTATTACCTAATAATTCATTTAATATATCGTGCTCATTTTCAATAAGCTCACCTTTCAATTGTCTATTACTTCCATCTAATTCTTCAGGCTCTTTAATTTCAGTTTCATATTCTTCTTCTAATGGAATTAATTGGGGTAAAATTCTGAATTTCTTTCTTACTTCTCTACCTCTCTGTGTTTTTGTTAGCAAAAGATAGAGCAATATTACTGCAATTACGATTATTAAAATAACTTGATTATTATCCAAATCTTCTATTTGTTTTTTAATTTTTTCAAGTATAAATCCATTATCCACATGAAGTTTATCATAGTAATATATTTATGGCTTACCTCTAACAAGTTTTTATATCAAGCCCATTTAGAGTGGGATACTCCGGAGCCAGATTTATCCTAGTATAGCATAGCGGGGTGGGGTAGCTAGGAAATCCCGTCGGGCTCATAACCCGGAGATCGATGGTTCAAATCCATCCCCCGCTACCATTTTTATTAAGAAAGCGTTTTAGCCCTAAGTTGAGAAAAATCTTTGAACACACAGCTGATGCCGGTATTGAAGTAGAAGATAAGAATTTATCTGAGGCTTTTCAAGAAGTTAGTTTAGCATTTACTGAGGTTATTACAGGAGGTAATTTACCAAAATCAGAATCTTCCTATATTATAGATTTAGAAGGTAATAATTTAGATAATTTATTAATTCGGTATATCTCTCATTTAATTTTTCTTTTCGACACAGAGAATTTTATAGTTGGTTCTACCAATCTTGAGTTTTTTGTTGATAAAAAGAAGAAATTAAAGGGAAAAATATATGGAGAATTTTATGATGAGTCAAAACATGGATATGGTGTTGAAATCAAGGCTATTTCTTATCATATGTTACATGTTTCAGAAGGTCCACCTTCTAAAATTAAATTGATATTAGATCTTTAGAAAGATGTAAATCGATACATGTTCCTGCCTAAAAATGGTTTGGACTGCAATGGCTTATAATCAAGGTAAGAGAGTAAAGCCAATTTGGGATTTAGGGACAATTAATTTCATGTCATCTGATACTGATATTTCAGTTCCAAATAATACAGAACCAACACTAATTTGGGATATGGGTGGAATACTTAGAAATCGCCCTGATCCCTCATTTTTAGAATTAAATCCAGAAAATAAAATATATGTAGATTTTGGATTAACATGGGGTGAAGATATTATTGATTTATTAATGTTAGATAGAGGTCAGGTAATTCTTCCTTTAAGAAATTTACAAGGATTTAATGAATTAGATGCAGCCCTAGCTTATGCTGAAGATGTAACTATAGGTATAGACTGGTCTTCTTCAGTTAAATCATCAAGTTCAGATTTTTCGATAGACGTCGTAAAACTACTTCATTCACTTCATCAGCGAGGTCAAACAGATATTTTAATTTATAGTTTGCTTGGCGAATTGCCATATATTCCGGCAGGTACTGCAGCTAATTTGAACATCAATGTTGCATATCTTACAGAGTCTCATATCAAACCGCAATGGGCTAAAGGAGTATTCATTTTCGAGTAATTTAGATGTTACACATAGGTATTGATGATACAGATTCAATCAAAGGAGGCTGTACAACATGGCTAGCCACAGAGGTAATTCAAGAGCTATCTGAATTTGACCTAATAGGTTGTCCTCGTTTAGTTCGTTTAAATCCAAACGTACCATGGAAAACAAGAGGAAATGCAGCAGTTGCTTTGACATTAGGTAAGGGCCTAGGAATGAAGAAATTAATAGGTGAATTTGATGGCAAACAGTTTTTTACTTTTGAAAAAGGTATAGAAGTAAAATACAACAAAGATCAAATTCTTGAAAGAGTTTTAGGCTTAATCCAAAAGCATTCTATGCCTGATTCTGAACCCGGTATTGTAATTTCGGATTCTTTTCTTCCTGAAGAGTTGTATTGGCAAGGAGTAAGTAGTATCGTAACTAATGATATGCTTTCAGAATTAATAGAAGGAACTATTTCTTCAGGACTAAGAGGATCTAGGGGTATATTTGGAGCAGCTTGTTCTTTATCTTGGTCAGGTAATTTTAGTAAGATTACTGGCATTTCACATACATGGGAGTTGATAGGATATAGGAATAAGGATAAGTGGGGAACAAAGAGAAATATTGATATTTCAACAGTTCAAAAAGTATCTAATATTAAAACCGTATTTTCATGTGCTGATTTAGACGGTAAAATTGCGATGGTTCCAAATTCACCATGCCCCGTTTTATGGGGATTTAGAGGTACTAATGGAGATAAGTTAATTGAAAATTTCAAGAATTTGGGCCCTGAAATACCTTCTAGATGGTTATTATACAAAACAAATCAAGCTACAGACGACCATCTTATTCCCAAAGAAATTTCAGAAATAAAAGATGGTGATAGTGTAATTATAGAAGTTACGATTAATTCAAAACCTATTGTAATTAAGGGCGGACACCGTTTTTTTGAAGTACAAGATAAATTTAAACACACTGTAAATTGTGCAGCTTTTGAACCGACTAAAAATTTTAGACATATGGTAGACAAGCTAGAGATTGGCGATTCAGTAACAGTATGTGGAAGTGTAAGTAATGGAACAATAAATTTAGAAAAATTGAGAATTTTGGCTTTAGTTTCTAGATATTCAAGGCCACCAAATCCAATTTGTGATTGCGGTAAGCGAACGCATTCTTCTGGTAAAAACTCATATTATCGTTGTAAATCATGTAGTAAAAAATATGATAGGCCTGAAAAAGTTGAAGTAAGTTCAGATCTAGAATTAAAATGGTATGAACCTCCAGCTTCGTCTCGCAGACATTTATCTACTCCTATATCTTTGATTAATTATTGAATTATGAATATTGAAGAGAATAATAAGAAAATGGCGTATTTTGCTTTAATAGTAGGCATATTTGCTATCTCAACTTCTGCAATCCTTATACGTTGGAGTAGTAGTGAACCATTAGTTATTGGTTCATATAGACAAACATTTGCAACTTTTTTATTTTTACCATTTTTAATTAAAGATAGATTTAAAGAAGTCTTTTCGTTAAAATTTAAGGACATTATAGAATTAGTAGTTATTGGCCTTATTTTAGGTGCTCATTTTGGTTTTTGGATTTCTTCAGTTAAAGCCACTTCAGTTGCCGCTTCTGTTCTTCTGGGTACTTGCCATATTGTTTATGTTTCTATCATTGGGTGGTTGGTTTTTGGTGAAAGTCTCAATAAAAAAGGAATTCTAGGTACATTACTAGCTTTATCCGGAATAATAATTCTTTTTGGTGGTGATTTACTTCAGGATCCGGGTAATTTTCAGGGTAATCTTTTAGCGTTTGTATCAGGCATACTTGCAGGTTTGTATTATCTCGGAGGTCGTAAACATCGTAAAAAAATTAGTTTACCGACTTATGCCTTCATTGTTTATCTATCAAGTGCAGTTGCTATGTGGATTGTTGTATTAATTCAAGGTTTAGAATATCAGAAGATTTCTAATTCAGAGTTCCAATTATTTTTCTTAATGGCATTAGTGCCAACTTTATTAGGACATACCATGCAAAATTGGGCCCTTGCCTTTTTACCAGCCTATGTAATTTCTATAACGTTACTCGTTGAACCTATTGGTTCAGGTATCTTAGCATGGTTAATATTTGATGAAATACCAAGCCTAGGAGTTTTGGTTGGAGGTATTATAGTTCTTTACGGAGTCTATATTGTAGCTTCATCAGAACATACTTCTAACTCATAAGGTCGTTTTTTAATTTATCAAATTCATTTGCTTTAATGATACCCATTTTCTTTAGATTTTCAAGTTCTTTTATTCTCTTTATTTTATCATTTTTATCTTTTTTTATTGGTATTTCAGTTTTCTTTTCTTTCTTTTTAATTTCTTTTAAATTATTTTCTTTACTATTAATTTCGCTTTTTCGTTTCTTTCTCTGAGCCAATTCTTTAAGAATAATTGCTGCCATTTCAAGTTCCTTTCCACCTTTTATTTTTGAAAGTGTTTTGCCAGCCTCATTTTCTTTTCTCTTTTTCACAATTTTTCTTCGCATATGTATTAACTTGTTTTCTTCAAATAAGAAGTGATAAATAAATGTTAGAGTAATATGAAAATGTTTTAACCACCCCACTCAATGGTAACTACATGTCTGAGTTAGTATTGTTAAGAGATGAGGAATTAAAAATGCAATTACGTCCTCATGTATTCTCATTTTTTTATTTATATGTTATTTTCTTTCTATTATTAGTATGGGCCTACATAATTTATGATTTTTTTGCCCAGGATAAATTTACCGCCTTCCCTCTTTATGAATATATAATAAAGATACCTTTTGCGAATGAAGTTTTAGCTGGAGCTATGATTTGGTCTTTAGGTTTGCTTATAGTTGGTTTTTTAGCACGTTTCTTTTTCTTAGACTCAGGTGGTCAAAGTATTTTTAGACTTTATAGTGGCGTTGCCTTTTTAGGGATTTTAGTAATGTCTTATCATGCTTGGAAAATGGAAGATACAATGGATTTTGGCCTTTGGTTTATCCCTAGTTTGACTGCAGCAGTTGGCTTTTTAGGAATGCTTTCAGTTAATGCTTATCGTCGTTCTTTTACTTATTATCTTACTAATAATCGAATAGTTCTTAAGAGCAGTTTTCTCATGAATAATAGTGAGCGTCAGGTACGTTATAATCACATTGAAGATATAAAGATGGAACAAGGTGTCGTCGGGACTATCTTTGGCTATGGCACAGTATTGCCACTTACGGGTTCAGGCCTCGGAACTGGAAGTGATGAGTCTATGGTGATAGCTGGCTCAGGTACTGAAGTAAAAGGATTAAGCATTGGTCTTGCAGGTGGCTCGCGTAGCTCCTCTAAAAAAATTAGACATAATCCACATGATTGTCTTTTTGGTGTTCCTTCACCTAGTAAAGTCAGAGATTTGATAACTGAAAATATCCAATCAGATACGGGTGTTGAACATTTAAAGAATATTAAAGAGCTTTTGAGTAACCAAGAAGAATCTATTGAAGATTAGTTACGCAGTTTTTAGTTCAATTCCAGCTTCTTTAAACATGTTCATTGATAGCTCAAAGTCAGAGGCCCATCTATCAGGTATGTCAGTATTCTTAGGATAAATAACAGTCAGGATTCCGGCTTGAATTAATGATCTTGCACATCGTGTACATGGCGGCCATGTTACATATGCAGTACATTCCTTCAATGATATCCCAATTCTAGCTGCATGCATAATTGCATTTTCTTCAGCATGACAAATCATTGGATATTTAATTTCTCGATTATTTAGTCTTTCCTCGTTATCTTCAATTCCTCTTGGTAATCCATTAAAACCGGTACTTCTAATTTCACGGTCAGGCCCCACAACAACACATCCTACTTTCGTGGATGGGTCTTTGCTCCAATTTGATATATGAATTGCAAGATTTAAGAAACGCTCATTCCAATTAGCCATTGTTTATTATTCCGTAAGGGTCCCCATATAGCTATCTATGATGTTTTATTTTATAACATATTTGGCAGTTGCATTCTTTTTTTCGAGCTTGACACCATTCTCTTCCATAAAAAATCATTTGTAAATGAAGTTTATTCCATAAACTTTCATCAAATTTACGTTTCAAATCATTTTCAGTTGTTGTCACATTTTTCCCATTTGATAATTTCCATCGGAAAGCCAATCGATGAATGTGCGTATCTACTGGAAAAGCTGGATGATTGAAAGCTTGTGACATAATCACAGATGCAGTTTTATGGCCCACGCCTGCTAAATTCTCAAGTTCTTCAAAAGTGTTAGGTACTTTTCCTCCATGTAAAGATAATAATTGGTGAGACATTTTTTTTATATTTTTGGATTTTGTTGGTGCAAGTCCAATTTCTTTAATATAATTTTTAATTTCATCAGCACTTAAAAGGTTCATTTTTTCGGCCGTATTTGCTTTTTTAAACAATCTTGGACTTATTTCATTTACTTTTTTATCAGTACTTTGAGCACTAAGCATAACTGCTACGAGAAAAGTAAAATTATTTTCATGATTTAAAGGAATTTCAGGTTTGGGGTATAATTTTTCTAGTGTTGAAGTTACAAATTTAACTTTATCAGCTAATTTCAAATTTTATCCTATTATTTACCTTTAAAATTAGCTTTTCTTTTTTCCATAAATGCCGTAATACCTTCCTTTCCATCTTCAGAATTAAAACATTCTAGAAACATTTCACGTTCAAATTGAAGGCCTTTTTCAAGTTTCATATTTGAGACAGATTTAACGCTTCGTTTTGCTCTTTCAATTGCATAGGGTGATTTTTCAGTAATAGTTTTTGCAATTTCCATAGTTTTAATTTCCAATTCTTTATGATCAAAGACAAAATTTAGAATTCCATATTGTAAGGCTTCTTCAGCTTTTATCATTCTTCCTGTAAGAATCATTTCCATTGCACGCCCTTCACCAATTAATCTAGTTAATCTCTGAGTTCCACCAGCCCCAGGTATGATTCCAATATTTATTTCGGGTTGGCCCAATTTAGTTCTATTACTAGCTATTCTCAAATCACAAGACATTGCAATTTCTAAGCCCCCTCCTAAACAAAAACCATCTATCATAGCAATTACTGGTTTTGATAAGTTTTCAATTATTTCAGTTACTATCCAATCTTTCTTTAGATCTTTTTCAGTTTCTAAATCAAGTTTTAAGAATTCTTTAATGTCAGCTCCAGCAATGAATGCTTTTCCTGAAGCTCCAACCAAGATGATAGTAGAAATTCCGCTTTCATTTCCAAGTTTCTCAAAAGCTTCAGCCATCTCGGTTCTTGTTTTTGAATTAAGGCTATTCATCTGTTCAGGACGATTAACAGTAACAATTCCAATTTTATCCTTTCTATCTATCAAGACATTGGTCATATTATTCTATAAGCCCTCTTTTATTGAAGTTTTGTTTTTATTCATCAAATGTGCCGCATGACGGGCAAATCTTCTCTTCAGATATCTCAAACATAGATCCGCAAGCACTACACAATAATTCCCCATCTATTTCTGTAAATTTAGAATCGATTGCATCACTTTCTAAATTTTCTTCAGTCTCAACAACTTCTGCAATTCCAGTGACCAATTCTTCATTTCCTTTATTTCCTATGAAATAATATCCAGCACCTCCTAAACCAACAAGCCCTAAAAGTCCAGCACCAATAAAAATGGAATTGCTTGAACTTCCATTTTCACTTTCTTCCACAGTTTTTTCTTCTATTTCAAGAACTATGGAGCTAACTTCAACATCAGATTCATAATCCATTCTATCTACTGCCACTGCCGAGTAGTAATATTTGTGCCCAAGTTCTACATCTAAATCTTTGTAAGAAAGATAAAGTTCTCCAAATTCTAAGTAGCCTACTATTTCTCCAGTTTCATTTTGATTAATTGAGCGATAAATCCGATATCCGATAACATCTTGTGATTGAGAACTTTGGAATGTAATGGCAATATTTGTAGTCCCATTGCTAATTTCTTTAGTGTCCTTTAGTTCTAAATTTCTAATATTCTTGGGTATGTTCTGATCAACTATAAATTCTTCATAACTCTCATTAAGAATGTAATTTCCAACTAAGTCATATGCTATAATTCTGAAATAATAATGATTCTCATTAATTGTATTAATCGAAATAGGGAAATCATTGACCATATATTCACCATATAGTATCCATTCCAGTGGAAATATTTCTTCTCCTTCTTTAGACAATGAATAATACAAACTTAGATTTACGCAGTCATCTAAGTTTTCTATATCCATAATCATTGAATTTGAACCAATCAGTTCAGGAATATCTACAAGATTAGTAACTGGAGCTATTCTGTCAACAGTTAATTTATCGGTCGTGTTTGAAATGCCTTCATTACCAGCTTCATCGTAAGCTAATACTCTAAATTCATATATTCCATCTATAGGTATATTGAATCCTACCCATTTTGCTAGAGTATTTTCTTCTATAGTTATCCATGTTTGACTGTCATTAAAAGGACGACGATACTCTATGCTATAACTAGTAATATTTGGATGATTTATGTTCCATTCAATTTCAATATAGTCTAAATTAGTAAGATTACTTGATAATCTTAAATTTACATTGGCGTATGGTGCGGAAAGATCTACTAATGTCTGACTATCATATTTATCTTCTTTATCTTCTACAAGGCCTTCATTATCACCTCCCATAGATCTAAAACGATACTTATGCCCATCAATGCCATAAGGAAATATAGCAGAGTTAATTTCACTGGAGAAATTATTCCAAAATATCCAATCTCCCCAAGTTTCACCATTAGTTCCACTGTCAGTCATATATTCTATAATGAAATATTTTGTGTCATTTCCCATAATTTCATTGGTTTTGTACCAATCATGAACATACCAATTAATTTCAAAAGATGAATTGTTAACTAGTTCAGGTGATAGAGTATAAGTTCCAGGTGATAGAGTATCGGGAATGACGTATAATCTTGCTTTAACAATAATATATTTCGTATCTGGAGTAGTTGAATTCATTGAAGTCACAGAAATATTAAATTCGCCAGTTGAGAATTCAGTAACAGAAGCGTTTAGAGCAATAGTTAGATTTATGGTTGCTTCTTCAGCAAAATCAGCATGTACAATTGAGTTGTAATCTACGATTGTAAAGTTAATTGTATCATTCAGAGTTATGCTAATTTCATATGAATCCTCTATGTTACCTTGATTGTATGCCCATATTTCAAATCTATAATTCCATTCATCTTCACAGCATAATTCGTTTTGAGATACAGATTTATCACTTATTGGAGCTACCAATTCAAAATCATATACAGGTAGCACCTCAAGTTTAAGAGAAAGATATTCTGGTTGGAATCCCCAAGCAGAAGATTTAGGCGTTACAGTGACTAGTTCTTCATCAAACCATTGTGTGTTCCCTGTTTCTCTAACCACAGAGGCTAGAACATTCTTTCCTTCTTTCAATATACTTGAATTGAATTTAATTTCTTCATTCCAATATTCGGCATAATGTCCACTCCCCCATCCTAAATCATCGAATATTTCTTCCCCATTTAGATAGTACGTTCCATAATTATTAGCTGCCATATTCAGGCTGAGCGTATCATTTTCGTAATTACTAAGATCATCTATGTAAAAAATATGCCTAAAGTATGCATAATTGTTTCCCGACCATTCAGTATTGTAGTCGATGCCACCTAGATCATCATCTCCGAATGGAGCAGGAGAGAGAGTCCAATTTGAGTTTGGTACAAAATCAATCTCTGTCCATGTTGTGTTACTTTCTTCGTATAGCCTACCTCCTGTTGAATTCACCCATTTCCATTCAGTTTCATTATCACGTCCACTTTGAACAATCATGTTTTCTATTTCACCATGATATTGTGAACGCGCTGTCAAGGTTAATTCATAAATTCCTGAATAAGTATTGTTATCGGGAGTTATTTCAAGTATAACTGTTCCAGTTTCACCTGGAGAGAGATTAATGACACTTGGGACAAAATCTACTTCCCAAGAACTATATGTCCCAAATATTTGAAAAGTGTAATTGTCATCCACATTACCTTCGTTTGATATAGTTATATTGTAAGTTAAGAGTTCACTAGTATTACCTACATTATAATCATCATCCACTGAAAAATTGTAGGCATAATATCCTACATGTATAAATCTTGTTAGACTTTTATTCAGAACCTTTGCCGTTACGTTGAATTCACCTAGTCTATCTGGCGTCCATTCAACTCTCCACTCAAAAGTTTTATTGTTTTCTATTTCAATTGTCTGATTTACAAATTCGGCCCCTTCTATTTCTAAGGTCACGTTCAAATCGGTTACATTGCTTTCTTCATTGTTGAAGAAATCAATTCCAAGTACTAAGTCATCTCCAAGAATAATGGGTTTCTCGCTCCAAGATTGAACCTTCAAATCTAATTCACAATCTAGCCAGGTTGTGTTGTCACCGCCACCCCAAAGACTGTCTCTACCAACTAAAACAAGAGTATTATTTCCCTCCGTGAAAAGATTTATGTTTATACTGATATCTTTGTTCCAATATTCAGCCTCACCTTCATAGCACCCTCCACTATAACTTAAACAATTTTGAATTTGTTGACCATTCAAATATACGGCATAATAATTCGTATAAGCCGATTTTATTTTACCACCTAATACTGCAGACGTATCTTCAATAGTGAAATTTTTTCTTATAATGATATAGTCATTATCTCCATCACTCCCGTCAGTATGTTCAGATTGCCATATTGTTCCTGGCTCGATTCCTCCATTTGCTTTGTTTCCAAAAGGAGCACTTCCTGTTTCCCATTCGCTATCATCAAATGATGTTTCTTCCCAATTGTCAGGAAAATCATTATCATCATCAAATATCTTGAAGCTATATTCAGTTGATTCATTTTTGCCACTTTGGACAATAGTTACAGCTTCCCCATTTTCAAAATCGTTAGTATATTTGATAGTGGTGATATCGATGCTAGATTCATCAGCTTTGACTTGACCAATAAGTATAAAAGTTATAAAAATAATAAACAAAAATACAATATTTTGACGAAGTGCCATATTCCTCTATAGACAACATATAATTATAGCTTATTACCAATTTATAATTAAATTTTTAAGTTCACTTAGGTTACCTTTCAAATGATAATCAGCTTTTTCAATAACGGTTTTATCATTAGTATTTACTGCAATTGCCAACCCTGCTCTTTCAAACATAGGGATGTCAACAGTAGTATCTCCTATGGCGGCTACTTGTTTTTTTTCTAATTTCAAATCATTTAACAAGTTATCCATGACTTCACCTTTTGCATGCCCACTTGCCCCTACTTCTACCATTAAATGACCATCATCACCATCAATAAGATTATTGGCTAAAGGTTCTTTCATATTCCATTTTCCAGCCCATTTTTTAGCGAGAAAAGTAATTCCTCCAGTTAAAAAAATAGTATCTATATCATTCTTTTGTAAATCTGAAACTAGTTTTTCAGCTCCGTCTATTGGTTCGATTTCATCCAGTATTGTATTTATGTATTTTTCATTTACTATTTTTTCACTACTCATTTCCCATAGTTTTACATCAGCTTTTACAAATTCTTGATCGGTTATTTTATTTTGTATATATTTGTTTAGCATTTCAGTATTGTCGGTTCCAAAATGTTCATGTATATAAGCCCAACAGGAACGCGGTTGTAGTAACGTTCCATCCATATCAAAGACTACTAGTTTGATATTTGACATTTATCCGAATGAAGAGCTAAATCTATCACTAGGTCCATTTTCTCTTTCCAACATCATTTTCATTTGTTCTTTGGACATAGAATGAGCTTTTTGTGCAATATCATATGATTCTTTAGCATCACTCTCTTCCATTTCAACTTTAAAACTTAAACCCGAGAACATTACAGATTCTTTACCTTTATTAGTAAAGATTGCAAGGATATTAACTTCTGGATTTGACTGAAATTCAACATTATTAAAAATTTCAGTTTCGCCTTCTGCAGGCATAAAGACAGTTATTTTTTTTGCTTTAAGCATAATTTCATATTCCGCCCCACTTCAAAAAGTTTTATTGAGTAATAATATCTAATTCACTTTCCATAATTCTTCTACATTCGTATTGCTCATCAAGATGGTGCCAATGGTTTACATGACTTTCACCTAATTTATATGAAAGAAAGACAGTTTCAATACCTCTTAGAGAATTAAAATTAACAATACCAAGTGTTGGATCATCTACTTCAATTCCTAATTTTCCTAATTCCATAGTTAAGTTATTTACATAATTAGTATTATTTTCGAGTTCTACCTGTAGTTCCTCCCAACCTGGTTTCAATGCAGCTCTATAGTCATCACGAACTTCTTCCATAATTTCTTCGAGTTGCTCCTCTAGCATTTCTTGACGTACAGAATATTCACACAATTCATTGAGCATGGGAGCAATCAATCCTAACAGACTGTTAGCTTCTTCCACGGTGAAAAGCCTAATGGCATTCCTTACCATGGAGATAGCTAGTTAGGGATGGGCAAATAAATAGAACTGATGCTTAAAAACTAACCAAACACTCATAATCTCCATTCGTCATACTACCTAATATTTATTTATGAAAGAATCATTGCATCCCGACAAATTCCTTAATCGACATATTGGCCCATCATCTAATGAAGTAGAGGAAATGTTGGATTATCTTGGTTTTAAAAACCTTTCCGATTTTTCAAATTCTATAATTCCAAATAATATAATTTCGTCTAAGAAAATGAATATTCCCTCAGCTATTTCTGAATCTGAAGTTCTTATGGAATTGGAATCAATTGCATCTAAGAATACAATTAATAGAAATTTTTTGGGACATGGATATTTTGGTACAAAAACACCACTTGTTATTAAACGCAATATTTTAGAAAATCCTGGTTGGTATACTCAATATACTCCATATCAAGCTGAGATAGCACAGGGAAGATTAGAAGCTTTATTGAATTTTCAAACAATGATTTGTGATTTGACAGGTATGGAGATTGCAAATGCTTCTCTTTTAGACGAAGCTACAGCTGCTGCTGAGGCTATGAGTATGGCTTGTAATCTATTAGGAGGTAAACGTTCTACCTTTTTAGTTTCAGATTCCGTCAACATTCAAACTATTAACGTAATAAAAACTAGAGCTGAGCCTCTTGACATCAATGTTTTAGTTTCTTCATGTTCAGACTTTAAATTTAGTAATGATGTTTTTGGAATTTTACTTCAATATCCTGCAGTTGATGGCTCTATAGAGGATTATTCAGAAATAATTAGTAAATCTAAAAAAGTTGGAGCCATGGCTATAACTGCAACTGATTTACTTTCACTTTGTCTTCTCAAACCACCGGGTGAATGGGGTGCAGATATAGTAATAGGTAATTCTCAACGTTTTGGCGTTCCGATGGGTTTTGGAGGTCCTCACGCTGCATTTATAGCTACATTAGAGAAGTATAAGAGAAACTTGCCAGGTAGATTAATAGGCATTTCAAAAGATAGGCATGGTAACAATGCTTTACGATTAGCTCTACAAACACGTGAACAGCACATACGCCGTGACAGAGCTACTAGTAATATTTGTACGGCTCAGGTTCTTTTAGCTATCATGGCTTCAATGTATGCCGTATATCATGGACCCAAAAGATTGAAAGAGATTGCTGAAAGAGTTAATTATCTTACAAGGGTTTTGTCATTTAGTTTGAAATCAAATGGTCATCAGGTTGAATCTGATACTTTCTTTGATACTATAAAAGTGAAGAAAAAAGATCCCAATATAATAAGCAAAGCTTTAGCTTCAAACTTGAATTTATGGGATTATGGGGATTTCGTAGGGATTTCTATTGATGAAGAAACTACGAATTCAGATATTCTTACAATTCTTAATTTGTTTGACTCAGAATGGACAGAACCTTTAGATCAGAGTATACCTTCTTTTTTAGAGCGGAAAACACCATATCTTCAACATCCTGTGTTTAATACATACCATTCAGAAACCGAAATGTTAAGATATATTCATAGATTAGAGACAAAAGATTTATCACTAAACAATAGTATGATTCCATTAGGTTCTTGTACCATGAAATTAAATGCAGTAGCAGAAATGGAAGCAATTACATGGCCTAGTTTTTCTCAAATACATCCTTATGCCCCCCTTAATCAAGTACAGGGATATCTTTCTCTCTTTGAAGATTTAGAAAATTGGTTGTGTGAAATAACAGGTTTTTCAGCAATTTCTTTACAACCAAATGCAGGAAGTCAAGGCGAGTATGCAGGAATGTTAGCAATTCGAGAGTATCATTTTTCAAAGGGAGATATTAATCGTAATATTTGTTTAATTCCAACATCGGCACATGGGACTAATCCAGCTTCAGCAGTAATGGTTGGCATGAAGGTAGTAGGGATTAAATGCGATAAACACGGGAATATTGATTTAGATGATGTTAAAATTAAAGCTGGAAAATATTCTTCGGAACTGGCCGCTATGATGATCACTTATCCTTCAACACATGGTGTTTTTGAGGAAACCATTGGAGAAGTTTGCGAGATTATACATTCAAATGGCGGACAAGTATACATGGATGGAGCAAATATGAATGCAATGGTTGGTTTATGTAAACCAAGTGAAATTGGTGCAGATGTATGTCATTTAAATTTACATAAAACATTCTGTATACCACACGGAGGAGGAGGGCCAGGAATGGGCCCCATTGGAGTAGCCCCTCATCTAAAAGATTTTTTACCTTCAAATCCACTGGATAGTTACAAAATTAATTCACATACAGGACCTGTTTCAGGTAGTAATTGGGGCAGTTCTAGTATACTTCCAATTTCTTGGGCATATATTGCAATGATGGGTTCGGATGGTTTGACAAAAGCGACAAAAATAGCAATTTTAAATGCAAATTATATAGCAAAGAGACTAACAGAACATTATAATATATTATATACAGGTAAATCGGGAAGTGTAGCACATGAATGTATATTAGATACGCGTGATTTATTATCAAATGCAGGTTTAGTAGTTGATGACATTGCAAAAAGATTAATGGATTATGGCTATCACGCACCAACAATGTCTTGGCCAGTTCCAAATACATTAATGATAGAACCTACCGAATCTGAATCTAAAATGGAATTAGATCAATTCTGTGATGCTATGATTTCAATTAAATCAGAAATTGAAGAAGTAAGACAGACTGGCAATACAGGTGATAATCCATTAAGAGGAGCTCCACATACAGCAATTGAGATTGCTAGTGATGATTGGTCACACACATATTCAAGAGAACTGGCAGCATATCCTATTGCTTATTTAAAAAACCATAAATTTTGGCCTTCTGTTGGAAGAGTCGATAATACATGGGGTGACAGAAATCTAATATGTTCATGTCTAAGTGTAGAAAATTATATGGAGGATAATTAATGACTCAAATAAAAATGTATGGGACTCCCACTTGTGGAGATTGCGTTGTAGCTAAACAAGTATTTAGTGAAAAAAATATTGATTTTGATTTCATAAATATTTCAGGTAGTGAAGAAGACACTAAGAAAGCTATTGAATTGAATAATGGGAGACGCAGAATTCCAGTAATTGTATTTGAAGATGGCTCTATTCTAGTAGAACCTTCTAGAGATGAATTATTACTTAAAATAGCATAATTTCATTTGAAAAAAAGGAGAATATCTATTAATTTTACTAAGGTAAGCCTTTTTATGGGTGAGCTAAAGTGTGAAATTAGTGTTTGATAGTCCAGACACTTCATTGGAGAAAAATATGAAGACTAAAATTTCGAAAGCGTTATTGCTGGCCACACTCATTTTAGGTACAACATTATTGATGTTTACTCCAGCAGCGGAAGCACAAGCTGCAGTTGCTTATTCAGTCAGTTTTACAAATGGTCAAGTGACTTTAGATGTTAGACCAGGTGCTAGTGGAATTGGTTGTACTGAGATGGTTGTTTCTAATGAAGGGCAGGCTACTATTGATGTAGATGTGTCACTTTCAGGTGGAGGCGTTACTATTTCACCAGGTGCAGTTTCAGTTACACTTGGTCCAGGAGGTTCTATAACAGTACCAATTTGTGCTTTAGCTCTTACTATGTCATCTTATAAGACTGTTCAAGTTAGTGCATTAGCTTCAGGAAGAGAGACTAACACACAATTAAATCAAGTTAACAAAAATGCAGGTTTTGCAGTTATTGTAGAACAATATGCTAGATTATCAGTTCAAGCTACACAGCCTTTCCAAAGAATAGGACCTGGTAAAGAATTTGTTTTGACATTTAATGCAGTTAATAATGGGAATTATCGAGATACTGTTGCCGTTGAAGTTTTGAATCAGGAGGCTTTGGAAGAAGCCGGATTTACAGTTGCTTTAGCTGCAGCACAGTACCAGATTGATGCCGCTGGAGAACAACCGGTTCAATTGACACTTGCTACGCCTCGAGGAACTGTTCTTGGCTGGAGTAATGAGTATCATACTGTAATTATGCAGGTTTCAACAACACTTCAGGGTGAAACAGAAGCAAGATCAGTTACAGCAACACTTTGGGTGCGTGGAGTATTCTTACCAGGCTTTGATCCTATATTTACAATATTTGCATTGGGTTTAGTTGCTACAGCTTTATCTCGTTCCCGTAGAGATTAAGTAATCTAAAGATATAGATATAGATTATAACCTAGCTTCTGCTATGTTCTTATGGAGAAGTCATGTGGATTGGTAGTAGTTAATTCAAATGAGATTCTTCTTTTGAAGTATTCAGCTAATGATACACAAGGAGAGGGAGGTCACTGGGATTTTCCTAAAGGGCATATTGAAACAAATGAGACTGAGATAATGACTGCTCTCAGAGAGTTAGAAGAAGAAACAGGAATAAGCAATGTAGAACTTATAGATGGATTTCGTCATTCGATAAGTTATAATTTCCTTCACAATTCTGAATCAATTTCTAAAGAAGTCATATTCTTTCTAGCTACTACAATTGAAAAAAAAGTGTTTCTTAGCCATGAGCATATTGATTATGCATGGCTAGGTTTTGAAGATGCTATTTCAAAATTAACTTATGATAATGCACGTGAAACCCTCAGAAAGGCGTATTCATATCTTAAAAAATAACGTAGTATGCTTTTATCTATATTAATCTCCATAGAGACAAGTGAGCAATAGCAATGAACCCGAAAAGTTAGATTTGTTATCACGAGATGAACTTCTTCAAGGTATAATATTTGTTTTTTCACTAATTTTAATTTTTATGTCTTTTAGTTCTGTAGATTTTACATTTGGAATTCTAAGTTTTTTAATTTCGATTTCTTTTATTGGTATTTTATTTTGGAAAGGCCCTATTGCCGTAGAACCTAAATATCTTTTGGATAGATATTCAGATAATTTTGCATACTATCTTGATAAGGGAGAATTATATTTGTGTAATATATTTAATGCCACCAAGAAATCTGAAAAAGTTTTAATGAGTGTAGGCTACAATTTCTGCCTAGTTATGTTTTTTGTAGTCCCTATAGACTTATTTTTTCAAGAGTGGACAGAAGATCCTAATTCTCTTTTACTCTATCAACAATTTTTAACTTGGGTAATTTATGCAATTGAGAGTGCATTTGGAATTGGCGTTACAATAAGTGGTGATTATTCAACAAGATTAGTATATCAGGATATGATTGATATGGAAATAGTATCAGAATGTACAGGACTTCATGAAACTTTATTTTTGAGCTTGTTAATACTATGTTTTAGAGGTGTAAAGCCAATTGTTAGGGTTAAATGGGCAATTTATTCTATAATATTTATATTTATTGAGAATTTAGTGAGAATAATATCAGGTTATCCTTTGATACACACTTTTGGGCTTAGTACATGGGAAACATTTCATTATTTTTGGTGGCACACTGGACAGTATGCTTTGATAATGTCTTTATTTGTTCTTTGGATTATGGTAGTCGCAGGTAATCCTAAAAATAAAAGTATAAAGAAACAATTCATAAAATAAGTTTTTCAATCAAATTTATGATTCATCTTTTCAGCTTTAGTTCTTAAATAATCTTTATTCTCTTTATTGGCAATAGTAACATGATTCACTTGGCGAACCTCGAACCCATCTTTCTTTAATTCTTCAGCTTTTGAAGGATTATTAGTCATTAGTTTAATTTTAGTTATTCCCAAATTTTGAAGGATTGTTGTAGCGCCCCTATAGTCGCGTAATTCTGCGCTAAAACCTAATGCAATATTTGCCTCAACAGTATCCATTCCATCATCTTGTAAATTATATGCTTTTAACTTATTAACTAGACCAATTCCCCTTCCTTCTTGCCGTAAATAAACAATTACTCCCTCTCCTTCCGCGGCAATTTTTTCCATAGCTAAGTCCAATTGTTCTCCACAATCACATCTCATAGAATGTAGTACATCACCGGTAAAACATTCTGAATGTATTCTAACTAATACTTCTCCCTTAATGTCTCCCATAACCAAGGCTAAATTTTCTTTATCTTTGCTGTCACCTGGAAAAGCTAATAAACGAAAAATTCCAAATTTAGTAGGAAGTCTTGCCTCAACTAGTGCTTTATTGTTTTTCTTCATTATTATTTAGAGATAATCAGTAGATTCTCTTCATCCTTAATTAGATTATATTTTCTTCTTTTAATTAATGCCATAATATCTCTTCTGGCATTTGGTTCTTCATAAATAACATTTATTTCTTCATTCTTTTCCATAGGCATCAACTCTCTTAATACGGCCATAACAGCTTGTGTGCATTGTAATCCAGTTACGTTGATTTCTTTCATATTAATCAAGCCACAAAGTTTCCAGATAGATTTAACTTAAATTTAGCTTCTTCAGACATTAATTCTAGACTCCATGGAGGTTCAAATACAAGTTCAACATTTGCATTTTTCACACCATTCACTTCAGAAGCTCTCGCAGCTACTTCTTTAGGAAGAGAACCAGCTACAGGACAAAATGGAGAGGTTAAAGTCATAGTTATGTCAACAGTTTTATCATCATTAATATCGATAGCATAGATTAATCCTAGTTCATAGATATTAACTGGGATTTCCGGATCGAAAACCTTCTTGATGGCTTCAATAATTTCTCCTTTTAGTTCTTCACTCATTCAGTAGTAGTTTCCTTTTCCCCTTCTAATGCAGCCATTAAAGCATGCCATGAAAGAGTTGCGCATTTAACTCTAGCAGGATACTTTTTTACCCCTTCAAAAATTTTCAATTTACCCAAGTCATGTTCAATTTCTTTTCCGTTTGTAACTAAATTATGAAAATCTTTGAACAGGTTTCTAATTTCATCTTGATTTTTGTTTTTAATAGTTTCCGTCAGTATGCTAGCAGATGCAGTAGATATTGCACATCCAGATCCTTTGAAACTAATATCTTTTACGACACCCTCATCCATTAAAATATTCATTGATATTCTATCACCACATAGAGGATTATGCCCCTCGGCATGGTGGGTATGATTTTCCAACTCATGATTATTTCGAGGATTTTTATTGTGATCTAGAATAACTTCTAAATATAAATCATCCCAATTATTCATTTAAAAACCTCAATACATTTTTTAATTGCCTCAATTAATTTATCAATGTCTTTTGTAGTATTATAAATAGCAAATGAAGCTCTTGCAGTGGCAGGAATATTATAGAAATCCATTATGGGCTGTGTACAATGATGTCCGGTTCGTATTGCAATACCATGTGAATCCATGATTGTCCCAATGTCATGTGGATGAATTCCATCTATAACAAAGGAAATGACTGCTGCTTTTTCCTTAGCTTTACCTATTATTTTTATTTTGTTAATTTTATTAAGTTTTGAAGTTGCATAATTTAGTAAATGGCTTTCATGTTTAGCAATATTGCTAATTCCAATTTCATTTAGATACTCTATAGCTTTACCTAATGCAATAGCTCCAGCAATATTTGGAGTGCCAGCTTCAAATCTATTTGGTATGTCATTGTATATGGTTTTTTCAAAAGTAACAGATTTAATCATGTCTCCACCGCCCTGATAAGGCCCCATTTGTTCTAATATTTCTTTTTTTCCATATAAAATTCCTATTCCAGTGGGGGCATACATTTTGTGCCCTGAAAAGCAGTAAAAATCTGCATCAATCTCATTCATATTTATTTCTAAATGCTGAATAGCTTGTGCACCATCAATCATTATTTTTATTTTATTTTGATGAGCCGTTTTAATAATCTCTTTAATAGGATTTATTGTTCCCAATGAGTTTGAGACGTGATTAATTGAAATAAACTTTGTTTTTTTATTAATAATTTCATTAAATTTCTTTAGGTTAAGTTCTCCATTCTTATTAATGGGTATAATTTTTAGTTTAGCTTTTTTTTCTTCACAAATCATTTGCCATGGTACAATATTTGCGTGATGTTCCATTTGTGATATTATGATTTCATCATCTTTTTTCAATAACGGTTTAACATAACTATTTGCAATTAAATTAATAGCTTCAGTGGCTCCTCTTACAAAAATTATTTCTTTTGAAGAACTTGCCCCTATAAAATTAGCTATTGTTTTTCTAGATTCTTCATAATCTTCCGTTGCCTTTTGGCTTAATGTATGTACTCCCCGGTGAATATTTGAATTGTTTTTACTATAATAATTAATTAAAGAATTAATAACATTTTTAGGTTTTTGAGTAGTTGCAGCATTGTCTAGATAAACTATTTTTTCGCCATTGATTTGTTGGTCTAGTATTGGGAAATTATCTTTGATATCTTCAAATAACATTTAATCCTCTTTGGGTAGTCTATCAATAACAATCTCCATCATTTTGTTTCTTTTTTCTTCATTACTGATATTATCTATAATTTCTCCAACATAAGCTCTCAGAAGTAATTGTTGGGATTTTTTTTCATTTAATCCTCTTGTTTTCAAATAAAACAGGGCTTTTTCATCTAATTGTCCTACTGTAGCACCATGAGTACATTTTACATCATCAGCATAAATCTCCAATTCAGGTTTAGTGTGTATTATTGCTTCATCTGTTAGTAATAAATTTTGGTTGTTTTGTATTGCATCAGTTTTTTGTGCTTTAGGATGCACATGTATTCTGCCGTTAAAAACACCAACGCCTTTTCCACTAAGAATTCCTTTGTAGTGTTCATTACTAGTACAATTTTCTTTTTTATGTTCAATAGTAGTATGATGATCGATGTGATTTTCACCATCTACGAAATAGAGGCCATACAAATCACAATTTGCTCCAGTTTCTAATAGTTCAATATTATA
>Ga0315328_10000175_pt1 | contig 26294 bp, 27 predicted proteins | sample M120032315metaG_FD_203462 | JGI IMG/M metagenome (GOLD analysis project Ga0315328, IMG submission 203462) | Ammonia-oxidizing marine archaeal communities from Monterey Bay, California, United States - M1 200m 32315 | ecosystem: Environmental > Aquatic > Marine > Intertidal zone | place: USA... | reverse complement strand
TAGATGTAAGAGTTCCCCTTAAACCACTTTATGTCTGCTAAAAGTTATTTTAAGAAAGAATCCTTCTCATCATGATCTATGCTCGTTATATACAAAGAATGGAAGGTAAGAGTTCAGCATGGAATTGGTAACAAACAAGAAGCTCTACTTGGTTTCAGGTAGGACTTACCAACCATTAGCGGAAAGTATTGCTTCAGAATTAGGTGTTAATCTGGGTGAACCTAACATCGCAGAATTTGCAAACGGTGAAGTCCATTGTAGGTTTTCTGAATCGATACGAGGTTGTGACGTATTTATAGTGCAAACCCACAGTGGTTCTGAAGACTCTTCAATCAATGATTCCCTAATGGAACAATTAATTATGGTGGATGCGGCAAAACGGGCATCAGCGAAGAGAATTACCGTAGTTTGTCCAGCTTACGGTTACGGGCGGCAAGACCGAAAAGCTTCAGGACGTGAACCCATTACTGCCAAACTTATAGCCAATCTTTTCAAAGAGGCTGGTGCAAGTAGATTGGTTAGCGTAGATCTTCATTCGGGTCAAACACAAGGATTTTTTGATGGTCCTGTAGACCACCTAACCGCTATGCCGGTTTTAGTTGAAAGACTCTCATCTTTAAATGGTGATTTAACTATTGTCTCACCAGATGCCGGAAGGGTGAAAGTAGCTGAACGTTACGCCATGACTTTAGGGGCGGAATTGGCGATAGTGCATAAAAGAAGAAGCCATAGTTCATTTAATACTGTTGAAGCACGGGAGGTGGTTGGGGACGTTGATGGTCGCGTATGTATTCTCGTTGATGACATGATTGACACTGCTGGAACGATTTGTTCAGCTGCAGAACAACTAGTGGAAAGAGGAGCTTCACAAATTGTGGTAGCTGCTACTCATGGAGTTTTTTCAGAACCTGCATCCGAAAGGCTTTCCTCATCTCCAATAGAAAAAATTATTGTTACGGACACACTTCCGCTTCCGAAAAATATGCAAACTGATAAAGTCGAAGTGCTTTCAGTAGCTCCTTTAATCGCAGAAGCTATTAGAGCAGTATTTGAAGACACTTCTGTTTCAGAGATATTTGGTGGAAATAATTTAGTTTAAAAAACAAATGACTAGTGATAGCCGTTTGGGTTGTGAAATCAGTGGTTAGACTCGCCTGTCGGGTCACAATACTTGAACTTGAGGAAAAATCTTATGGAAGAAATACTTCTAACCGCAAATACAACGAGAGAGATCGGGAGCAGTTCAAGTCGCCGTGTGCGTAAAGATGGGGTAGTTCCAGGTGTTTTGTACGGCCTCAACGAAGAATCTGTATCTTTGTCTGTAACTTGGCCTGATTTGAGGCGTGCATTAACTACAGATTCTGGAGTAAATGCAATTATTCAATTAGAAATAGATGGTAAAAAACAAATGACCATCGTTAAAGATATCCAACGTCATCCCGTTAAGCGTGACGTTCTACACGTTGATTTTCTTAGAATCGATCCAGATAAGAATGTTACTGTAGACATTCCATTAGTAATGATCGGTGAAGCACGTGAAGTGTCGGCAGCGGACGGAATGGTGGATCAGAATATGTTTTCGCTTACTGTTAGTGCCCCTCCCGATCGAATACCAACTGAGATCGAAGTCGATATTTCAGCCTTGACAGTTGGAGATGCAGTAAGAGTAGGGGATCTTAACTTGCCGGAGGGTGTGACTTCTGAAAACGACCCTGAAGACCCGATAGCAGCAGGAATGATTACGCGTTCAACACTTGAGTCGATTGCTGCAGATGAAGCCGCTGAGCTTGCATCTCTTGAAGAAGGTGAAGAAGGCGTTGCCGGAGGTGAAGATGACGAGTCTACTGGACAGGAAGGCGGTGCCAGTGATGAGTCTGAAGATGCCGCTGAAGACGGGTAGTAGGTATTTGCATGTCCCGATTGATACGGGGCGAGCGTCTTTCATTAACACGCCGGGGTGAATCAGCAGAGTTGCTTGTAGTCGGACTTGGAAACCCAGGGTCAAAGTATGCCGGTACTCGACATAATGTTGGTCGAGAAGTTATAGATGAGTTAGTTAAACGTAATAATTCAAGTTTAAAAGCGGGAAAAGAACAAGCACTTGTTTCGGAAATTAGACATAACGAAAAGTTAATAGTTTTCGCGATCCCAATGAATTTCATGAACGATTCAGGAATCTCAGTAGCAAAACTAATGAGACGTTATCGACTAAGTGAAGTAAAAAAACTGGTGGTCGTTCATGACGAACTGGATTTAGAAGTCGGAGCTATTCGCCTGAAAGAAGGTGGAGGTTTAGCCGGGCACAATGGTTTACGATCCGTGAAACAGCATATAAAAAATCAAGATTTTCGTCGTATTAGGGTTGGCATCGGAAAACCTTTTCCAAATCAAAAAGGTGCTCAGTATGTTCTTTCCAAACCAGGAAAAAAGGAAAGTCAAGAACTATTATTGTCCGTGGTTAATACGGCGGACGCGATAGAGAGCATTCTTGAAACAGGTTTCGATAATGCAATGCAGAACTTCAATAAAAAAACTTAAAAGCATATGAACTATGAGATTTATCAGACTCTGCCTGAATTTTTACGAGAAGAACCTTCATTAGTTAAATCGTTAGGGCTTCCTAGCGCTGAAATTTTCGTACCGGAATGCGCTCATTCAATCGTTTCAGCAACTATTTCACGTTCAAGCGAAAGAAAACCATTGGTGGTAGTGGCTCCGACGAATGTGGAAGCTGAAAAACTTTTTAATGATCTGAAAATGTTTCTCGGTTTTGAAAAAGTAGATTTTTTCCCTTCATGGGAAACACTTCCTTTCGAGAGGATTAGCCCAGGGGTAGAGACAATGGGTAAAAGATTACGAGTCCTTCACAGACTAGTTACTTGTGATGAAAATTTAGAAGTAATTGTTACCTCAGCACGTGCTTTTGTACAAAAGTTGTCCACCAACGAGAAAATATTTCCTATTTATCTAAAGACAAGAGATTTGATAGATCAGGGAGAGCTTTTAGAGAAACTGATTACTTTTGGCTATAAGAGAGAATATCAAGTTGAACATCGTGGTGAAGTGGCTGTAAGAGGTTCGATAATTGACATTTGGCCCTCGACAACTGATTCTCCTTTTCGTGTGGACCTTTGGGGGGATGAGATCGAAAGATTGTGTGAATTTGGCGTAGCGGATCAAAGGACAAAACATTCTATAGACAAAATTGAGATATTTCCTTGCAGAGAACTGGTTCTAAATTCTGAAATGATAGAGATAGCAGCATCGATGGTTGACCGACAGAATTGGGGTTCCACTGAATGGGAAAGACTCGCTAATGGTGAGTTATTCGATGGTATGGAATCTTTTATGCCATGGCTTTTGAAGGAAGACACAGTGTTGGCTGACATTCTTCCAAGGGATGGTTTGTTGTTGTTAATTGATAGAAACCGCCTTGATTCTAGGGTCAAAGATTTATTAGAAAAAGAAAAAAAACTAGCCGAATCACTAGCTAAAACATGGTCTTTTGAAGGGTCAGAACTTCCAGAACTTCACGTTTCTTTTGATAGGTCGATCAAATCTTGTAAAGCACCGATTTGGTTTATCAATTCCACTCGTAACGCCACAAATACTGCAGAAGTAAAAGCAAGTACGTGGGAGTCGACTAAAACTTTTGACACATTTCATATTGATGTTTCCGGAAAAATAAATCGAATATCAGAGTTATTAGATAAAAACTATTTCGTTGTTATAGCGGCAGACGGTGAGGGAAGTGCGAACCGATTGGAGGAAATTCTTAAAAAAGAAGGTTTAACAGTTTCACTAAATAAGAAAAACAGCACTAGCGAATCTACGGGTATTCACATCACGATTGGATCTATTGAACGAGGTTTTATTTTAGAAAATTCAAATTTTGCATTAATTACAGAAAATGAAATAACAGGTAGACGCAGAACTCATAAACGTATAAGGGAACGCGGAAAAGAAACAGTACGTGTTTTTGAGGATTTTTCAATTGGTGATTATGTGGTTCACAAACATCATGGAATAGCTCGTTTTGCGGGTTTAGTGAGTCAAAAACTAGGTGGAGCTGAGAAGGATTATTTGTTATTGGAGTACAAAGGCAGTGACCGCCTTTACCTGCCTACAGATCAAATTGAAGTGATCAGACCTTATAGCGCTGGTGATGTTCCCAGTCTTTCAAGAATGGGAGGAATTGAATGGGAACGAACTAAATCCCGGGTGAAATCTGCTATTTCAGAAATAGCTTCCGACTTAGTAGAACTATACAAAAAAAGAATCAATTCAGAAGGTCGCTCATTTGCAAAAGACTCACCATGGCAATCAGAACTAGAACAAGCATTTCCCTTTGAAGAAACCCCTGACCAATTAAGAGCTATAGAAGAAGTAAAGATTGATATGGAAAGACCGTTTCCGATGGATCGCGTCATATGTGGAGATGTAGGATTTGGAAAAACAGAGGTTGCTCTTAGGGCGGCATTCAAAGCGGTTCAAGATGGCTGTCAAGTAGCTATTCTCGTGCCCACGACACTGTTAGCTCAGCAACATGGAGAAACCTTTAAAGAGCGTCTAGTGTCTTATCCGATCAGAGTGGAAGTTCTCAGTAGATTCCTGACACAAGCTCAGGCGCGAAAAGTTCTCTCAGGTTTAGAGGATGGGTCCGTGGATATAGTAATCGGAACGCACAGGCTTCTTTCTCAGGATGTTTCTTTCAAGGATCTTGGTTTATTGATCGTTGATGAAGAGCAGAGGTTTGGGGTAAGTCATAAAGAGGCTATTAAAGCTATGAAAGCGCAAGTGGATATCTTGACTTTGACAGCCACTCCAATCCCTCGAACTCTAGAAATGTCATTAACGGGAATCAGGGACTTAAGCCTAATTGACACTCCTCCAGCGGATCGGCAACCGATACTTACTTTTGTTGGTGAATATAACGAAAGCGCAGTGGTAGAAGCTATACGACGAGAGTTATTGCGCGAGGGACAGGTTTTTTTCGTACATAACAGAGTTCACGACATTGAAGAAACAGCTGCAGGTATCAAAGAGTTAGTTCCTGATGCACGTGTAGCGGTCGCTCACGGACAGATGGATGAATCTTCTTTGGAGAAAGTGATTATAGATTTTTGGGAACAGAAATATGATGTATTGGTTTGCACTACGATCGTTGAATCCGGAATTGATATGCCGACCGTAAATACGTTGGTTGTAGACAGAGCGGACCTTTTAGGACTTGGTCAATTACATCAGTTGCGCGGAAGGGTTGGTAGGTCAGGTCAGAGGGCTTATGCATATTTATTTACACCTATTGATCGATCACTTAGCGAGGAAGCCTTCGAGAGGTTGAGAACAATCGGTGAGACAACAGAACTGGGTTCTGGATTTCGTTTAGCAATGAAAGACCTAGAGATAAGAGGCGCAGGAAACCTTTTGGGGACAGGGCAGAGTGGACATGTGACTTCAGTTGGTTATGACCTTTACTGTCAAATGGTGAACGAGGCAGTGTCAGAAGCATCAGGAATTCAAGAAGTTGCTGCGACTGAAATTAGGGTGGAAATGCCTGTTGACGCGTATTTGCCTGAGAGCTATGTTGCTCGTGGTGATTTAAGACTTGAAGCGTATAGAAAACTTGCTTCCGCTGGAGAAACTTCAGACCCTACAAAAGTCGAAGAAGTAAGACAAGAGTGGAAAGACAGGTACGGTCCGATCCCAGAAGAAGCAGAAAAACTTCTAGCTATAGGTCATTTGCGAACTCTCTGTGTTGAACGCGGCATAAAAGAAGTCACGGTTACTAAAAGAAAAAATTTAAATTCAGGTTTTTTAGCTCGTTGTTCGCCTGTTTTACTCCCGCTCAGCAAACAAACCCGTTTAGAAAGATTGCATCCTGAAGCTTATTTGAAAGAGAGCTCTGCAGAGTTACAAATTCCTATACCAGAGAAGAATCCGGTTGGGGTATTAAGTGAGTACTTAAAAGATTTGGTTCCTGTTCCCACTTCAACCACGTAGCATCTTGGAGTGAGTTTAATGAGGTCAGATTTACTTTCGAAAAGTGCAAAAGGTTTTATAACTGTATTTTTTATGTGCCTTTTATTAAGTTGCGGTGGTTCCCAAGTTGACATTGAGGTTGGTGAAACACAAATTAAGAGGGACGCCTTAATCGAATGGAATGAAGAACGCACTGGTGTTGCTAATCCTTCAATGTCACTTCTTATCGAAACGGCTAACGAGTGGATACAGAATCAGGCACTAGCTGACTTTTTGAGTGAATACGGAGTTGCTTTTCACGAAGTAGATGTTGTAAAAGCGAGGGATCAACTTCTAGCAGCAGGAATAGCAGATTCAGATCCGCGTCTTGATATTTACAGCGAATGGCAAGCTATTCGTAATTTTGCTGCAGAGGGCGGTTCAGAAGTTAAAGCAGCTTACGAAGATAATAAAGAACTCCTTGGTCATGAGCTTTGTACGAGCCATATTCTTACAAATACAAGAGAGGAAGCTTTAGAAGTGATCAAACTTCTTGAATCAGGACAGAAATTTGAAGAGTTGGCTTTAACATTCTCGATTGACCCGGGTTCCGGTGCTAACGGCGGTTCATTAGGGTGTGTGCCTTTAGGCGCTTTTGTTCCATCTTTCGAAAGGGCTGCACTCGGTGCTATCAAAGCTTCAAAAGAATTAGTAGGTCCCGTTGGCAGTCAGTTTGGATATCACATGATACGAGTTGACAAAATTAGTGCAGTGGAACCGACACCGTTTGAACAACAAGGTGAGAGACTATTTATGTCGATTATGCACCTCTCCTCTCTTACGAGAGAAATTGACTTGGATAGTCGTTATGGAACGTGGGACGCTGTAATCGGACAGATAGAACCTGCATGAATTCCAAAAGGATTTTGACTTGAACCCTTTACCTAAGGTGACAGTCATAGGTTTAGGTCCCGGGGATCCATCTTTTTGTAGTACAAAAAATCTTGAACTTATAGAAGAACACGAATTTCGTTATGTGAGAACAACCAGACATCCATCTAGTTGTTTACTGGGACCTAACGTTGTTTCATTTGACTATATTTATGAGTCTTCTGATTCTTTCGAAGAGGTTTATGTAACTATCGTTGAAGAATTGATAGTAGCTGCTAAAAAGAATCAAAATATACTCTACGCAGTTCCGGGTTCCCCATTTTTAGCTGAGAGAACGGTTCAGCTATTAACTGAACAAACTCAGGTTGAGATAGAAGTATTTCCGTGTCTTTCTTTTGTGGATTTAGCGTGGAGCTGTTTAAAGGTTGACCCCATGGAAATTGGAGTACGGATTGTTGACGCTCACAGATTTGCAACCGAAGCCGCTGGAGATAGAGGCCCACTACTAGTAACTCAAATAGATAGTAGAGAAATATTGGCTGACATAGTTGCGGCAGTTGACGTTCCGCCTACGCAACCAGTAACTATATTGCAACGTTTAGGCCTAGAAGACGAAATGATGCAGGAACTTCAATGGGAAGACTTAATTGAAAAAGTTGAACCAGATCATTTAACCTCATGTTTTATTCCGCATCTGGAATCTCCGATTGCATCTGAATTGCAAAAATTTGTCGACTTAGTAGCAGTATTAAGACTCCAATGTCCTTGGGACTCTGAACAAACCCATTCTTCTCTCACTTCACATTTACTAGAAGAGACTTATGAGGTTCTGGAAGCTATTGAGAATTTTAACGAGGAAACAGGGGAAGGTTCTGAAGATTTAGAAGAAGAGCTTGGTGACTTATTATTTCAGATCGTATTCCACTCGCGTATAGCAGCAGACGATGCCCGTTTCGATTTGGCTGATGTAACAAAAGGAATATATGAAAAGCTTCGCAGGAGACATCCCAGAATATTTACATCTGAACAAGACTCACCGTTGATAGACAATTCAGATTCCGCTCATAAAAGATGGGAAGAGCTTAAAAAAGAGGAAAAGAAACGTTCTTCTGTTTTGGATGGAATTCCAGATGACCTCCCAGCACTTGCTTATGCACAGAAAGTATTTGAAAAATCAAAAACATTAGACCTGCTCGACGAAAAAACTTACACCGATGGACCTCTTCCTGAAACCGACGAAGAGCTTGGAAATATTCTTTTAGACCTTGTTTTTTGGGCTGCAAAAAATAACTTTGAAGCTGAGCGAGCTTTACGAATAGCTAATTCTAAGTTCGTTGCTTTTATTAAAAACATTGAAGCACTCGCCGAGACTAGAGATGTAGATTTATTTTCTGCAGACAGTCACACTAAGAAAGAATTGAAAGCGGAGATCAGAAACCGCGATTTCACTGACTAGCGACTATTTGGATCTTAACTTTTTTTTTATCCGTCCTATTTGGGAAGCTTTAAAGAGGTAGTTTAGTAATAGGCGGAGCTCAATAGCAGTATTACTTAAGGAGTGACTGTGAGCAGAATTAAAGTTGTTTCCGGAAGACAGGTAATAGATTCTCGTGGAAATCCAACTGTCGAGGTGGAAGTCTTACTTCACAGTGGAGCTAGTGGACGGGCAATGGTTCCAAGTGGTGCCTCCACAGGTCAGTTTGAGGCGGTGGAGCTGAGAGACGGAGAAGAAATCTGGTCAGGAAAAGGCGTGAAGAAGGCTGTAAGTCATGTAAATAATGAAATAGCAGACGCCGTTTTGGGTTTAGATGCCACAGATCAACGAGTACTTGATCAGACAATGATTGACCTAGACGGCACTGATGACAAAAGCAGACTTGGAGCTAATGCAATTCTCGGAGTTTCCTTGGCAGTGGCCAGATCAGCAGCTGAAGATTCAGGAATCCCTCTTTTTAAATACATAGGAGGTGCTAATGCTCACCTGATGCCAGTTCCGATGTTTAATGTGATAAATGGAGGAATGCACGCCGACAATAATATCGACTTGCAGGAATTCATGATCATGCCTTTAGGTGCAGCTTCATATAGCGAAGCATTGCAATGGGGCGTGAATGTATATCACTGCCTCAAGGCAGTTTTAAATGACCGAGGAATGTCAACGACAGTTGGAGATGAAGGCGGTTTCGCACCGAATCTTTCTTCGAACGAAGAAGCACTGCAAATACTTATAGAGGCAATAGAAAAGTCAGGACTTACTCCAGGTGACGAGATTTCATTAGCTCTCGATGTTGCTTCCACCGAATTCTTTCAAAAAGGTCTTTACCGAATTGAAGCCGAAGATCTTTCTTTACATTCAGAGGAAATGGTTGCTTATCTAGCAGCGTTGTGTGACAAGTATCCGATTTGTTCGATTGAGGATGGTATGGCCGAAGAGGATTGGGATGGCTGGTTACAACTCACTGAGGAGCTAGGCCACAGGACACAATTGGTGGGAGATGATTTATTTGTTACTAACTCTTTAAGGCTTGAGCGGGGAATTGAGAACGGTATAGCTAATTCAATTTTGGTAAAAGTGAACCAGATAGGAACGCTCACAGAAACTTTAGAAGCAGTTGAAACAGCAATGAGTGCGGGTTACACGGCCATAATTTCTCACCGTTCAGGTGAAACAGAAGATCATTTGATAGCAGATTTAGCGGTTGCTACGAACTGTGGCCAGATCAAATCTGGAGCACCTGCACGTAGTGATCGGGTCTCAAAGTACAACCAACTATTACGAATAGAAGAGATTTTAAATGAATCCGCCTTCTATAAAGGGGAAGCCGTGTTAGCCGGTAGAGGATGACACGGTCGATTCTTAGACGTTTAGGCTATTTAAGCATCATTGTTGTCCCTTTGTTTTCTTTAATGCTTTTAGGGGTTATTCCCATACAAGAATGGTTCGAAGTGCGGGATACAAAAAATGATTTACTGGTAGAACTTACAGAGATTGAAGAATTAAATGAAGCCTACAGAGTTTCGATCGACGCTTTAAAGACTGATGAAGAGATAGAGAGAATTGCAAGGTTGGAATATAATCTGGTCAAACCACACGAAGAGGCATATTATGTAGTCCCAGTTTCTTCTGAAGAGATCGAAGTTCCTGGAATTTGGCCTTTTTACAAAAGTTAACCACCTGTTCAATTTTTGCTTTATAAATTTCCGCTGGTTGAAACACTAGGGAGACGATCGGGCTACAGTCTTCTTAGAAAATAATCAGGAGATACAAATGAGTATTTTGGGTAATCGTGTACTTAGAAAAGAAGATGTTGGGTTTTTAACCGAAGGTGCTTGTTACACAGATGATTTAAATGAGCCAGCTCTTGAGGGAGCGCTTTGGGTGACTTATGTGCGCTCGACAATGGCACATGCAAATATCACGGTAGATGCTTCAGAAGCATCTACCATGCCAGGAGTTGCAGGAGTTTTTACTGCCGCTGATCTAGACGGCCCTACGATTCTTCAAGGTCAGGTACCAATGTTCCCTGAAGCAATGTTGAATCGGCCAATATTAGCTATTGATACAGTCAGATTCGTTGGGGAATGCGTAGCAGTAGTTTTAAGTGAAACCCCTGAAGAAGGAGCGGATGCAGCAGAGGTAGTTGCCATAGATTATGAACCACTCCCAGTAGTTGTAGATATGGAAGAAGCGGCGACTGACTCGGTTTTGATTTATGAGGAGATAGGAACAAATATCGCTGCTGATTTTTCCGCCTTGGGTATGGCCACTGGAATCACAGACGATTCATTTTTTGAAGGTTGCGAAGTTGTAATTAGTGGAAGAGTGGCCCATCAACGTACAGCACCAGCTCCCTTGGAGCCTCGTTCCACCGCAGCTACATGGGAAGGCGACAAGGCAATTATGTGGATGTCGAACCAAGCCCCACATGGTGTTAAAGGAGCACTAGAACCTCTTTATGCAGAACAAGCAAAAGGAGGATTCCAAGTAATCGTTCCCGATGTTGGAGGCGGTTTTGGCGGGAAAATACCCCCGTACCCTGAAGATGCTCTTCTTCCATGGTTAGCAGCGAAGGTGGGGAAACCAGTCCGGTGGTTTGAGACTCGTACTGAAAATCTTCTGGCTATGGGACCAGGAAGAGCCCACGTGCATCGTTTCACTATTGGAGGTGACAAGGACGGTAATATTACTCACTACCGACTTGAAGTTTTGGCAGACTCTGGTGCATATACACGCCTTGGTGCCTTTTTACCCATGTTCACATTGATAATGAGTTCAGGAGTTTACGACATCCCGAATATAGAGACAGCAGCCCGAAGCGTCGTTACTAATACAACTCCGACTGAGGCCTATCGTGGAGCTGGCAGACCTGAAGCATCTCTTACGATTGAAAGAGCAGTTGACATGTTCGCAGCTGAAATTGGAATGGATGCTGCAGAGATCAGAAGAAAAAATTACTTACAAGCTTCAGATTTTCCAGTTTCAACTGCTGTGGGAACTGAATATGACAGTGGAGATTATGAAAAGAGCCTAGAACTAGCCCTTGAAGCGGCAGGTTATTCAGACTTAAGAGCTGAACAAACTAAACGGAGAGAAAATAGTGAAGTAGTTCAGCTTGGAATCGGAATAGCAACTTATGTCGAAATTACGGCCGGCCCCGCTCCTGGGGGTGCTGAATACGGAAAAGTTGAAATCACTTCTGAAGGAAAAGCTCGAGTCTATTCCGGGTCACTTTCACACGGACAAAGCCACCAGACCACTTTTTCAATGATTGCAGCTGACCAGCTAGGAATGGACATTGAAGACATTGAACTCGTTCAAGGTGATACAGACCAAGTTGCCGAAGGAGTAGGGACATTCGGATCAAGATCAACACAACTAGGTGGTTCTTCCATCCATCGTGCAGCTGGTGAGGTAGTTGAATCCGCCAAACAAATTGCAGCTGATTTGCTCGAAGCTAATGTTGACGACATTGTTTTAGACCATTCAAATGGAACATTCCATGTTTCAGGAACTCCGGCTGTTAACAAGACCTGGTCAGATATAGCTGAAGAAGCTGATGACCTATCTTCGGAATCAAATGAACAGACCAAATGCAGTTATCCGTTCGGAACCCATGTAGCGGTCGTAGAAATTGACACTGAAACAGGTGGAGTAACTCTCGACAGAATGATCACCTGTGATGATGCCGGAACAATAATCAATCCTATGATCGTGGAAGGTCAAAGACATGGAGGAATCGCACAGGGAGTTGCTCAAGCCCTCACAGAAGAGGTTGCTTACGATTCTGATGGCAATCCTCAGTCAGCTAATTTTGCGGATTACGGAATAATTTCAATGGCAGAACTACCCTCATTTGAACTTGTTCCGATGGAAACCCCAACTCCGAATAATCCACTGGGATGTAAAGGTATAGGCGAATCAGGAGCGATTGGATCGACTCCTGCAGTCGCTAATGCTGTAGTAGATGGATTGAGTCATTTAGGAATAAGAAATATTGATTTACCATTGAGTTCCCGAAGGGTTTGGGAATCAATTCAAAATCAAAAAGGCTGAAAAGACGGATTTGATATGAAAACGGTAATAGAAACGCGCGACCTCGTAAGAAAATTTGGAGAGATAATAGCGGTAGATGGTATTGACCTCAGTGTAAGTGAAGGGGAAGTTTTTGGTTTTTTAGGGCCGAACGGTGCCGGTAAATCAACAGCAATAAGAATGCTTACGACGTTGCTACATCCGACTTCCGGAGAAATTTATGTATCGGGATTTAATGTCGTGACTGAAGCGGCCGATGTGAGGAAGGTGATTGGGGTCGCTCTTCAGGATGCGGCAATTGATCCGCTGATGACGGCAAATGAATTGATCAGATTGCAAGCAGTTTTGCACGGAATCTCTCGTCCTGAAGCAAAGAAAAGAGGAGGTGAATTACTCGAACGTGTCGGACTTTCAGGAGCAGCTACTCGACGTGTCAGCACTTACTCAGGAGGTATGAGGAGACGTCTTGACTTGGCTTTATCTTTGATCCATGAGCCTAGAATTCTTTTTTTGGATGAACCGACTACAGGTCTCGACCCCACAAGCCGCGAAGCTCTTTGGGATGAGGTTAAGCGTTTAAATACTGAGTTAGGTACAACTGTTTTTTTGACTACTCAATATCTTGAAGAAGCTGATCAACTGGCTCATAAGATAGCAATAATTGATGCTGGAAGGATTGTACGTCAGGGTATTCCAAAAGAATTGAAGGAAAATATCAGCTCTCCCACACTACGCGTTGATGTTGAAGAGGCAGACCTCATCAGAGCACAAGATGTTTTGGATTCTTTTGGTGATAGAAGACCTGCTAGAGAGGGACGCGCAGCCGTTGGACTGGACGGAGGAGCAACACGGTTAGCTGAAGTCATAAGAGCGCTTGATGAAGCCGGAATTCCAGTAGAGCATCTCGAATTGGATGCCCCGAGTCTCGATGACGTTTTTGCTGACGCTACAGGCAGAAGACTAGAAGGGGTTGAGGCGGAGAATGAATAAAGTCGACACGGCTACTTCTTCTAGAGTAATTAAAAACTTTTTTTCCCAAACTATTGTTCTAGCTCAGCGTTCCTTAGTAAGTGAACTCCGTCAACTTGCTACTGTTTTACCAGGATTACTTTTCCCTTTACTTTTGGCTTTTACATACACCGAACAATTTGAACGAGTCTTAAGTCTTCCGGGGTTCCCAGAAGTTGATTCTTTTCTTGATTTCCTCCTCCCAGCTACAGTTCTGCAAATGGTTTCATTCGGTGCCAGTAATTCAGGAACAGAGTTGGCATTAGATATAGAGAACGGCTTTATGGACAGACTATTAGCTTCTCCAGTAGCAAGAGTACCTGTTCTTATCGGCAGAGTCGGCGGTTCAGCTCTTCTGGCTGGAATCAAGACTGTGATAATAGTTTTAGTATTTCGAGCTGCTGGAGCCCAGATATCTAGTGGTTTTGCCGGATTTCTTGTTTTGACCTTGTCAGCCTGTCTTCTCGTCGTCGTAATCGGTGGACTAAGTCAAATATTAGCAATTAGATCGGGCTCTCAGGAGGTAGTGGGAGCCACATTCCCACTTATATTTGTGATGATTTTTATGAGTTCAGCTTTTTTCCCGACGGAACTTATGAGCGGTTGGTTTAAACAATTAGCTGAATTTAACCCTATGACATGGATAATTGACCCCCTTAGAAGATTGATGATTGTGGGTTGGTCCTGGTCTGATGCAGCTACGGCTTTAGGAATTTTATTATTGGGATCAGTTTTGATAACAGGTGCTTCAGTTCGGACTTTGCACAAGAAACTGGAACGACCATGAGCATACAAACATTATCCAAAGCGTCTAACGGTATTTCCTTATCTATAGCAATGGCGGTCTGTCGAAGAGGCGTTTTGAGAGTTGTAAGCAGACCAACCTTATTACTACCTATTGTTTTCATGCCAGTGATTATGTTGATTAGTTTTACAGGCGCCTTTGGGTCTCTAACAAGAATTGAAGGCTACGGAAGCGAAAATATTTACGACTGGATGGCTCCATACGTGGCCTTGCAGGGTTCGGTTTTTGCTGGTGTTTTTGGCTCCGCATCTACAGCAGAAGACTTTGAAACTGGTTTTTTTGACCGTCTCCTTTTGACACCAGGTAGTCGAAGTTCAATTTTGTTGGGAACTGTTTTGGTGAGTGCTATCCGTTCATTATTTCCCACAGTAGGAGTCATTGTTGTAGCTTTGCTTGGAGGCTTGAATCTTTCAGGCGGACTCCCAGCTATTTTACTTTTAGCTGCAGCTTCCGCACTTATGGCTTCAGTTTTTTGTCTTTTCAGCCTTGCAATTGTTTATCGCTTTAAGACCATTCGTTCTCTAATGATTGTTCAACTGGTGGCATTCACCAGTTTTTTCATGACTATTGGTCAGGTTCCTTTGGAATTTATGACTGGATGGTTGCATCAAGTTGCACGATTTAATCCAACAACAAACGTGCTACGTTTCGCGAGACAAGGGTTCCTAGACGGAATAACATGGGAACTAACTTGGCCAGGTATCGTAGTTTTTGTTGCGGCTAACATCGTCGGTTCTGTTTTAGCTGTTCGTTCTTTGAGGCGGATAGGTTCATAGATTGAAAAGCAGGCTAGTTTTAAGACTATTGTTAAGTTCGTTATTTAGATTTGAAAATTTTGGAAACTCACAAAGAGGGGGAAATCGTTGAAAGTTTCTATGACAATTAATGGCACGGAGGTTTCAGCCGAAGTGGAGCCACGAACTCTTCTGGTTCATTTCATACGAGAACAGGCGAGTTTGAAAGGAACTAACATAGGATGTGATTCATCTTCGTGTGGAGCCTGCACAATTCACTTAAATGGAGAATCTGTAAAATCTTGTACCGTTTTGGCTGTTCAAGCAGATGAACAAGAAGTCACAACCATTGAAGGTTTGGCAGATGGTGAAACTTTGCATCCTATGCAGGAAGCATTCCGTGATTGCCACGCACTTCAATGCGGATATTGCACCCCAGGAATGGTAATGGCAGCTGTTTCACTCTTAGACGAAGTTCCCACACCCACGGAATTAGAAGTTCGTGAGGGACTAGAGGGTAATTTATGTAGGTGTACGGGGTACCACAACATCGTGAAAGCCGTACTTCAAGCTAGTGGAAGTAAGTCATGATTCCCGCCGCTTTTGATTATCAGAGAGCTGACTCAAAAGAGCAGGCAATTTCTTTACTTTCAGAGCATGGAGATGAGGCAAAACTTTTGGCGGGTGGACATTCTTTGATACCACTCATGAAATATCGATTGGCCGCACCTGGAATAGTGGTAGATGTCGGCCGTATAAGTGAACTTTCTTATGTTCGTGAGGAGGGTGATCATTTAGCTATCGGGGCTTTAACACGTCATCGGGAAATTGAAACCAGCGAACTGGTATTAGCTAATACGGGACTCTTAGCCGCTGCTACAAAACAGGTTGGTGACCCTCAAGTTCGACACCGAGGAACAATCGGTGGGGCTTTAGCACACGGTGACCCTGCTTCAGATATACCTTCTGCAGTATTGGCTTTAAGAGCTTCGTTCATTATCGAGGGCTCTTCAGGCGAGCGTGAAGTTGAAGCTGACGATTTCTTCACAGGTTTTCTTGAGACAGCTTTAAAACCAGAAGAACTTTTAACTGAAATTCGTGTTCCAAAATTACCGAATTCAGCATGGTCATTTCAAAAATTTAATCGACGAGCTCAAGACTGGGCAATTGTAGGAGCTTCGGTTTTAATAGATGACAATCAATGTGGTGTCGGGCTTGTCAACATGGATTCAAAACCCGTACGTGCTGAAGCTTTAGAAGAAGCTATCGCAAATGGTGCTTCAGCAGAAGAAGCTTCTGAACTAGCTGCAGAAGGACTCGAACCTCCTTCTGATCTAAATGCTTCTACTGAATATCGGTCCCACCTTGCTCGTGTTTTGACTAAACGAGGTCTTCAAGAATCAGGAAAATAAAGATTTTTTCTGACCGCTGAGCAAATAAGACATCTAGTCTTAATCTATGGGTTTAAGAGATGTTTCTTCGGTGGAGAAAGTCGTAGAGGAACTTTCAACACAGAACTATTTAGCTGATCGTGGTTTAGCTACAGCTGTTTTTCTTTCTCTAAGACAGAATCGACCCCTTCTTTTAGAAGGAGAAGCCGGAGTCGGAAAGACGGAATTAGCAAAGTCTTTATCAAATTGGGCAGAAGGTGATCTGATAAGACTTCAATGCTATGAAGGCATAGATTCGAATCAAGCGGTTTACGAATGGGACTATGCTCGTCAACTTCTGCATCTTCGAACAGCAGAAGCAAGTGGTCGGACTAAAGATGTCTCCACAGATGTTTTAGAAGGAGAACTCTACGACGAAAAATTTCTCATAAGACGCCCTTTGTTGCAGGCACTCTCTGTAAAAAATGACCCACCACCCGTGTTGTTAATTGACGAGATAGACAGAGCGGATGACGAATTCGAAGCTTTTCTCCTGGAGATACTGTCGGAGTATTCGATTACTATTCCTGAGCTAGGGACTTACCAGTCAGAAGTTAAGCCAATTGTTGTTATCACTTCAAATAGGACTCGAGATCTGCATGATGCGTTGAAGAGAAGGTGCTTCTACCACTGGGTTGAACATCCAGATGTAGAGAGAGAAATCGAGATTATTAGAATTAGAGCACCCAAAGTCTCACTTCTTCTTGCTGAAGAAGTGTCAAAAGCTGCAGCTTTTCTAAGAGGGATGGATTTATATAAACCACCTGGAGTCGCTGAAACTATTGACTGGGCAGAGGCTTTAGTAACTATTGGAGTTGATGATCTAGACGAAGATTCAGTTGATGAGACTTTGGGAACTCTGATCAAGTATCGAGAAGATCAAGAAAGGGTGCGCTCGAGAGGTTTTGATGAAATCCTTTCACTAGTGCGTCAAGGATAATTGAATCAAGTCATTGATAGGCAGAAGACGCTCGATAGGTATCTGATTGATTTTGTCGATCTGTTGCGAAATACGGGCGTAAAAATTTCTTTAGGTAGCTCAATAGATTTTGGACTCGCTGTTACAGAACTTGGAGTAGGTTCTTCTGAAGATATTTACTGGGCCGGTCGATCAACTCTTATAAATGAGCCTGAAGATATATCAATTTACAACAAAGTTTTTAAAAGTCATTGGTTAGGAATTGATTCTTTATCAGATGAAGTAAACAAACTTCCAGCATTAGATTTTCTTTTTGATGATTTACCCGATGATTCAGAATTTGAAGATTTCTCAAAATCAGAAAATGATTTTCTCAGTGTCAAATACTCAAATTTGGAGGTTCTTTCTTCAAAAGATTTTTCAAATTGCAATAGAGCAGAACTGCAAGAACTCTTTCAGTTGATGAATGAGATCCGCTTCATGGGGGAAAGAAAGAAATCTCGTCGAATGGTTAAAACCAAGAAACACCGAAAGTTTGATTTCGAGAAAAGTGTTAAATCCTCTTTTAGAACCAGTGGTGAGATTGTCAAGAGACACTTTCGGGAAAGCGGTGAAAGAAGAAGACGTCTAGTTCTTTTACTGGACATAAGTGGTTCGATGGAAGTGTATGCACGAGTTCTTATAAGATTTGTTCACGCGGTGATGTTGGGTAGATCAGATGTAGAAGCTTTCACTCTGGGAACTCGTCTAACGCGTTTGACTAAAGAACTTTCTACACGAAATCCTGACGCAGCGCTGGAGAGAGCATCTTATGCTGTGGAGGATTGGTCAGGTGGAACACGGTTAGGGGACGGTATAAAAGAATTCAATGATCATTGGGGAATTAGAGGAATGGCCAGAGGGGCTACTGTTTTGATTCTTTCTGATGGTTGGGATCGTGGAGATTCAGAAATAGTTGCTGAACAAATGAAACGCTTACATCGCGTGACTCATAGAATTGTTTGGGCTAATCCGCTAAAAGCAACTCCGGATTATGAACCGCTAGCAAAAGGTATGGCTGCTGCTTTACCTCATATTGATAATTTTGTAGAAGGCAATTCTTTTGATTCACTTAAAGATTTGTCGATATTGCTAACTGAGTGAAGTACCAGAGTCATTGAGAGAGAGTTAATTTAAAGATGAAAGAAATTGTCAAAGATATTCGTCGCTGGCAGAAGCAGAACAAAAAAATTGCTCTTGCGCGAGTCATCGATCTTGACGGTTCTGGGCCACGATTACCAGGAGCAGCGATGGCGGTAACTGAAGAAGGAGAAGTAGCAGGTTCTGTGTCTGGCGGGTGTGTAGAGGGAGCTGTTGTTTTAGAGGCACTCGAAGTTATTAAGAATAATGAACGATGCATTGTTTCCTTTGGGTATAGCGATGAAGAAGCCTTCTCGGTGGGATTGACTTGTGGAGGCACAGTACATCTTTTTATTGAGCCGTTTGATTGGTAAAAAAATGAATAGAAAACCTCAAAAAGATATTTCGATTTTTGATCGTGTGGAAGAGCTTCTTAATGAAGAGGAATCTTTTGCTTTAGTCACTGTAGTAAAAGGCCCACCTGTAGGGGAGAAAATGATTGTTTTCCCTGATGAAAAAAGCGGAGTCGATTTTGAAGGTTCATTGGGAAACAGTGACTTAGATCGAGTGGTTTCTCGTGATGCTAGAGGAGAGCTTACGGCTGGACGTAGTGGTGTCAGGAATTATGGTGAGTCCGGTGAAGCGCGAGAAGAAACAGTTCAAGTATTCGTGGAGTCATTTATACAACCCCCGCAACTACTCATAGTCGGAGCAGTTGATTTCACAGCGGCTTTGGTAAAGATAGGTAAAGTTCTTGGTTACCGAATAATTGTCTGTGATGCTAGAGAAATTTTCGCTACGACCCAACGTTTCCCTCTTGCCGATGAAGTTATTGTTGAGTGGCCAAACAAATTGATAGAAAAAATAGGTCAGACTTTTGGGCCTAGGGATGCTGTTTGCATTCTTACTCATGATGCAAAATTTGATGTTCCAGCAATAGTTTCAGCGTTAGCCACAGATGTTGGATATATAGGAGTGATGGGATCACGTAGAACTCATGAAGATCGTATAAATCGTTTATACGAAGTTGGTGTTGATGAAGAAGGAATGGCAAGACTCAGGTCGCCGATTGGTTTAGACATAGGGTCTCGAACTCCCGAAGAGACGGCTATTTCGATAGTCGCAGAGATAATCGCTTTAAGAACCGGGCGTTCCTCTATCGCTCTATCGGAAACTAAGGGTCCGATTCATGATTGATTTGAGGTTAAGTAAATGACGGTTGCGGCAGTAATCCTTGCAGCTGGAAGAGGAGAACGTTGGGACAAACAAGGACATAAGCTACTCGCAAATCTTAAAGGAAAACCTGTTGTTTCTTGGGCTATTAGTTCAGCTGCAGGTGCTCAGTTGGACGAATTGATAGTAATTACAGGCTCAGTAGATATTTCAAATTTGATACCGCAAGGAGCGACCATGTTACACAATCCCGACTGGGAATCAGGTCAATCAAGTTCATTGATTGTCGCTACCAGTTGGGCGAAAAATAGAGGGCATGAGGCTGTTGTAGTAGGGCTCGGGGATATGCCAGGAGTTCCAAAAGAGGCGTGGATTTCAGTATCTGAGTGTCCAGATCATTTGGTTGTAGCTACTTTTGATGGAGAAAGAAGACCTCCAACGAAAATTTCCTCAGAGTTTTTTGAATATTTACCAGCAGAAGGTGATGTCGGAGCACGACTCCTGTTGAATGGAGGTAATCACAAAGTTACAGAAATCGTTTGCTCAGGGAACGGTAATGACATCGACACATTTAAGGATTTGGAACAATGGAGTTAAATAACGATTTTGAAGTATCGGCACCTATCGAAAAAGTTTGGGAAGTTATCAATGACGTTGAGATGATTGCACCTTGTTTGCCTGGTGCTCAATTGGAAGAAGTTGAAAATGATGAATATAGGGGTTTCGTCAAAGTTAAGGTCGGTCCGATAACAGCACAATATAAAGGTGTCGCAAAGTTCGTCGAGAAAGATGAGTCCAACCGTCGTGTAGTAATTAGAGCAGAAGGACGTGACACGCGTGGTGCGGGTAATGCAGCGGCTGATATAACAGCATCTTTGGAATCGACTGCGGAGGGCACTCGCGTGAATGTTATTACAGACTTGAAGATAACAGGCAAGGTTGCTCAGTTCGGACGAGGTGTTATGGCTGATATTAGTAAAAAGTTGATGGGCCAATTCGCTGACAATTTAAGTGAACTAGTTCTATCCAAAGATGGAGATTCACAGGATAGCCAATCAGAAGATTCAAGTAAACAAGATTCAGAAGCAATAGATTTACTCAGCGTTGCTGGTAGTTCAATTGGAAAGAAGTTAGTGCCAGAGTGGATAAGGAACCGACAAAAGAAGACTTAGTTTTTGTAACAGCGAGTCTCGGTCGCAAGCCTGAAGGTTCATTTACGGTGGCCGTTAGAGACGACTTGGGTAATCCGCGTGTCATCTGTAACAGTCCTTTGTTGTCTAACGGAAGACCTATGCCAACACTGTATTGGTTGGTCGACCCTCTTATTAGGAGCAAAATAGGAACGTTGGAATCACAAGGTGGAGTTAAACAAGCAGAAAAAGAATGTGATTCTAAATCCATCAAAGAGGCACACGATAGATATGGCAAGGAAAGGGATTTGCAACTTCCTGATTCCTATAATGGCCCTCAACCATCAGGTGGAGTCGGCGGGACACGTAAAGGTGTTAAATGCTTGCACGCCCACTATGCATGGTTTCTAGCAGGTGGAGATGATCCTGTAGGTGTATGGGTTGATGAAGCCTTAAAGGGAATCGACTACTGAGGAAAAAAATGAAAGCATGCAGATGAACGATTACAACTATGCAGCTATAGATTGTGGTACAAATTCGACCCGTTTGTTGATCGGTAACAAATTCGAAACTTTAGATAGAAAAATGAAGATCACGCGTTTAGGTCAGGACCTAGAAAAGAGCGGGGAACTTTCGAACCAGGCAATGTCGCGTGTACTTGATGTTCTTAAAGATTTTCGTCGGAGTTTAGACACACATAAAGTCTCAGAAGTACGCATGGTCGCCACATCTGCAGCACGTGATGCCAGTAACAGTGAAGATTTTTTTAATCAAATCGAATCAACAATCGGTGTAATACCCGAACTGCTCACAGGTGAAGAAGAGGGACGCTTGTCATTTGAAGGTGCAATTGCTGACATGGAACCTTCCGAGGGACCCTTTTTAATTTTGGATATTGGAGGAGGATCCACTGAATTCGTCTTCGGGAATGAAAAAGCTGAAAACGTCTACTCTTCTCAAATTGGTTGTGTGCGTCTTACAGAGGAGTTTTTTGACAATGATCCACCATTACCGGAAGAGTTGCATGGTTGTTTGAGCATTATAGGAGGACATGTTGATGACGCTTTAAGAGAAATTCCTGATATTGGAAATGGGGTTACTCTAGTGGGACTAGCCGGAACTATCTCTTGTGTAGCGGCTATCGAAATAGGTTTAGAAAAATATGACAGAGAAAAGATTCACCATTTTCATCTATCAAAAGATGCAGTTGAGGATGTTTTCAGAACTTTAGCTACTGAAAATAAAATTGAAAGAATATCTAATCCTGGCCTCGAGGAAGACAGAGCAGATGTAATTGTCGCTGGCACGGCAATTCTTGTCAAAGTGATGAGACAGCTAGAATTAACAGAATGCCTAGTATCAGAGTCAGACATTCTGGACGGTATTTTGTATTCAATGCTTCGTGATTACAATAAGTAATTATCTCTGAAATAATTTAAAATAGTATCCATAGTTATTTTAGGAATCAAAAGGAAGGTCTAGTTTTGCTATTGAAAGGCCGTCGTGTAGAACTTAGACCATTGTCTCCGGAGGATTTTGAATCTTGGAGCGATATGAGGCTTTCGAATTTCGACTGGTTAGTTCCCTGGGAACCTAAGCAAAATTTAAAAAAGCCTGACTCATTGGAAGATAGGTACTATTTCGAAAGTCGCTGTACAAACAGAGAACGAGAAATGAACTTAGGATCAGCTTGGTCATTTGGTATTTTTTTATCTGCAAAATTTATAGGTGAAATAAATATTTCAAATATTACGCGCGGAGCTTTCCAAAGTGGTCATGTCGGGTATTGGATTGATGAGAATTGCGCCGGAAATGGCTATACGCCTGAAGCTCTAGTGGTGATAATCAAATTTGCCTTTGAAGAACTGCATCTTCACCGCCTTCAAGTATCAATTGTTCCTCGAAACAATTCTTCGCGCCGTGTGGTTGAAAAACTTGATTTGAGATGTGAAGGTTTAGCGGAGAAGTATTTAGAAATAAATGGAATCTGGGAAGATCACCTCAGATACGCAATGACAGTCGAAGAGTGGAAAATACGCAATAAGGAAATGACTTTAAGTTGGTTGAAATAAAAGTAATTTATTTTTCGCTAGTGATTTTTTTCTTTAAACCTTCGACCATGTCTGTAAAAGCACTTTGCTGCATAGACAACCTTTGAGGACCAACTTCTAGTTCAACTGAAGAAACCGAGTCGAAAGTTTTTGAAGTTTCACTAAAAGTATTTTTCGTTGAAGCAACTAATTCAGATGGGTGAGAAGCGGCTTCGGAAGCGAAACTTATAGCGGCTTCAAGTAGTTCGTCATCAGAAACACATTCCCATGCCAGTCCACGTTTCGCAGCTGATTCACCGTCAAGAATTTGATTGAAAAGAACCATCGCTTTGGCCGTCTGCAGATCAGTGATATTCCTGAGACGCCAGGTGTGTCCTCCTCCTGGGTGGAGTCCAATATTTAAGAATCGTGTGTCAAAACGTGCAGAGGTCCCAGCAATAACAAGATCACAGGCTAAGACCATATTCATCCCTGCTCCGACAGCAGCACCATTGACAGCAGCGACAGTAGGAAGAGTGCTATGAGCTATCCGTAAAAAACCGCGATAAATATGCGGGAGTGATGCCTCATCTCCTTGTTTTTGCATTTTCCCTGCGTCTAGTAAGTCATCAAGTATCGCACCAGCGCAGAATGCGCGTCCCTCACCCGTGATTACAACTGCACCAGTGTCATCACTTTTTTCCAATTTGTCAAAAGTTGATACCAGTTCTTCGTTCAATTCGTTGCTTACTACGTTTCTACGTTCCGGATCATTTAGTGTGAGCAGTGCGACCCTATCTCTGTGTTCTAGTTTTAAATATTCCATACCATTAGTCTTCCATGAGTATTATCAACTCCCACTATAAATAAATTTGATAGATAAGGTCAGACGGTGCCTATTTCTTCCTATGGAATTTTTGATTCATTAAAAGTAAAGAATTTTCGCCTGTATTGGATCGGAGCGGTTCTAAAAAACAATGGTCGATGGGCGCAGTATGTGGCGACTTACTATATCATTTTCAAACTTACAGAATCTGCTTCATGGGTTGGGATGGCTGCATTTGCAAATTTTGTACCGATGCTTGTAGTCAATCCATTAACAGGTTGGATTTCAGACAATCTAAATCGTCGAAATGTATTGATCGCAACCAATCTTGTTGCTTCATTCATGGCCGGCTTGATGGCAATCGCGTGGGGTTTGAGTCTCAAAGAGCCAAGTGTCTGGGTTGCCATCTTTTTTCTAAATGGAACAGTTTCGGGATTTCTAATACCTGTTAGTCAGGCATTTGTAGCTGAATGTGTCCCACAAAGTCTTCTGCGAAACGCAATTACATTGAATTCCACGCAGTTCAATGCTGCCCGGGCTTTAGGTCCAGCAATTGGAGGTTTAATCCTTGGGTTTGCTGGGCCTGGTTGGACTTTAGCGGCCGTAGTTTTCTTTTACGGTCCAATGCTTGTGTGTCTTTTGTTGATGGAAGTAGATTCATTGATGAGTTCACAAGAAGAAAATTTCAAAGTTGGTCGCGATCGACCAGCGGTTATTTCTGATTACAGAGAATCAGTTAGGTATGTCCGTAATTCACCTGGGATTTCAGCCGCCATTTTGACAATTGCGATTATTTCTACTTTCGGATTTCCTGTTGTGCAACAAATCATCGTTTTCTCAGAAGAAGTTTTTGAAGTTTCACCTTTCTTATTCGGTCTTTTAGGTTCCGCTCAGGGGATCGGAGCGTTATTGGTAGTTCCTCTTGTGACGGGTTATGTGAGTTATCTGAAACCTTCTGTTCAGCAGGTAATTGCAACGGTTGGATATGGCTTAGCAGTCGTTCTTTTTGCGGTGGCTCCTTCTTATACGGTGGCTTTTTGTGCTCTAGGTATTTTAGGAAGCATGCATTTAACATCAGCTTCGAATTTAAATTCAGTAGTTCAATTACAGGTTGATGAAGAGATGAGGGGGAGAGTTATGGCAATTTACCTTGTGGGGGTTTTAGGTCCTGCACCTTTCGCTGGTCTTGCTATGGGCTGGCTGGTTTCCGTATTTGGTCCACGCCCGGTCGTTGCTTTAAGCGGATCCATCTTGGCACTCTCGGCGGTCATCTTGTGGGCTAGGGGTAAATTTAGTAATTTAAACACAGTAAATTAGTTGTTTCCGTCAGCTTCGTTTATGTATTTTTGTCCGGTATCACAATCGTCTGAAATCAGACACCACCTGCACGACGGTCCTGGCTTCAACATCGGAGTTTTTTCCATGTAGGTAATTTCAACTATCCGCTCTACTCCTTGAGCTATTCGTCTCACAGTTGATTCGAGAAGTTCTTCGGTAACTTTTTCAGGAACAAAATCTGCTTGATCTAGATAGTAGGAAGCTACAAGTCTGGGAGGTATCCCTATCCTGAGGGTTTCAACAAGAGCGTAGTACCTGAGATCTTCATGATGCGTTGCATTGAAACCACCTGTCTTGAAATCAACGATTACCTTTCCTGCTTTTTGACCTTCTGCCACTCCCAGGGATAAATCAACCTTCCCAGCAAGTATTAGGCGTTCGTTACAAAGGTCGGCTCTGACGCGACTTTCAGCAACAGGTCGCCAGGACGGCTTCAAGGTTGGCCAACATTCTAAAAACTTGGTGAAAGTATCCACTGAGATTGATCGCAGTTCGGCTCTTTCTATTTCACTGCATCCGCGTAACCAGTGGCCGAGACTATTTGAATCTTCCTCGAATCGTGAAACTGCTTCATCCACGATGACAGCAGGTGCTATTTCTTTGCGCCAGTTAATTGAAAGCTCGATTGCCTTGTGGACAATCGTTCCTCTAGCTGTCGCCACTTGCCATTCGAAATCTTCATCTTCTTCAGCTAAGAATTTCTCTTCACATCCATGGACTTGGGACAATCGATGTTTTGATAAGAAAATACTTTCATCATTTGGAAGTTCTTCCATGCAATGAGCGACGGCAGTCTCCAAGGCTTTTCTTAAGTGTTGTTTAAGATCAGTTCCAAAGGATGGGCGATCTTTCTGCGGTGCTCCGAGGTGTTCAATTACTTCTTGTTGTGCTGGGTTTAAAATATTTTGAGAATCGGACACAACACATTCTCCCTCACTATTGTCACACATGCTTGGGATACTGGAAAAGTATGAAAAATAGAGAAATGACAAGTTTTATATTTGCAGAAACTGCCAGAGTTTTAGGTCAAGTGGCGCGCAACCATAAATTGTCAGTTCCGACTTTTCGTAGTCCTCCGCGAATAGAAGAAGTTCACAGATCCATAAGGCGAGGGGTCGACTTTTCAGTCGTTTCAGTGTCTTTTACCGGACGTCCGTCTAGTGCGGTTATTTCTGACATGATAGAAGGCGTTTTAGTGGCGAATAGTCTGGACAAGAATCGATCAGACTTTTTCAGAGCTCTTTTATGGTCCTCGGTAGATGCTTGTGAAGAGGCAGCGTAGAACTATAAAACAAAACTTTTCTATTTTTGAAGTGTTGTTGCAAGAGTTTAGCTAGCGTATCCATTGATAGAAGCCCGAGTGGCGGAACGGCATACGCAGAGGACTTAAAATCCTT
>Ga0315328_10000166_pt1 | contig 26976 bp, 20 predicted proteins | sample M120032315metaG_FD_203462 | JGI IMG/M metagenome (GOLD analysis project Ga0315328, IMG submission 203462) | Ammonia-oxidizing marine archaeal communities from Monterey Bay, California, United States - M1 200m 32315 | ecosystem: Environmental > Aquatic > Marine > Intertidal zone | place: USA... | reverse complement strand
AAGTTTGCCAGGTGACGTGGCAGTCTGTGACACACGCACCGCTCTAGACTATTACCGGTTGTCCGCTGATAAGCGGCTGCTTTTTGGAGGTCTCTCCAATTATTCTGGTCTGGAACCCCGTAATGTCGAAGACATTATGCGTCAGAAAATGAATCACGTATTTCCCGCACTGGAACAAGTTAAACTTGATTATATTTGGAGTGGGCAGATGGGGATTAGTTTTAGACGTATGCCTCAAATGGGGCGACTTAAGGGAAATGTACTCTATGTTGGAGGGTACTCTGGGCATGGGGTAGCACCAACGCATGTTCTGGGCAGGACTTTAGCTGAAGCAGTTACTGGAAATACGAAGAGATTCGATCACTTGGCTAGCATTAATCATTGGAAATGGCCTGGTGGAAAATTATTGCGCCGCCCTGGAATGGCTTTGGGAATGATGTTCTATAAGCTCGCTGATATGGTGTAGTCAATGGTCTTGATTTTTATGCATATGGACGATAATTCTCCTGGCTATATCGCAGATTACTTAGTTAGGAAATCAATCCCTTTCAAAATAGTTCGGGCTTATGCCGGTGATATGGTCCCTAGTTGTGATGAAAGCATAGATGGTTTGGTGTTCATGGGTGGAATTATGAGCGTTAATGATGAGCTGTCTTGGATCAAAGAAGAAATTAGTCTTATTAAAGAGGCGCTAGATAAAGGAGTTCCAGTACTTGGTCATTGTTTGGGTGGGCAACTTATCAGTAAAGCCCTCGGTCAGGATGTTAATCAAAACCCGGTAAATGAAGTCGGTTGGCATAACTGCCGACGCACAGCAGAGGCTAAGACAAGCAGTGTGGCAGCGCAGTGGTTAGGAGATACTAGTGATCCGTTTGTCATGTTTCATTGGCACAACGAAACCTTCTCGCTACCTGCTGGTGCCCATCAATTATTTTCTTCAGAGTTCTGTGACAATCAAGCGTATGTTTTTAACAATAATGTTTTAGCCATGCAGTGTCATGTCGAAATGACATTACCCCTCATTAAGCATTGGATTACTGAATGGCAAGACGATTTACAGAATGTATCGCCGAGTGAGCAAAGCTTCTCACAAATTAGTAAAAACTTAGAGCAACGTGTGAACAGACTTAATCGGGTCGCAGAGAATTTGTACGAACGCTGGGTGAGTAAAATTGTTAGCCGATCATGCGAAATTATCGCTTAATAATAGCTTAAAATTAACAGGACACTTCGTATGACAAGTGAGTACTTTCGACGGGGATACAATAAACATTTGCTGCATCCATGGGCCAATTTTAATGAATTAGGGGCTGATGAGACTAAAACTATAATTACTCGTGGCGAGGGTATTTACATTTATGATGCTGATGGAAACCGCTTGCTGGATGGTCCAGCAGGTATGTGGTGCATGCAGCTAGGCTATGGTCGTAGTGAAATTGCAGAAGCTGTTTCGCAGCAGATGACCCAGCTTGCGTATTCTTCGCCGTTCAATGTTGTCAACGATAAGGAAATCGAGTTAGCAGGTCGCATCGCTAGTAAAACTCCCGGGGACTTAAACCGCATATTCTTTACGACTTGCGGTTCAACTGCCGTTGATGCGGCGTTACGGTTATGTCAGCTTGCCAGTAATATTAAAGATCAACCGAATTGTAAGCACATTCTTAGCCGCGAGAGTGGGTATCACGGAAGCAGCTTTTTATCAGCATCGATAACAGGAAAAGAAAGAGACAAATCAGCTATGGATGTATTGGCTGATAAAATACACTTTATTAGTGAGCCGTGTTTTTATCATCATCCAAATTTTGCGAGTGAAGAGGAATTCTGTGACTTCTTAATTGATGAATTGGAAGATAAAATTAAAGAGTTGGGCGCTGAAAACATTATGTGTTTTATTGCTGAACCGATACTTGCGAGCGGTGGAGTGATAGTGCCGCCCAAAAACTATAACTATCGTTGCTGGGAAACAGTAAAAAAACATGGAATTACTTACATCGCCGATGAAGTTGTTACGGGTTTTGGGCGTTTAGGTCATTGGTTTGTCTCCGAAGAAGTAATGGGTATAGTCCCGGATATCATAATTTTTGCCAAAGGAATTACGGCTGGTCATATCCCTTTAGGAGGGTATGCAGTTTCAGAGAGATATCTTCAAGAGTTAAGCGATGACAAGGATGGATTTTTATATGCCAATGGCTTTACTTGGTCCGGCAATCCAGTAGCTTGTGCAGCAGCGTTGGCAAGTTGGGATATTTTTGAAAAAGAGAATGTGTTTGGGCATGTTAAAGAAATCTCTACATATTTTCAGCAGCAGCTGAAGACTTTGGAGCAGATTCCGCTCGTAGGGGAAGTTAGAGGCGTTGGATTAATGGCCGCTATAGAAACATCAGTGCAATCATCAAATGAAAATGACCGACTAGAAAAAGATTACGCTGTTGGTGAACTGGTTGATAGGCACTGTCAGCAGCTTGGTTTATTGGTTCGCCCATTTATTAATTTATGTATCATTTCTCCGCCTCTAGTAATAGTTGAAGCGCAGGTAGACGAGCTGGTTTCAATTCTGAAGAAAGGGCTAGAGCTAACTCTTGCTGATTTGAGGGAACAAGGTATTTGGCAAGATACTTCACGTTCGCAGAATACAGCAAGTACGAATAGAGCATTAAACTCATAGGTAAGCAGTTAAGTAACACATAGGCTGCTTATTCCCTTCTTTTAAAAATTCGCTGAAGTTGCATAAGCATAAGAGGAGAACAAATATGTCAGATGATGAGTCGACTAAATATTTCACCCATGATAGTGATCCGTTCGACACTGAATCCATGTTTGCGAACGCCTATAGTTTTCTTGGTATTCCTTTTTCGCGGCGAGTGGAGAAAACGGATCTAGCAATTTTAGGGATTCCCTACGATCTCGCTACGACTGGTCGCGCGGGAACTCGTCACGGTCCGCAGGCTGTAAGAATTGCTTCTTCGAATTTGCGTTGGGAAGAGAAGCGTTGGCCATGGAACTTTGATGTGAGGAAGCGCATCAATGCTATTGATTATGGGGATTTGGAATTTGGGCCTGGTGAATCGGAAGAAATGATTGAAGGTGTGATTCGGCATACAGGCCAATTTTACCAAGAAGGTGCGAAAACTCTAGCCATCGGCGGAGACCATTTCATTACCTTGCCATTGCTGCGCTCAGTTCATCAGCACTATGGCACAGTTGCCTTAGTCCATTTCGATGCACATACAGATACTTATACGGTGGGCGCGAAGTATGACCATGGGTCTATGTTTTATCATGCGCCAAGGGAAGGGCTCGTGGACCCAGCACATTCCATTCAACTTGGTATACGCACGGAGTACGATCCAGACGACCATGAATTCATGGTATTAAGTGGCGCCGAACTAAATGATCAACCGGCCATTGATATCATCGACGTAATTAAGCAGCGAGTTGGCAGTCTGCCTGTGTATCTTACTTTTGATATTGATTGCCTGGATCCAGCCTATGCTCCAGGTACTGGAACGCCGGTCGTTGGGGGGATCAGCACAGACAAAGCCTTAAAAATTATTCGCGGATTGAGTGGGATTAATATTGTTGCTGCTGATGTAGTGGAAGTGGCTCCCAGCTACGATCATGCTGAAATAACTGCGCTGGCTGGTGCGACACTTTTGTTGGAGCTTATGTATTTGATTGGGTCAATAACTTTTCCTAAGGAGTGATTGGGCCGCCTATTGATCAATGGCACGATTTGAGTTTTTAATAGCCTCTTTGAATTGAGAGGGCTCGAAAAATAATAATTCAATGTGGATTTGGTTTTCTTCTTTTAGATCAAACCCCAGCATAAGCACATTGAGTTGCTGCTGAATTTCTAGTGCTGCCGGTATGCTTACTAAAAAGCGTTGGCCTGCAGCTTCTTCTCGAATGGGAAGCGTTTGATTGCTTGTTTGTGTATTTCTGAGCAAGTCCAATAAATGTGAAGTGAATTGCTGGAATGCTTCAAAATTTAGTATTCCAACAAATTCAATTTGGTTTAATGACAATAAAACTTCAATGTGTTTGTTATCATCTCGAGGCGTAGATGCAACTGATTGTATTTCTCCGGTTTTTAATTCGTCGAAACGTTGCAGATTTATTTTAGGCTCTCGGCCGAGCAAATAATCGTAAAGAAGCTTAATGACATTATTTATAAGGTCTTCAATGCCTACAGTGACGCTGTATTGTTCCGTGCTTTGCATGTAATTAATTTTTTCGATATCGATTATTCTAATGGTCGTCTAGTAGAAGTGAGTATTTAAAAAACTCTACCTCTTTTTCGTAGCCAAGAGCTTCATAAAGTGCCTGTGCATTAGTATTGTCGACAGCCGTTTCCAGATCAATGCGGGAAGCGCCAGTACTTTTTGCTAACTTCCTCGCTTGGTTCATTAATAACTTGCCGACACCCTGTCGCCTGACGGGAGGTTCAACATACAGATCATACAGAACCCAGATTGGTGTCGCTGCTACACTGCAGAATAGAGGATACATTTGCATGAAACCTATCGCCCTCTTGCCAGAATCTACAGCAAGATAGATAGCGGAGCTTTTTTCCTGTATTCGTTTTTGGAGAAAGTTTTTTGCAAGTTTTAAATTAGTTCTCTCTTCATAAAACTGACGATAAAGATCGAATAATTTAGCTGCTGCATTAAGGTTTTTGTCATTGGCCTTGATAATACTAATAGCCCCTACACTGACAGCCGTATTTTCAACTGCCTCGATTGGCATATCAAAACCCCAAGGGAAAACGCTGGCAAGAAAGCTCATGCAAATTTGTTTGGCATCTTCGCGGTCATAATCTTCACCTTCAAATAATATCTCTTTCCATAATTCATCTGTTAAGCCAGTTACGGCATTGGCTATAGCTCGCGCGCTTATCTCTTCGCCCTTGTTGCCTTCCGCAATGATCTGTTCGCAAAGTTTGAGTAAGAGGTTAAAGTTCTTCCTGTCTCGGTTGCCACATATTGATTGGTAATCTTTCCTAGTATGACTTTCAGAATCAAATGCATGCCAGACAGCAACTTTGCGATGTTCAGTAATTTCCGGATCGAACGAAGCATTGATAATACCTTCTAACCTTTTGGCAGGATCCGCTCCGCTTTTCTTAAGAGCGGAGGCTAGAGTTTGGTCGAATTCTTCGGAAACAAAATTTAGTGTTTCCAATAACAGTGCTTCTTTGCTATCGAAATGAAAATTTACCGTTCCTGCAGTCAATCCTGCAATGCTGCTGATCTTCGCCAGAGTTAGTTGAGAAAGCCCAAACTCGGCGATAGCCGTTATGGTGGCATCGATCAATAGGCTGCGACTTTGCTGCTGTATGTCTTGTTTAGCGCTTGCCATGTTGGGTTATTTCTCTATAAGTGAAGTATTTATATATCTGTTTAATGCGCTATATAGACGTATAATGACGCTGAATTCGAACCATAGCAAGCGGCTCAGAATAACAAACAGATGTTTTCGAAATTACTAGATTGTCAATAAATTCTTAGTAGTCTCATTTGCGAACAGCGATTAACACATGACAAGTTTTATAAAAGCCAATGACAGCAGCGCTAATGAAGCTTTAGCTCATTGCGAGTCCTATTACACAGCAACTGTAAATCAGGAGATACGTTTTCCTCGATTGCAGGGTGAGCAGCGGGCTGATGTTTGTGTCATTGGCGGAGGCTTTACTGGAATATCAACAGCGCTTACGTTAGCTGAGCGCGGGTACTCTGTTGCTTTGTTGGAACAACATCGAATCGGATGGGGTGCATCTGGCCGCAATGGTGGGCAGCTGATTGCGGGTTATACTGGCAGAGCCAAACTGGAAAGGCTTCATGGCGGTGCAGTAGGGAAAATACTCAATGACATGGCCTATCGTGGGCATGAAATTATCGAAGAGCGTATTAAAAAATATAGTATCGATTGTGATCTTAAGTATGGCTACATAGATGTTGCGTTTAAGAAACGCCAGCTTAGGGAACTGAGGGAATCGTTTGAAAAACTAGCGAATAGTGATCTCGCAGAAAAATATCGAATGGTTGAGGGGGACGAAATCAATGAGGTAATGGGAACAGAGGCATATGTAGGTGGGCTCATTAATAATCGTAATGGCCATTTGCATCCACTAAACCTATGTTTAGGAGAGGCGCAAGCTGCTTCCGAAATTGGTGTTAGCATATTCGAGAATTCTGCAGTAATTTCGATTGAACATGGCGAAAAGCCTCGGGTAAAAACACAAACAGGTCAGGTGGTGGCGGATTTTGTCATCTTGGCTGGGAATGCCTATAACGAATTAGAACAAAAAAAGCTCAATAAACTTTTGTTTCCAGCAACTACTTTTATCATAGCAACCGAGCCTCTTGACCAAGATGAGGTGAGCCGAATTAATCCATTAGATCTCGCAGTATGCGACATGAATGAGATTGTAGACTATTACAGACTGTCAGCGGACAAGCGTATGTTGTTTGGCGGGCTCTGTAATTATACTGGCAAAGAGCCTCTAAGTATAAAAGCTACGCTGTTACCGCGGATGTTGAAACTCTACCCAGAACTTGTGGGCAAAAGTGTTGAATATGAATGGGGCGGTAAAATTGGAATGGTCGTAAGCCGTGTTCCATTAATTGGTCGTGCAAGTAAGAATGTATTTTATTCTTTAGGGTATTGTGGGCACGGAGTCAACGTGACTCATATGGCTGGCGAGATAATGGCTGAAGCGGTGGCAGGGACCTTCGAGCGAATGGACCTTTTTGAGCGGATGAAGCACGTACCGATTCCGTTAGGCAATAAGCTCGGCAATTACTTAGTTGCTCTCGGCATGATGTATTACCGTCTATTGGACCTGAGGTAGGAATCACTTACAAATCTTAGGATGAAATTTGGTTAGAGGTAACAGGGATAATGGATAATGGATAATCAAGAAAAAATCTTAAGGCTGGTAACTTCTTGCCCGGATCAAGTTGGGATTGTTGCTGCGGTGAGCCAGTTTATTTCGGAGCAGCAAGGGTGGTTGCTGGAATCAAATTATTTTGCCGACTCTGAAACCAAACAATTTTTCATGCGTAATGAAATAAAGAAAGATTCATTGGATGTCAGTCTTGACGAGTTTCGAAAGGCATTTGCTATGGTTGCTGAAAAATACTCTATGCATTGGTATCTGCGGGATACGAGTCAGCGTCAGAAAGTTGTATTACTAGCCAGCCATGCGTCTCATTGTCTTGCAGATATCCTGCACCGTTGGCATAGCGAAGAATTAGATTGTGAGATTAGTTGTGTGATTTCGAATCATGAAAATCTTCGTTCAATGGTGGAGTGGCACGAAATTCCATTTTATTTTGTGCCGGTTGAAAAATCGAATAAGCGTCCAGCGTTTAATGAAATGGCGAATATTATTGACCAGCACGAAGCCGATACGATAGTGCTAGCGAGATTCATGCAAATTATTCCTAGCGATATGTGTGAAAAATATATGGGTAGAATGATTAATATTCACCACAGCTTTCTTCCATCTTTTATAGGAGCTAATCCTTATCAGAAAGCCTATGAGCGTGGCGTAAAGTTAATTGGCGCAACGAGCCACTATGTTACTGGTGATCTGGACGAGGGGCCTATAATTGAGCAGGATGTGATAAGAGTAGGCCATCGTCATCATAAAGAAGACTTAGTGCGGCTCGGTAGAGATGTCGAGAAGGCCGTTCTAGCTCGCGCTTTGCGCAATCACCTTGAAGACCGGGTTCTAATTCATGGGCACAAAACTGTAGTATTTGATTAATAATGAAAACTAAAAAAACAGGTAATAAAACAAACTCGCTGTTGCAAACTGGTATGAAGTATTTTCGTGGCGGTTTGCGCTATAAAAAATTGAAAGCAAAAGCTGAATCAAGCAATCATCTTGTACCAATACAACTTGTTGTAAATAAGGCGGAAGGAGATTTTGTTTGGGATTTGGATGGAAATAAATATATCGACTTCCAAAATGGATGGGCAACAAACCCTTTAGGAAATTGTCATCCAGAGATAATTGACGCTGTTCATGCTGCGCATAAACGTTATGGTTACCATTGGGAACATCCATTACGCTTTGAATTGGCCGAAAAACTCGCCGATATTATGCCCGGCAAACAACTGCCTCGGTTTTCATTTGAAGTTTCCGGTACAGAGGCGGCAGAGGCGGCCGTCCACCTAGCATTGTGTTATAAGCAGCGCCGCCACATTATTAGTTTTACCTCCTCTTACCACGGGGAAGGCTTGGGAACCAAAGTCATTAGTGCCTATTCTAGTGATAACAATCTTTACATGGAAGCCTGGGCAGGCGGCGTGATAAAAGCACCATATCCATACTCCGATGGTATTCCTGCAGGGATGACTGAAGATCAGTATGTTGACTATTGTCTTTGGTATTTAGAAACCCATATTCCTGAATTTCTAGTGCCTGCGGAAAATATCGCCGCCGTCTTAATCGAGCCCGGCCTTGCTGAAGGGGGTAACTGGATTCCGACTAAGGAGTTCGTGCAAGGAATTCGAAGGATTTGCAACGAACATGATTGGTTGATGATCGTAGATGAGGTGCTAACAGGGCTAGGCAGAACCGGCCGTTTATGGGGTGTGAATCATTATGACTTGGAGCCGGATATTCTTGTGGTTGGCAAAAATTTGTCCGGGGGTATTGAGCCTTGCGCTGGCATAGCTGCACGTGACGAAATTCTCGGTGATAATCCTCGTGCGACAAGCGGCAGCACATTCGCAGGCACTCCTGGTGGTTGTGCGGCGGGTCTAAAGACTTTGGAGATCTATGAGCGTGACAATGTTGTTGAATACGCGAATTCGTTGGCAAAGCTGGCGGAAGCGCGCATGGCTAATTGGGCATCGAGGTACGCTATCGTTAGTCAAGTCCGCAGTTTGGGTTTGTTAATAGGAGTCGCATTCTGTGGAATTGAGAATAATGGCGATGATAATGTTGACGTCAGTATTGCCCGTACGGTACGCAATGAAATGCTTGCAAATGGAGTTTGGGCTATTTGTGACTCGGAGCCAACAGTCCGGCTATATCCGGCACTAACAATGGATAAAGAAGTTTTCTTGCGCGGCTTGGATATAATGGAGCAAGCAATTCATAGTGTTGAAAAAGCGGTGACTAACGGCGATTGCCTTGTAGGAAACTATCCGGCAATCCCAAGCGGCGTAGTAGGATTCTAAAAGTATTTGAAAGTCATCTAGATAGAGTGTTTTGCATAATCTTTTATTTAAATCTCACAATATTATGATTTAGTGGAGCCAGCATTTCATGAGCAAGAAAATAAAACTCAAACGGCGTGATTTCTTAAATGGTTTTGCAATCAGTATGGCTGCTGGAAGCAGTTTAGCTCCTCTAGATTTGTTCGCCCAAGCAGCAAGTCGGGGGGAATACTATCCACCAGGATTCACTGGAATGCGTGGAAGTCACGCAGGCTCTTTCGAGGTAGCACATGCGGTGGCACGTTCAGGGCAGCGATTTCAGAGACCTACAGAACAGACTGGAGGAATCTATGATTTAGTTGTTGTAGGCGGAGGGCTCTCTGGACTGTCCGCTGCGAAATTTTTTCGTGATCGAAATGAAAGTGGAATTAACAGCAAGATATTAGTGCTAGATAATCATGATGACTTCGGTGGTCATGCAAAACGGAACGAATTTGATGTTAATGGTAAAAAACTGATTGGCTATGGTGGAAGTCAGAGTTTTGAAGAGCCTGGGAAATATTCACAAGTTGCTAAGCAATTATTGCAAGATGTTTCGATTCAAACTGAGCGATTCTATGACTACTATGATAGAAACTATTTTGATCAACGCAAGCTACGTGCCGGAATTTATTTTGACAGCAAGACCTACGGCGAAGATAAATTAATTCTTAATCCTATGGGTGGGTTTCTCGCAGGTAGCGCAAGTAGAGAGGAGCGAGAGAGTGCTGTTCGTCAAATGCCTTTGGCGGCCACCGATCAAGAAGCGTTCCTTAACCTCCTCAACAGTCGCGAAGACTATTTGGAAGGCAGCTCTATTCGAGAAAAAACTCAGCTTTTGAACAATATGAGCTATCTCGATTTTTTACGAGATCATGCGAATATTCCGGAGGCTGTGTTAGACATCTTGCGGGATACCTATTTAGTAATCACCGCGACTGGTTGGGAAGCGCAATCCGCACTATGGGCTGCCGAAGCTTGGTTTCCTGGAACTCGGTACCTTGGTCTCTATGATGATAGTGATGAGGACGAAGAAGAGCCTTATATTTTCCATTTTCCAGATGGAAACGCAGGTCTTGCTCGAGCATTAGTAAGGGATTTGATTCCGCGTTCGGTTACTGGCACAACAATGGAAGACTTGGTTCACGCCCGAGTCGATTATTCAGCTTTAGATCATCCCGATGCTGACGTACAAATACGTTTAAATTCCACCGCTGTCGATGTGCTGCATACTCCTCAAGGCGATCATGTCGATGTTACTTATTATCATAGAGGTAGAGGTTATCGGGTGAGGGCTAAGCATGTCGTGCTAGCTTGCTATAATGGTATAGTTCCGCATATCTGTAGCGAAGTTCCTGAAGCTCAGGCAAAAGCGATTGCTAATGCCACTAAGATACCTTTGGTTATTGGTAATATTGCATTGCGCAATTGGCGTGCTTTGAATGAAGCTGGCTTCAACTCAATTTATTCGCCTGGTGATGTTTGTTTTAAACATATTCCTCTCGATTTTCCAGTAAGTATGGGTGGCTATAATTATTCTACTGGGCCAGATGAGCCAGTACTTTTGTCAGGCTGGCATGCGCCTACAACCCGAGGTTTGCCAGCCAAGGAACAATATCGTGCGGGTAGACAGAAGCTGATGGAAATGAGCTATGATGATTTTGAAAATAATATATTTAGCCATCTAGATGGAATGTTAGGCTCTTATGGGTTTGATGCTGAGCGTGAAATAGCCGCTATTACCATAAATCGATGGCCTCATGGTTATGCTTATGAGTATGAAGGTATCGGGCAGCCTTTAGGCTATGATCGAAATACTGGCCCCCATGTTGCGGGCCGTGCACAGCTGGGCAGGATTTCAATAGCTAACTCAGACTCCGAGGCTTATGCCTATGTGAATGGTGCTATTGATGCGGCAGATCGTGCTATTAACGAACAACTAAGTTAGGAACTTTTAGAAATGATTAGTAAATGGATTACGAAAATAGGTGCTTTCTTACTCCTTTGTTTTACTCAAATTGTGTTGGGTCAAACTGTGATTCATCCATTTGTAATGAGTAGCGATAACCTTGCGGGAGATTTATTTAAACATTCTAAGGCAGTAACTCAAACACATGAAGACGGCAACGTCACGATTGATAAAACCTCAATGCTTTCTAGTGATAGTAAATTCGCTTCCGGTGTTTATAGCTCAGGTAAAACCACATTTGATATTACTGATTCATATGGTGTGGATGAGTTTATGTACTTTCTTTCGGGCAGTGTTACGTTGACTTCTGCTGATGGCTCTGAAGTAACAGTGGGCGCAGGGGACTCTGTCACACTGCCAAAGGAGTGGACAGGAAAATGGAGTACGGAAGGTTATACAAAAATCTGGGTGATTTATTCTGCTGATGGTTCAGGATTAGAATAGGTTTTTAGTCTTAGTAAGAAATTTATTCATTATTAATAAATCGAATAATCCATTGAGCTAGTATTTCGCTATGAAGTTCTATATTGAGACTTGCGCAGCCCCGCTCGTATATTAAGTCTCCGATAATGTCCTTGCGCGATTCTAGCAGCGCTCTTGAATAGCCTTTGGTGAATTCTGGGTGCCCCTGAAAAGTAAGTATGTGTTGTCCGATTTGAAACATGGCATTTGGGCAGAATTCACTTGCAGCTAATCGTTCAGCATCACTAGGCAACTCTGCTACTTGGTCTTGATGGCTCACTATTACAGAAAAAGAATCCAAAGGCGGATTCATGAATTTTTTCTTATTTGTGATGGTGCTTTGATGAACTCCAACCCCCCCCATCCAACTTTTGCTAGTTCGGTTCTGCCACCGAGTGCGTCTGCTATTAATTGATGGCCGAAGCATATCCCTATTACTATTTTCTTTGCATCATTCAGCTCAACCAAGAATTCCCTAAACTTATGAATCCATGGCTCGTCATCATAAACGCTTTTTTTACTACCTGTAATTATGTAGGCGTTACATTCGTTCAGTTTCTTTGGGAACTGACTTTGCATAATATTGTAGTGGGAAACCTCAATAGCAGAACCTAACACTTGTTTCCCATCTGATTTCAGCATGTTTTCAAACATCGTCGGGTAGTTGCCATGATCGGCCTGAAATTCTTTCGATACCGTATCAGCTTGTAAAACGCCAATCTTCATTTCGTAGTTAATTTTTGGTCCCTTGGATTAGTCGAGTCATTGTGATGCTTATACTGAAATGCTCAAGAATAGTGTATTTTACGGAGCCGAAAGTTCCATTTTACCCTATAGGCCGAGAATGCAATCACTAAAGTTGCGGTTATGCTCAGCCAATAACAAGGGGTGGCTAAAACATCGCTTATTGACAGGAATTACGTGAACGCTATGCACAAAACAGACATCGAAATCGCCCGCTCCACAGAACTGCAGAATATCTCAATTGTTGGAGAAAAACTTGGAATACCGGAGTCTGCTTTGCACTCTTATGGGCATTACAAAGGAAAGATAGACTTTCAGTTTTTGAGTTCGCGGGATGCTAATAAACCTGGCAAATTAATTCTTGTGACTGCAATGTCGCCAACCCCTGCTGGCGAAGGGAAGACTACTACCACAGTAGGATTGGGTGATGCGCTCAATAAAATTGATAAACAAGCGTTAATTTGTTTGCGCGAGCCAAGCCTCGGTCCTTGTTTTGGCATGAAAGGTGGTGCTGCTGGCGGCGGCTTTGCTCAGGTTGTACCTATGGAAGATATCAATCTGCATTTTACTGGTGATATGCATGCAATTACTTCGGCACATAATTTACTTTCTGCGCTAATTGATAATCATATTCACTGGCACAATGAGCTGCGCTTCGATTCCCGGCGTGTGACATGGCGCCGAGTAGTAGATATGAATGATCGGGCATTACGACAGATCACCATAGGCTTAGGCGGGCCTGGAAATGGCATAGTGAGAGAAGGGGGGTTTGACATAACAGTTGCTTCGGAAGTCATGGCAATTTTTTGTTTGGCAAACGATCTGCAAGACTTAGAGCGACGGTTAGGTAATATTATTGTTGGCTATACTCGCGATAAGGCGCCAATTACAGCAAGAGAATTGAAGGCGGATGGTCCCATGACGGTGCTCTTGAAAGACGCTTTCATGCCCAATCTTGTGCAGACGCTGGAACATAACCCAGCACTAATTCATGGAGGGCCATTTGCTAATATTGCCCATGGCTGCAACTCAATAATTGCCACGAGAGCTGCCTTAAAGATGTCTGATTATGTTGTAACGGAAGCGGGTTTTGGTGCCGATCTGGGAGCGGAGAAATTTTTTAATATAAAGTGCCATAATGCTGAACTTGAACCAGACGTAGCTGTAGTTGTCGCAACCGTGCGTGCGTTAAAAATGCATGGTGGTATTGCAAAAGATAACCTCGTCGACCCTGATGTCAATGCAGTTACCAGGGGTTTCTCAAACCTGGAGCGCCATGTGAAAAATGTGCAGTCCTTTGGGGTTCCTGTCGTGGTGGCAATCAATCGTTTTCCCTCAGATACGGATGATGAAATTGCAATTACAAAGACTTTGTGTCGGGGGTTGGGCATTGAAGCGATTGAATGTACCCATTGGTCTAATGGAGGTGCGGGAGCGGTTAATCTTGCCAATGCTGTTGTCAAGCTTGCAAATAGTAATCTTGTCGAATATCAAAGCTTATATGAAAATTCTCTCAGTCTTTGGAAAAAAATAGAAACTATCGCGAAATCTATATATGGTGCAGGAGAAATTATCGCGGATCAAAAAGTGAGAGATCAGATTCGTGAGTATCAACAGAATTATGGGAATTTTCGTATCTGCATGGCAAAAACCCAGTATAGTTTTTCCACTGACCCGAAGTTGCTTGGTGCGCCAAACCAACATGTAGTCCCTATAAGGGAAGTTCGGCTCGCTGCAGGAGCTGAATTTCTAGTTGTTGTTTGCGGGGATATAATGACTATGCCGGGTTTGCCAATGAATCCCAGTGCTCAGGACATTCATCTTAATTCGCAAGGCGAAATCAATGGGTTATTTTAGTCATGGCTCTGTGAATTATATAACATGCTGCTAGACTAGTTTTCGTGTCATGATTTTTGAGGCAATGAGGGTTTGCAAAGCCAATGGTTGTTTGAAAACTTTACCAAAATGAAATAACTACTGAGAAACGTCTTTTGGATAATTGATTTTATTAATCTAGCATTGTGCGATCTATAGACTCTAGGGGTTAGTATCATGAAGAGCAATTTCGAAAGAAATCGATATCTTATAAAAGCTCTAGTTTTGCTTTCTATTTCTTTTTTTTCAATTCTCCGTCTTCCCGAGCTCATGGCCGCGACTGATCAAAATTTCCTTCTGACATATCCGGATTTAGAAAACTCTGGTGGTGCAGTAGTAATGGAAAATCCATATGCGGTTTTGCAGAGACTAGTCGTTCCAGCTGGTAAATGGGAAGGAGTTCACAGCCACCCTGGCCACCAACTCTATGTGCATATCAAAGGAGGAGAGTGGGCTGGTCGGTTAGGTGGTGAGCTGGAGTATGAAAATGATTACAGTGCTGCGGGCTCAGTAGGTTGGATGGATGCGATACCTATAAGTGCAGGACACAATTCAGGAAACACTGGTAATACCGACATTGATTTAATTTACGTAACGCTGAAAGACGATCATCCAATACGACCAGATCTTAGCCACTCAAATCAAAGCTACCCCAATATTGCCTTATCTGTGCTACTAGAAAACGAATTCATGATTGTGCAGCGAGGTGAATTAGACCCTGGTCAATGGACTGGAGTTCATGATTCCCCGGGTTATCAAATTCTAATACAAGTTAAAGCTGGCCGCAGGTCAGAGCGGAAGAACAGAACAGAGTCCATAATTTTGGAGAATTTAGAAGATGGTGCTGCGAGTTGGTTAGACGCTACGGAGGTTGGGCTTGCCTATGAATTCGGTAATACAGGTGACACTTTGATCGATTTTGTTCTTATTACATTAAAATAACTTTTGTACATAGTTGGTAGCCTGGTCCACAACTTTTAAATTTTGAAATACGAAACAATTAAAACCGTAAAAGTGCTGCAATAGTTATAGAGTCGAAATTGATTCGTATCACCATTTCAAATTAATGGAGTTAAAAATGCCGCTCGATAAGGACAAAACTAGATTTCAAGCAGCGCTGATTGTGATGTGTGCACTGTTTATGCAAAGCTATTCTGCAGCCGCGCAAGAGGAAAAACCCAATATTGTGTTAATCCTGATGGACAACTTTGGCTATGGCGAAATTGGGGTTTATGGAGGGGGAGTATTACGTGGAGCCGCAACACCTAATATCGATAGTATCGCTGCCGAAGGAATTCAACTGACAAACTATAATGTTGAGGCCGAATGCACGCCATCGCGTGCGGCATTGATGACTGGGCGCTATGGGATTCGAACGCGACAGACCCCTGGGGGGGCTCCCAGGGGGATATGGTATGGCATCACCCAATGGGAAATTACGTTGGCTGAAATGCTAACAGAAAATGGTTATACAACTGGAATATTTGGTAAATGGCACCTGGGGGATACCATCGGTCGTTATCCTACCGACCAAGGCTTTGATGAATGGTATGGCATTAAGCATTCATCGGACCGTGCTTTTTGGCCGGACAGTTACAGTTTTGCGCCTAATAGCCACCCGGATGCTGAATTTGATTATGTGATGACCGGTATGCGCGGACAGGAGCCAACTGAGGGAGCATTATACGATCGCAGCAAACGTACTTTGATTGATCAAGAAATTACGGAGAAGGCTGTTGATTTTATTAAACGGAAATCTATCGAGGGCCAACCCTTCTTTGCCTATCTTCCATACACTCAAACCCATGAGCCGGTGGATGCCCATCCAGATTTTGCGGGTAGCACAGGGAATGGCGCCTTCGCCGACGTTCTGGCTCAGACCGATGCCTATGTAGGAGAAATTCTGGCTATTATCGATGAGCTCAGTATCAAAGAAAACACTATTGTTATTTTTACTTCAGATAACGGGCGCGAGGGTGTACAGAGGTCGTTTGGTTTCACCGGCCCCTGGCGAGGAAGCATGTTCTCACCTTATGAAGGCTCTTTACGTGTTCCTTTTCTGATGCGCTGGCCTGGCCACATAGCCGCGGGGAAAACATCAAATGAAATTGTCCATCAGATAGATCTGTTTCCTACGTTTTCAAGTTTTATAGACGCCGACCTTCCCAAAGATCGAATTATCGATGGTGTTGATCAATCAGGATTCTTTTTCGGTGAGTCGGAGAAGTCGGCTCGAGAATCTGTCGTCATTTATATTGGGAATGAACTCTTTGGCGCTAAATGGCGCAATTGGAAAATGTTGCTTAAAGAAATCGATGAAAGCAGTTACACAATTAATAATATGGCGTATCCAAGTTTTTATAATCTACTTGTAGATCCGAAAGAAGAAGTACCTGAGCTAAATTATCTTAACGACACCTGGGTTGATTTTCCCCTATTTCAAGTCATAGAAGATCACGAAGCATCGATTGAAGTGGATGCCGGTGCGCCGGGACCCTAGAAGAAAGAAAGAAGAAGAAATTGGGAAGAGTCAGCTGAGAAATTAGAAGTTCCGTCAATCGATTATTTGGAGCAATAATGCTGAAACAGGATGGCAATTTATCGTGCTGTTAAGTTGCGAGCACGATCTCTACTCAAACTCAATCCATGTCGTCTTCAATTCCGTGTAGTCGTTAAACGCATGCATGGACTTATCGCGCCCGTTACCGCTTTGTTTGAATCCGCCGAAAGGTACGGTGCTATCTCCTCCAAAGTAATTGTTGATGCCCATGGTGCCGACACGGACCGCAGCGGCGACCTTGTGGGCGGTATTAATATCACGGCTCCATACAGCCCCAGCGAGACCATAGATCGAATCATTGGCGATCTCTACGGCTTCCTCAGCGGTCTTGAAACTTAAAACTGATAGCACTGGGCCGAAGATTTCTTCCCGGGCAATACGCATGTCATTACTCACGCCGGCGAAGATCGTTGGTTCGTGATAATGGCCGCCAGTTCCTTCCATCGTTTTGGTGCCGCCGAACACCAGTTTCGCTCCCTCTGCTCGCCCGATTGCAACGTATTCGCACACGGTATTGCACTGAGCGGCGTCAATCATGGGACCCATGACCGTAGCAGGATCCATGGGGTTACCTGGCATCCATGCCTTGGATTCTTCGATCACTCTTGCCAGGAAGTCATCTAGTATCGATTCTTCGACGATCAGGCGTGTGCCAGCAGTGCAGGTCTGGCCGCCATTCCAGTAGACGGCTAGGGCCGCACTGGACGCTGCCTTCTCCAGGTTAGCATCGGCGAACACGATATTGGGACTCTTGCCACCTAGTTCCAGAAATGTGCGCTTCAGGTTGGACTGCCCTGAGTATTCCATTAGCTGTTTGCCGACGGGCGTAGAACCTGTAAATGTCATACCATCGATGTCCATGTGTGTGGCTAGATGCTGGCCGAGGCTGCCGCCGGACCCAGGGAGAACATGCAATACGCCATCAGGAAGTCCTGCCTCCGCGGCGAGGTCAGCAATACGAAGGGCTGACAATGGAGTGTTACTGGCGGGTTTCAGAATAACGGAGTTGCCTGTTGCTAGTGACGGAGCTAGTTTCCAGGCCGTAGTTGAAAGTGGGAAATTCCATGGCACAATCGCTGCCACTACTCCTAATGCTTCCCTAGTAACCAATGCTAGACAATCGGATGATGTAGGGGTTATCTCATCATAAATCTTGTCGATAGCTTCACCGCTCCAGCGGATTGTTCGCACTGCCGAGCCGACATCGACGTTGAGCGTATCTGAGATAGGCTTTCCTACATCTAGGGTCTCGAGTAAGGCGATTTCATCGCTATGCTTTTCGACGAGTTCTGCCCAGCGCACCAGGATCATCTTGCGATCTGTCGGCGCCATTCGTGACCATACGCCGCTTTCGAATGTGGCGCGGGAAGTGGCTATAGCCGTATTGGCATCTTCAGCATTGCAATAGGCGACATTTGTGAGGGTTTCGCCGTTAGCGGGGTTCAGAGTGGGGCGAGTTTCACCAGATGAGCTAGAGCAGCGGCGACCATTAATGAAAGCCCGGCCATCAATTTTTAATGCCGTTGCAGCAGCTTGCCATTCACTAAGTGTTCTTTCGGACATATCTGTCAGCCTTAGGGGTCCAGTAAATAGGTATCATACAAAGAATTCAGTCTAGGCAATCAGTACTCCACTGTCATGCGAGCAGCTATAGTTGAACAATAAAATATTTTCAGTTATTCCCAGGTTTTATCTTTAGGTTAGGGTGCGGGAAAAATCGTGCTGATCAGAAAAGCGAAATAATATGGAACGAATATTCAGAAATATAAACATGACTTAGTCCAAATCTTCTACAGCACGGTAGGCTTGTTCGATAGCAGCTTCGGTCATGGCATTGGAAGCAGCATCAGTCGAGGCGATGGATATGTTTCCGAAGCGGCGGCGACCCAATTCCCAGTTACGCTTTTCTACTGGCCATTTTTCAGGTTCATAAGCTAGTCGGTCACTTTCTGGATCATAGCCATAGGCATAACCATGGGGCCAGCGGTTCACAGTAATGCCGGCTATGTCTCTTGCAGCATTGAAACCAGCTGACCCGAACATATCCTGCAATTGACCGCGAATATTTCGCTCAAAGGTTTCGAATGATGTGGTGAGCAGGTCGCGCCGGCCGGCATCAATCTGCTCCTTAGCACCTTTACCAGGATCTCCAGGAACACGAGTCAGGTGTAACACAACGGGATCATCGGGTGATTGTGAAAACTGGTAAACACCCATACTTACTGGATAATCTATCGCCAGTGAATGGTGATAACAACCGGGGCAGTATGCTCGGCGAACGCCAAGTTCAGCGAGGCTGCGCCAGTTGCGGATAAGCACGTTAGTGTAAACCAGTGGGGCTCGCACACAATTAGCGAGAGCGTTCTTCTGAGCTTCAGGCATCTCTGGGCACAACCGTGGTACCAGTGCATTATATCCAGCCATGACCACTTGATTGGCGGTTATACTATAGGCCTCATCGCCACGCACATAAGTGATGCTGACTGGGTTGGAGAGGTTGTCAGCGATATGTCGGGCGCGAACAACGGAACTGTTTAAGCGTATGCGCACGGCTGAACTAGACTGATCTAGCCGCTCATAGTCGAAGCGAGCTGTGACGATGTCTTCCACTGAGTCTCCAAAAGAAACACTGGGGATCAATTTTTTGACCAGTAATCTGGCTACAGTGGCATTGCCATCGGGAAAGTGAAAGATGTTAGGTTCTTCGGTTGCATTGTCTGTTTCATGCACTTCAACCGGCAAGTCTAGACCTCCGAAACCAGGGTAGCCAAAACTCCAGGCATTAGCGGCGGATATCACATCAATGTTTACTGCCCAGACAGACCGAGCGTAAGGAAGCATTACTTTCAAGGCCTCGTCATTAAGGCCGGCATGGTCCCTCAGATACTCTAAGTAGTTAATGTCCTGGAGGTAAGGTATGACTTTTTCCGCAGATATGCTCGGGAGGTAATTTTTTTCGTTTTTAAATAGCTTGGCCAGCTGATCACGGGTGTCTGAGGATAATGGCGACTGGGAGAGCGATTCGGGATCTGTGGGGCCTGCGCTAGTCAGATGATCCGCACCAAAGGTGGTTTTATCTAAGAACCAGGTTTCTCTGAGACCATGGGTGTTATAAAAATCAAGATCGAAATAGTCATAGAATCGCTCTGTTTCGATACCGAGTTCCTTTATAAGTTGTTTGGCGATGGCAGGAAAACCCCCTGGTGACGATAACAGCATAGTGCCGCCATAACCGATTAAGGTCTTGCCATCAATCTCAAACTCGTTACGTTTGGCATGTCCGCCGAAGTCATCGTGATTATCCAGCACAAGGATACGACTGCTCTCGCCATGGGTTTGCCGGTAAGCATAGGCAGCTGTTAATCCGCTTATTCCTCCGCCTACTACAACGAGATCGTAGTTTTCGCTGGTATCGATTCCCTGAAAAGAATCGCCGTCACGCACTCGATGCCCAACTTCGAATGAACCGGGGTGTGAGCCACGCATGCCAGTGAGGGCGGGTGGATAGTAATCCGGCAAGCTCTGAGCTGGTGAATTTTGTGCGAGTAGTTGATGGGGTAGGAGTGAGCCGCCAACAGCTATACTAGCCCCATTTAAAAAATCACGCCGTGTTATGTCTCGACCCATGCCGAGCTTACAATCTTTTTTTCTCATAGTTCGATTTGATAGTTTGCATTTCGAGTAATACTAAACTTAACTCACCTACTTCATTAACAGCAAGTCTGCAAACGTTGTGAGCGTATAGGCTTGGAATTTCTCCTTCAGCAATTAGAATAAACAGTACCCTGATATAGTTGTTTGGTCTAATTCTTATAAGTCTTTTTTGAAATTTCAAAGATTACGCGAGCTGCACTTTAGAGTAATCTCTAAGTACATGCAGGTCAGCCTAGTAATAAGGTGATCAGTGCATCTTCATGATATCTTGTGCTGAATTACTGCGAAGGTTTTAACGAAAACAACCTAACCGACACACAGAAGAGGGAAATACTCGAGTGACAGTAATTGCTGATAATGCACCTTTGCTTAATCGCCATGAAACGGTTTTCGATGGCTGGAGATCATTTGGTATCTCTCTCTATATGGCATTGGTGGGCTACAGTGTCATGGTTAGTATCCCTGTAATTAGCACAGCCTGGGTAAATCTACTTGGTTTTACCGAAGTCGAAGTTGGCCGCGTTGCCGGGGCTGATCTTGGCGGCTTATCCTTGGGAGCCTTAGTTACTGCTGCAATAATCACGCGATTTAATCGACGTCATTTAATCTTAGTTTCTGCCAGTATTGCGATAATCGCTAATTCACTGTGCCTCACTTTTGTAGAATATGAGCAAGTATTATGGTTGAGAGTGCTAGCAGGTTTTGGAAGTGGTATTTTTACGGCGGTATCGATTGCTGGTCTAGGTGCTACCTCTAGACCAGCACGCGCTTTTAACATTATGTTGTTTGCTTTCGCGTTTTCTCAAGCCGGTGAACTTTACCTGTTGCCGATGCTATCAATGAATGGTATTTATTTTTTCCTGATCGCAAGTATTGCGATTTCTCTACCTTTTATAAGTTGGGTACCCCCTCACGCTGTGGAACGGGGGTTGGATGTTGAAATTGAATTAGAAGAAGCTAATGATTTTAAGCAGTTTGATCATTTGCCTGTTCCCTCTTATGTACCATGGCTGGTCTTAACAGCGATGTTGTTTACCTATATAAATATCGGAGCTTATTGGACATATATCGAATTAGCAGCGGCAGATAGTACAATTTCAGTGGCGGATTCGGATTGGGTTAGTAGTATTTTGGTATGGGCTTCGCTTTCCAGTTTGCTGGGTTGTTTGATTGCGACAGTGTTGAGTAACCGATTTGGTTTAGCTAGACCGCTACTCGTAACTCTAATATTACAATCTGCCATAGTAATTATGCTTGCTGGAGGAATTAGCAACACGAACGTTACGATTAGTATTTTTATGTTTAATTGTTTGTGGATTTTTATCGATGTTTACCAGATGGCTACGATAGCCAACGTAGACTATTCGGGAAGGTTTGCGGCGCTGATGCCTGGTGCTCAAGGGTTGGGTCAGATTATTGGGCCTAATGTTGCTGCTTCAATTTTAGGTTTTGGTTTTGGTTATTCAGGTGTCTTTATTATGTGTGCCTGTGCGTCTATGACTGGTATGGCAATTTATTTAGGTATGTACATGAAGTTGCGTAAAACCATTCCGGCATTGGCCGATGCTTCATAAGGGGCAATATTCTCACTCCTATAGGATTAATGATTGCTTGAACTAAAATATTGAATTTTTTACTTTCTGTATTTATAGCAGCCGTGCCTTTGGTGGATTTTTTGCGGCTGATTAACTGTCCAAATCCTCACATAGTTTGATACAATTTGTAGCACTATAACCCGCGTCAAATCTTGCTTGTGGCCCATAGAATGCTTATTCTGCCACTCGGAATCAATGGTGGGTTTACCTTGGTGAAGATCCAATAAAATCAAGGAATACAAGCTCGTCTTTGAAGTTGGGAGATCGCAAGATGTACGTGATTTAATCAAATCGCAAAGTTAGCGCTTCAAAAAGAGAATCGTGGTACAGCACTAAAAAATATGAATTCTGGAGAGTCCTTGATGATAAGAACACAACGATTGCTTTCGTCATTCACCCTGAGTGTCGGAGTCTTGGTCTGCGCGCCGCTGGCTATGAGTCAGACCGGCACCAGTGTAGACGCAGGTGATTGGCCTGGTTATCACGGCAATGAAGCTGCTCAACGTTATTCTCCCCTTGATCAGATTAATGCTGAAAATGTGGCTGACCTTGAACTTGCTTGGAGTTTTTCCACTGGGAATTTTGGTCCAACAACCGACTTTAATAACCCATCTACCCCAATTGAGATAGATGGGGTTTTATATGCAAATATTGGCAGTACTCGAAACGTAGTGGCGCTTGATGCTACTTCAGGTCAAGTTTTGTGGTTATGGCGGCCCCAAGAAGGTGAACGTTTCGATGAGGCGCCGCGCAAAGGAGCGGGTCGGGGCGTTGCTTTCTGGAGTGATGGAGATACCAATCGAGTAATAGATGTCACACCGGGTTACCACTTAGTTTCTCTGAATGCAGAAACCGGTATTCCAGATCCAAGTTTCGGTGAAAATGGCATTGTTGATCTATTCGATGGTTTACGTAATGCGGATGATCCGAGATTCCCTTTCCCAGATATTGGTCTTTCCGCAGCCCCCTTCATCATGAACGACGTTATTGTAGTTGGGGCAGCCCATAGAGTGGGCATGCGGCCACGTTCAAAAACAAATGTTAAAGGTGATATCCGAGGATTCGATGCTCGGACCGGTGAACTGTTGTGGACGTTTCACACAATTCCTGAAAGAGGAGAAGTTGGCTTCGAATCCTGGCTTGATGGAGGGATCGAATTTACAGGTAATGCGGGAGTCTGGGCTCCCTTATCTGGTGATCCAGAGCTTGGCCTTGTCTATTTACCTGTGGAATCTGCCACAGGTGATCGTTATGGTGGAGACCGCCCCGGTGATAACTTGTTTTCTGACTCTATTATTGCTGTAGACATCAAAACGGGCGAGCGCCAATGGCACTATCAACTTACTCACCATGATATTTGGGATTGGGACATTCCATCAGCACCAGTGCTTGCTGACTTGCCTAATGGCAATAAAATTATAATGTCAGTGACTAAGCAATCTTGGATCTATACATTTGATCGCGAAACTGGTGAGCCAATCTGGCCGATTGAGGAACTACCGGTTCCTGCTGGTGACGTTCCAGGAGAGTGGTATGCTCCGACGCAACCAATTCCCACCCGTCCAGCTCCTTTTGATCGCCAAGGCTTTGATGAAAGCGATCTGATTGATTGGACTCCTGAAATTCGCGCTTTAGCGTTAGAAGCTATTGAAGGTTTCCGTCTTAGTCCAAGTGTTTATTCGCCACCATCGCTAGTGGAAGCTGGCGATGGGACTCGAGGTACTTTGGGTTTGCCTTCGGCAACTGGTGGAGCTAATTGGGAAGGAGCAGCTATCGACCCAGAAACAGGCATTATTTATGTTCCTTCGCGAACTGCACTCGCGGTTCTTACTTTGGATAAAGATGAGAATTCTGACCTCGACTTCAGCCAATCGTATGGTGTTCGAGTGCCACGAGTTCAAGGGTTAGAAATAGTCAAACCCCCTTATGGTCGCATTACTGCGATTGATATGAATTCGGGTGATCATGTTTGGATGATCGCCAACGCAGATACGCCAGAGCGTCTAACCAATCACAGTCTATTAGGTGACGTTGATCTCCCTCGAACTGGTGTGCCGACTCGCCCAGGAATATTTGTAACCAAAACTTTGCTTTTTGTTGGTGAGGGAACAGGTGGTCCGGGAGCAAGCCCTATATTTCGAGCAGTCGATAAAGAAACGGGTGAGATTGTTGCCGAAATCGACTTACCTAATAATCAATCCGGCTTACCGTTTACTTATGAACATGGCGGTAAGCAGTACGTTTCTATGTTTGTGAGTGGTGGTGGACAACCTGCCGAGCTTGTGGCCTACGCGCTGCCTTAATTTTATAAAGGAGTAATCAGTATCATGCGGACTTTTTTAAATCGAGCCTTATTAGGGGCTGTAACACTTTTAATCGGTTTGCCTGCCTATTCTGCTAACTGGGACTTGGACCCAGGCATGTCTACAGTAGTGTTTAAATACAACTATGGCAGTGATGAATATCAGGGCACTTTTGAAAATATCGATGCAACTTTCGATATCGATCCGATGCGGCCAGGCAGTTGTAAATTCGATGTGACAATAAATATTGAGAATATTGATGTGGATTCCCCTGAAGTTCTAGATTATCTGCTCGATTACGAATTGTTTGATGTCGATACTTGGCCAACAGCAACTTTCAAGGCGGAAAAATGCAGTTTAACTGGAGTTACTTCATTTGAGTCTGAAGGCACTTTGACTATCCGTGATCAAACCAATCCCATGACTTTTCCGTTTGATTTAAGCATCGAAACTTGTGATGGGCAGATTTGTTTCCACCTCACTAGTTCAGTTACCCTTTTACGCTTGGAATATGGTGTTGGTCAGGGTTACTGGGCAAATACAGCCGAAGTACCCAACGAAGTAGAAGTTGAAGTTGACGTCTACGCAACACAGCGATAGCGCTTCAAAGCCCCAAATAGGTTAAACCAATGTTACTAAATATATTCAAGAAACATGGCCGTATATCAATCATTCTGGTCTTCTCGCTTACTTTGTTTTCATGCAACCGTATATTGACTCCTGATCAAACAGCCGAAGTAACTGAAGTCAGGGCTGGGCAATATGTATTGGACCCCAATCATGCTTCACTTACATGGAAGTTGAACCATTTGGGGTTCTCCACATTTGTTGGAAAATTCAATGAATTTGACGCTTCTTTGGATTTTGATCCTGAAGATATTGAGAATGCGGCACTTGAGGTCACAATTAATACTGCTTCTATTGACGTGAATATTGCTGAATTTGAGGAAGAGCTTCGAGGCGATAACTGGTTTGACGTCGCGACCTACCCGCAGGCAATATTTCGCACAACTTCGTTTGTTGAGGCGCTTGATGCAGACTCATTTGTTTTTGAGGGAGACCTGACACTGTTAGGAGAGACAGCGCCAGTTATGCTTGAAGTTAATTTTCATGGTGGCGGGCGTAATTTTTTAACTCGAAGTTATACAGTGGGTTTTTCAGGTAGTGCTACATTCAATCGGTCAGATTATGGTCTAGATAGATTCACTTCTTTTGGTGTTGGGGACCAGATTGATCTAGAAATTCATGTTGAATTTATGGATGCAGGATCGAGCTAAGGCTCCCTAAGTTAATTCATAAAACAACCCAGCCGTTATAAAGTAGATTTTACGCAATAATTTATTCGAGACCCGGTATTTGAGATTGAATAAATTCACGTGTGTCGTCTAGTAATTGTAACCTGGAAGGTTCGTTGACGTACATCATGTGGCCACCCTGGTAAAAAGCATACTGGATTCTGTCGGCACGAATGTCATGGCGATTTAGAGTGAATTCTGCATCAAAAAAAGGTGTTGTTAAATCGAAGTAGCCAGAAGCTACAAATACTTTTAGGGAAGGGTTGATCCGAAGTGCAACTGAAAGGTCGTGAGCCGTATTGACATAAGCTGGCTCCCAAGAAGTGCTATCTGGTACTGTTCTCCAGCGCCAGTTTTTGCTGAGATCAGGATCTGCTGGAGAGAGATAGGCACGGCCCCAATCCACATTAAGTTCGCTGCGAATATAAGACATTAGCGCAGCGCGATAAGCACTTGAAATCCCATTGCTCGCAGGGTCTCGTGCCGCCTCTGCGCTGAGATCATCAATTTCGTCTTGGGTATAGCGAGAGTCAGATCTGCCTATTGCTAGTCCTTGATCTCGTAAAAGTTCCTTAGAAAATCGATTGCCTTGAATTCTTAGGTTCGCCCTGTCAATGTAGTCAATGCTTAAGCCGGTAAAATAGGCGAGGCGGTCGCGCACTGTACGATACTCCTCACGGTCAATCCTATTGCCTTTGAATAGCGCCGGTAAATACTCATTTACAGCGAAATCTCTGGCTTCTTGCAGAAAGACTTCCTGGCTTCCAGGCAGAGGTTGCACTTTGCCATGGTATAAAGCGGTTGCAGCCATTGTTGGTATATAAGTGATATAGGAAACGATGTTGTCCCTGACATAGGGTGTAGAACCTTGGTAATCGAGCGCTTGAGAGACAAAGATAATCCCATTCAGACTGATGGACATCTCTTCTTCCATTAGACGGGCAACAACCGCGGCGCGAGTGGTGCCGAAACTTTCACCTAAAAGAAATTTTGGTGAATTCCACCGATCATGCTGAGTAATCCAGGTGCGAATAAATAATGCCATGGAATCTGCATCTTCATTTAATCCCCAAAAGTCTTTACCTTCATATTCACCCAATGCCCGAGAAAATCCGGTACCAACTGGGTCAATGAATACCAAGTCAGTGATATCCAAAATAGTTTCCGGGGCATCAAGAATTGGATAAGGCGGCAGACCAGCGGGTTGCCCATCTGACGGCACAACAATCCGCTTAGGTCCATAGCCGCCCATATGCAGCCAAGTTGAAGAGGACCCTGGTCCGCCATTCCAAACAAAGGTAACAGG